>Ga0070766_10000558_pt1 | contig 16657 bp, 12 predicted proteins | sample HubBroMetageWFT6_FD_69782 | JGI IMG/M metagenome (GOLD analysis project Ga0070766, IMG submission 69782) | Warmed and freeze-thawed soil microbial communities from the Hubbard Brook experimental Forest, New Hampshire - Hubbard Brook CCASE Soil... | ecosystem: Environmental > Terrestrial > Soil...
CCCGCACCTAGCGCGAGCACTTCCTGATTGCTCAGACCGTCGTTGCGCGTAAAATTCTTCCAGCGCCCGTTCGCCAACGCGAAAAGGCCATCGGCGCCACCGGCCCACACGCTGCCATCGCTTCCCTCAGCGACTGCCCAAATTCGTGTGGCCGGCAATTGCGAAACTCGAGAAAACTTTTGATACGGGGACGTGGCTACGAATAGCCCTGCCTCGGTCGCGGCCCAGAGCCTTCGGTGATGATCGAAGCGCAAGGTGTAAGCGGATTTTCCCATGAGACCCTGGGCCTCACCAAACCATTGCACGGCGCCAGTTTTTGCATGAAGGCGAGCCGCACCGTGCGCTTCGGTGCCGATCCACAGATCTCCGTTGGGGCCGCTGCGAACGCTGTGTACCGGGAACCCGTCCAGCCCTTTAACCTTCGTCCACGTGATTCCGGATGGTCCGCGATCCCCTCGCAGTAGCCCTCCCTCAGTGCCGACCCACAGTGTCCCGTCAGCCCACGGCTGGATTTCATACACGATATCGCTCGCCAGACCGCTGGCAGTGGAGTAGCTTTCCCACTCCTGATACCCACGCCACTGGACCAGGCCCCGGCCTGCCAACCCGATCCAAAGAGAGTGCCGCCGGTCCTCGAAAACCGAATACACTCCACCCCGAAGACCGAGGGCGCGGTCAATTTTTTGCCAGTGCTTTCCCTCCCGAATCAGCAACCCAGCTGGGGACGGCAAAAGAATCCGCCCATCGGAATCAACGCTGGGAACGCCGACCACAGTACTTGGAGTGGGCACATCGGGCCTGCGAAATTTGGTCTGGCCTGGAGGCAACACAAAGACGCCAGCATTCCTCGCTCGCACCCAGAGATTGCCGTCACCGTCTTTGCGAATCACCATCACAGCGGAATCCGGAAGTCCGCTTTCGACTCCGAAGACGCGCGTGAAATCCAGCTCCCTGCGGCAGAGTTTCCGTCCGCATCCGTACCAGAGGATGCCTCCATCCACTAAAACCGCGTCGACACTCGGCCCGGACGTCGACGGCGCCTGGGGAAACCCGCGGACGGCAAATCCATCCTGTCCGGGCTTGGAATAGAGTTCCTTCAGACCAGACTCAGTCCCGAGGAAAGTGTGTCCCTTGCCATCCGACTGAATGCCTTGTGCCCAACTGACTGTCTTGAAAGGGACTGGAAGTTTTTCGAAGCTGTTGCCGTGCAAGTGGTAGAGCCCAAAGCTTCCAGCGGCCAGCAGAGAACCGTCGGGAGCCTCGCCAAATGCGACTGCTGAGGTGACCGGAATTCCCTGCGCCGGCCCGAATCCCTCAAAGCGATCGCCGTCGTAGCGGAAGATGCCATTTTCCGTGCTCACCCAAACGAAGCCCTCGCGGTCTTCGTAAATTTGCCGCACGGCAAGGTTTGCCAGCCCGTCGGCGTTCCCGAAGGCACGGAAACTGTACTCCTGGGCAAAAAGGATCCCCGCCGCAAATAGCAGGACGGCCAGCGAACGCGCGATTTTTGGACAGCCCACAAACCGATAATATCTTCTATCTTATTCAATCCCTTAGCCTAATCCCGTCTCGGACAGAACTGAAGTAACCGGCGAGGTATCGAGATCCCAGGAAAATCAGCCACTTCTGAACTCTTCAAGCGCCAACGGGCCCGCACTGGTTCTCCTGCAGCTCAGCTAACTTCGCCGGTTTCCCGAGCGCCGGTACCTGCCGCTGGCAAGGGTAGTAACGTTCTGTTGCTGTGGTAATCTGCCTCGGGAATGAGGTGCAATAGCATGCCAGTTGGCATTCGAGCCTTCGCGTTCGTATTGGTAGCCGCCCTGCTTCCCGCGGGGACCACCTCGTGGGCGCAGCAGTCAAGTCACCGGACAGTAATCGCCGCGAGTGAGGTGATCGATGGCAAGGGTCAGATACTCCATAACGTTCAGATCACGATCGAAGGGTCAAAGATTGTTGCGATTGCCCCTGCAGTCGAAGGGCCCGTGGACTATGACCTGCGCGGTCTGACGGTGCTGCCCGGCTGGATTGACGCGCACGTGCACATTACATGGATCTTCGGCAAGGACGGGAAAAACGCAGGGACGGAAGGGACCACGCCAGACGATGCCTATCAAGCGGCATCGAATGCGTGGGTGACGCTGATGGCTGGCTTCACGACAGTGCAAAGTGTGGGCGCGCCAAACGATATTCCCCTGCGTGATGCCATTGCGAAAGGACTGCTCCCCGGCCCGCGTATCCTGACGGCCAACGAACCGCTCGAAGGACGAGGTGAGGCGACCGGCACGCCCGATGAAATTCGCGCTTACGTGAGGAAACAAAAGCAAGCCGGCGCAGACCTGATCAAAATCTTCGCGTCGAAGTCCATTCGCCAGGGCGGAGGAATGACTCTTTCGCAGGAACAATTGAACGCTGCCTGTGATGAAGCAAAGAAGCAGGGACTGCGCACGCTTGTGCACGCTTACAAAGAGGCGGTCCGCGCTGCGACTCTCGCTGGCTGCACCGAGATCGAGCACGGAACGCTGGCGCCGGACGACGACTTGAAATTGATGGCCGAGAAGGGCACCTATTTCGATCCACAATGCGGGCTTGTGATTGAGAACTACCTGCAGAACAGGGACAGGTATCTCGGCACGCAAGGCTACACTGCCGAAGGATTTGCTGCGATGGAGAAGATCCTGCCGATGGATCACGAAATCGTAGCGCACGCAGTAAAAACTCCGGGACTGAAAGTCGTTTTTGGCACGGACGCCGTGGCCGGCGCACACGGGCGCAATGCCGAGGAGTTCATTGATCGCGTGCGCGACTGCGGCGTGGACCCGATGGCAGCGATGGTCTCCGCCAACTCACTGGGCGCTGAGGCGCTAGGCTTGGGCGATCAGATTGGCTCGCTCGCCCCCGGCTTTCAAGCGGACATGATTGCGCTCGATGGAGACCCGCTGAAAGACATCACCGCTGTTCGGCGCGTTGTATTTGTCATGAAGGGCGGCGTGGTTTACAAGAACGCGGCACGCGGCGCGATTCCCGTCTATGCTGGGGTCCAGCCTTGATTCGAGTCCCACTATGCTTTAAGCCAAGGCATAGAGATATTCGACGAATGAACCGACAGCCGCATCAATCCCTCCAACCTTTGCGTTCGTGGAATCGATCAGATAGTACTCGTTCGGAGCGTGTGCTCCGGTCCCGTGCCCCAGTCCAAAATGTCCAGCCGGAAGATTGAGAGGTTCGGAAGTAAAGATGTATCCCGGCCAGGACCCAGCGGATCGCGGCCACAGCACGGGATCCTGACCCAGCTTGCGGTAAGTCGCCATTTGCGCCTTGATGAGTTTCGAATCCTGCGAGGTCTGGGTCGGATCATAGCCGCCAGTCATGTTGACCTCGATATCGCCGAAGCCGTGTTTGGCGAGATGCTCCCTCAGAAGCGCGAGCGTACCGGCCGCGGTCATGTCCGGCACCAGCCGCATGTCAATCTTCGCGACAGCCCGATGCGGCAGAATGGTTTTGCCACCGGGGCCCGTGTATCCGCCGACCAGACCCTCGATGTTGATCGTGGGTTTGGATTCGAGCAGTACCAGCGACTCAAGCCAGTTGGTGTCATGCACCCAATGCTCAACGCCTAGCTGTTGCTTAACCGTGGCTTCACTGCGGCGAGCGGCAACATCCTGAATCATCTTCATCTGTGCGGGAGTAAGCGGCTTGGCCTTGTCAAAAAAGCCGGCCACAGCTGGCGTGTGTCCATCGGACTCGACGAGCGTGTTGAGCGCTTGCACCAGGTGCCATGCGGGGCTATCCACCTGAGCCTCGAGGCTCGAGTGAACATCGTGTTTAGGCCCTCGTCCCCATCGCTCTCCACTGGAAACCAGTTCGAGCTCAACCACTCCCTTGGCGCCCAGTGATATCTGTATGCCTCCATCCGCGTCCTGGCCGGCTTCCGGCATGAACACGCCCATGCATTTCTTCAGGGCAGCGGTGATCCTGGGTTGGCGGATCACCTCTGGAAAGTGGGTCGAACCAATCTCCTCTTCCCCTTCACAGACGAGCGCGAGATTTACCGGCAGCTTTTTCCCTGCTGCTTTGAAGGCATGAAGCGCGCCGAGGAAGGCAGTTTCCGGTCCCTTCTGGTTCACAGCGCCGCGGCCGACGCAGATCCTGCCCAACCCTTCCTTGTCCACGATCCTCCCTTCGAGCGGCGGCGAAGACCATTCCGAAGGGTCAAACTGTTTTACGTCGTACATGAAATAGATGCCGACAGTGGTTGCCGCATCGGCATCCAGAATGCCGAAGACCCCAGGCTTGCCCGATGTCGGCACAATTTCAACGTTTGCAAATCCCGCATCGCGAGCCAGTTGCGCCATATACTCAGGCCCCTGCGGATAGTTGCGGTTCTCGGCGGCGATCGAGGGCAAAGCGATCCAGTCTTGCAGTCGCTTCACATTCTCGTCATGCATCTTCGGTATTTGGCTGAGCACCGATTGGATGCCCGGATCATCCGGAGATAAAGCAGACGAAGAGAAAGCAGAGATCGGTAGCGTAGCGAAGGCGGCTCCAGCAAGCGCGCCGTGGATGAACTCGCGACGATTGAAAACGTTGTGGCTCGAATCAGTCAATGTGTCCTCCGTCGACCGAAACTTCGACGGCCATCATACCAGTTGGTTCCGACAGACCAGCGATCTTTTCTGGTGGACGCCGTGTGATGAAACTGGTTTTTCAGTCGGCGTTGGGGTTGCTAGTCTGGTTCCCGCCCACCGCTTAATATTCGGTGCCTGCTGGCGAGTCCGGGACATAATACGTTAACCGCCAGAGAACCGTAACGGCCGACAACACATTGCGCTGGAGCAAGCTCGGCGCTGACCGGTTGAGAAGCCCGGCCGTCGAGCCGCACCGGATTTTGGCAAGCCAGGTTACGAAAGTAAGGATCGAGTTCCGTAAATCTACTTGAAAAATTTAATACACTATCGCTGCACTGCAAGCGGAAATGTCAGTGCGACTCGATCATGAAAACTTGGAATCAGAAAACTCGGAATTCTAAATCAATGGCTCCAAAATCCAGGGCTCAGTGGGCTCTGGCTCTGGCCGCTTTGACGCTGGCCCTCGCGGTCGAAGGCATTCCACAGGTCTGGGCTCGGGCCGGTAAAGAGGGCAAGCCGATCCTCATCAACAAGCCAATCGACGAAGGCAGGCTGATCAGGCTTTGGGCCAATACGCGTCCCGAAGCCAACGCCCAAAACGACCTCGGTCGCGTGGAAGACACCTTCCCAATGGAACACACGCTGCTGCAGTTGAAGCGGGCTCCCGCCTTGGAACAGGAGTTCGACGAATACATCGATAGCCTGACCGACAAGAACTCGCCCAACTTCCATCGATGGATGCTTGCGGCAGAACAGGGTGAGAGGTACGGTCTGGCACAGCAGGACCTCGATTCCATCACGCGCTGGCTTGAGTCCTACGGCTTCACCGTCGATTACGTCTACCCCAACCGGATGGTGATCGACTTCTCCGGGACTGCAGGAGAAATCCTCAAAGCCTTTCACACCGAAATCCACACTCTTGAAGTGCGTGGTGAGCAACACATCGCCAACATGAGCGATCCGTATATTCCTGTAGCGCTCGCACCCGCGGTGGTCGGCGTTGTTTCCCTGCACAACTTCAAGCCGCAGCAGATGCGCGTCCCCCGCGTTCGCACGAACTATACGTTTGCCGGTTGCGCCGCCGGCACTGACGGCACTGGCGGCAACTGTTATTCCCTTGTGCCCGGCGACTTCCAGACCATCTACAATTTGAACCCTCTTTACCAGGAGGGAATCAACGGCACAGGCCAGACCATCACCGTGGTCGAGGATAGCGACACCTACAGCAACGATGTAGCCACTTACCGTAGTACTTTTCTCAGCAAGTGGTCGGGCACTGTCACCACGGTTCACCCAACCGGCAGCAGTGCTTGTACTGATCCGGGCACCAACGCGGCAGACGGCGAGGCGGACCTGGACGCTGAGGTTGCCAGCGCCATCGCACCCAACGCGACCATTGAGATGGCGACTTGTGCAGATAGCACCACCACCTTCGGCGGTCTGCTCGCTATCGAGAACCTCGTGAACTCTGCCACGCCCCCATCCATCATCAGCCAGAGTTACGGCGTATGCGAGGCTGCTAACTATTTGCCATCCAATGCCGCGTTCAACGCCGCCTTTCAGACGGCCGCGGCAGCAGGCGTTTCCGTCTTCGTTTCTGCCGGCGATGCGGGCCCATCGGCTTGCGCACAGGACTTTACGAATGGCGACTACTATGCATACCCCGGGATCGGCGTCACCGGCTGGGGTGAGACTGTCTATAACGTGTCCGTGGGCGGCACAGATTTTGAGGACGCGTATAACGCAGCGAAGGCGAATCCTCTCATCCCGATCAGCACTTACTGGAACTCGACCAACACCACCGTTGACGGTTCGGCCAAGTCCTACATTCCCGAGATTCCCTGGAATGATTCATGCGCCGGATACCTTCTCTACAATTACGAGGGATATGCAGCCCCTTATGGCACCGCTGGCTTTTGCAACAGCGCCGCAGCCACGCACAACGACACCTTTCTTTCTACAGGCGCGGGCGGTGGTGGCCCGAGCGGCTGCGCCACCGGGTCGGGAGGGGTAGACCAGACCAGTTACCTCGAAGTGAACGGGACGTGCGCAGGCTATCCCAAGCCCTCGTGGCAGTCAGGTATTTTTGGTAATCCTGCCGACGGCGTACGCGATGTTCCGGACGTTTCGCTCTTCGCCTCGAACGGCATCTGGGGCCATTACGTTACCGTGTGCTTCTCAGACACTGCGAACCAGGGGACGTCGTGCGCGGGCGCGCCCAGCACCTGGGCCGGCTTTGGAGGAACTTCCGTCGCTACGCCGATGATGGCTGCTATCCAGGCTCTGGTCAACGAGAAGTGGGGCACTTCTTGGCAGGGCTCTGGGGCTGCGCGCAGCGGCAATCCCAACCCCATCTATTATCAAATCGCGAAGGCTGAGTTTGGAGCGAGCGGCAACAGTTCCTGCTACTCCATCAATCAGCCGCCACGGCGAGGCCTGGCATCCTCATGCGCGTTCTACGACATAACGCAGGGGGATAACAATGTGGACTGCAAATATAACGGGACTCTCGAAGCCGGCTGCTACCTGCCTTCCAGCACATATGGAGTGATCAGCACCCAGGCACTCGCAACTATCGCCGTCACCGCAGGCGGATCTGGCTACACCAGCGCGCCCACCTGCACCCTTGGAGCGCCGGCAACTTCATCTCCGTATCTGAACCCAGCAGGCGGAACTATCTACGCCGGAGGAACGCATGCGGGAACCTGCACCGCCATCATAAACGCGGGAAGCACTACGGCCGTGGGCACTCTAGTGGTCTCGGCTGGACCGGCTACTACATGGGCTGGCGCTACCTTCACCGTAGGAAGCACTACTTACACATTCGTGACCGGCACTCCCACTGCTGCCAACCAGATCGAACTCTACACCGCGAGCGCGACAGCCACCACGAACGAAACCGACACTGCCAGGCAAATCGAGGCAGTCCTGGATGACGCGCCCGCTGATTGTGTTACCGCTGGCTGTGTTTACGCTGGTCAAACGGCAAATAGCACCGTTACCGCGACCGCAGCCACCAACACAGTAACCCTGACGGCAAAGACCACCGGCGCGGCCGGAAACTTCACGCTCGGGGTTCAAAATAATGCGACCAGTGATCTCGTAGCTACTATCAGCGCTGTTGGAGCCGGACCCGGCTATGTGTTTTCGATAACTGGTCCCACGGGCGGCTTAGGCGCCGGCTATGCGGGCGGCTCGGGTTGCTCGCTGACCGGAGGAGGCGGCTCTGGCGCGACCTGCGCGGCCGAGGTCTCGCCCACAACTGCTCCGGCTGCTTATGCGCCGGCATACGGTGCAACGCCGGGTTGGGACTTCGCCACTGGAATCGGCAGCGTTAATGCCTACAACCTGGTTTTCAGCAGCGTCTGGTAGGACTGGTTCTGCTAAAGGCTGGTAAAAGAAAGGTACGCCCCGGCTGGCAGCAGCCGGCAGAAAAGAGACGAGAATCAAGACGATGATGGGCACAAGAGCGTCGGTTTCACACCTCGCGGTGATGCTCATTGGTCTGGCCACCACTCCGGGCCTCACGGTTCTGATGAACAGCCAGGAGACCCAGTCAAAGCAAGAGCAAGGTGTGCCCTCGGACTGGACTCATCATCACTTGATCTTTTCTCATCCCGGCACAGCCGATGACGCCATTCTGACCGGCACGTACGAGCGCTGGCTCAACATCGTCACCGATCCCCGCTACATCTTGCAGCAGCAGAAGCGCAACGCAAACGCTTCAGGCGCCGCCGATGGCTCATCCGAGAATGTATCTTCGACGATGCAGATGGCGCTCGAACCGAATCCGACGATCGAACGGGATGACGCTCGCGTCCAAGCGGAAGAAGACGACACCGGCGCACTCGATATGAGTCTCGAAGAGCGAAATGCCGCTCAGCTTGGCAATCACCGGCTACCTTCCGGGCTTGCCAGAGCGATCATGCCTCCGGCCATTGAACAAGCCGATGCGGACGCGGCGATGATTGAGCGAAAGAGGGAGCGGCGGGGGGAGCACGAGACCAGGAGACCCAACCGCATTCATAAAGACTGGAGCGAGACCCTGGGCAGCAACGGAACCACTGGCATGGGCGAGTTTCCGACGACCTTCACCGCCACGGCTGGCGTCACCAGTTGCACCGCCGATTTCGCAGTGTTCAATACGGGCCTGGCCGGAGCCTCGGGGCAGGCAAGCATCATCGCCTACAACAACCTGTACTCAACCTGCAACGGCGGAACCCCCACAGTTTATTGGGCCTACAATACTGGCGGCACCGTCGTTAACTCGGTGACTCTCTCGCTTAACGGCTCGCAGGTGGCGTTTGTCCAGAGTAGTTCCAGCGGTGCGGCCACCCTTGTCCTGCTGAAGTGGCTGGCGTCAAACGGCACTCTCGCTGCCCCGGCCAGCCCAACAGCCGAACCTGCCGGAGCGTATAACGGCTGCGCTGCGCCCTGCATGACCGCGTTGACGTTCAGCGGCAGCCCGAGCGACACGTACTCATCGCCGTTCATCGTTTACGGCCAGGGCGGGAACCCCAGCTCGGCATATGTCGGCGACGATGTTGGCAATCTCCACAAGTTCACCAACATCTTTGCGTCAGGCACCAATACCCCAGCCGAAGCGGGAAGCCCCTGGCCCGTGGCGGTGAATGCCAACGCTTCTCTCGGCACTCCAATTTACGATGGCGTGAGCACGAATGTCTTTGTGGGCGACTATCTCTTCAGTTCATCATCTGCGTGCGAGCCCTCGGCCACGAATGCGAACAACCCCTGCGGATACATTTACTCCGTTAATTCATCTGGAACTGTCACGCGGTCGGCACAACTCGACTTCAACATGGGGATTATGGACGGGCCAATCGTCGACTCCAGCGCTGGGGAGGTCTATGCCTTCGCGGGGAACGATGGTTCGACCAACTGCGCCGGGGCAACGCCCTGCGCCGCCGTATACCAATTTGCGGTCAACTTCAGCGCCGGCGCCAGCGGAACCAAAGCCACAGTAGGCCCGGGATACGAATTCATGCTGTCGGGCACCTTCGATAACGCTTACTACGCCTCACCCACCCACAGCGGGCACCTCTATGTTGTGGGCAATACCGGTCCGGCGAACAACACGCTGTACCAGGTATCTATCAACAGCAACGTTATGAGCACGAGCACCACCGCGGGACCCGAAGTTTCCAGCAACTACACGAACGGCTATTACTCTGCTGGGCTTCAGGTCAGTGAGTTTTACGCCGGCGGCACGAACGACTACATTTTTCTGAGTGTGCTGTCGTATGGTTTTCCGAGTGGCTGTGCCCCGGCCACGCTCGCCAATGGCTGCGTCATTGGCTACAACGTGAACGGCGGCACGATCAGCGCAAGTACGGCCGCGACCGGAGCCACTGCGGAAGCGGGCGGCACCAGCGGGATCGTGGTTGACAGCGGAGCCGCAGGGGCGCAGAACATCTATTTCTCGACGCTCCTCAATCAAACCTGCACAACCTCCGGCGGCACAGGCGGGTGCGCCATACAAACCTCGCAGTCGGTGCCCTGAGAGTTTCTGGACGCAGAGGCCATTACCGAGGTGCGTCCTGTCCCTATTTTTCTAATACCTTGGATAAGTCGAGGTACGTAAACTAGAAGACGTCGTGATCGAGAAAAAAATTAACGAATTCTTTGGTGATGCCGAATCCACCGGCTTTGGAACCGGTTGGTGGAGCGGGATATTGTCCGCCTTCTTTGGATTTCTTTCATTCGGAGGAGTTCTGTGCCTGCATTTTCCTCAGCTGCTGAGCTCTCCGGAATTGCGTCCACATTACCCAATGCACACCCTGCGCGTTTTAATCCAATGCCTCATCGTGGGAGCCATTTTTTTCGGAATCATTTCTTCGATTAAGCGCAAGAAAAAGATTTTGGCATTGACTGGAATGCTGCTTGCCATCGCGGCAACGGCTTTGGGCGGATCAAGCGTACAGATTAACGGCAGTTTGCACAGCGGGCCCGCCATCGGCCTGGACTGGTTCTTGCTTGATTTGTTCTTGATGGCACTCATCTACGTGCCACTCGAAAGACTCTGGCCGCAGTATCCAAAACAGGGAACATTCAGGAACGAGTGGTCTTTGGATGTGGTCTATTTCATGTCCACTCATCTCCCTATACAAATTTTGTCTTTTCTGGTTTTATTGCCCGCTACCCAAGCCACCAAATACCTGGGTGTTCCGGTTTTTCAACACCTTATTGCTCGACTGCCCTGGTTGTTGCAATTTTTCCTGGCCGTTGTGGTCGCCGACGTTGCTGAATATTTCATTCATTTGGCTTTGCACAAAGTGCCTTTTCTATGGCGTTTTCACGCAGTCCACCATTCTTCGAAGGCGCTGGATTGGATCGCCGGCTCGCGCTCCCACTTCGTAGACGACACTCTCGTGCGCGGATTTATCCTTATTCCTCTCATGTTTGGATTTTCGCAATCGATCATCCTGGCGTATTTGATTTTTGTGACCCTTCACGCTACCTGGACTCATTGCAATTTCGGTCCCAACGCAAAGTGGATTGAAAAGTTTCTGGTTATGCCCAGATACCACCATTGGCACCATACTTCTCAAAAGGAGGGTATCGATAAGAACTTCGCCATTCATTTTCCGTGGATCGATAAGCTTTTTGGGACTTACTACTATCCCGAGGAGTGGCCGGAACGTTACGGCCTGGACGGCGAGGAAATTGCGAAGAGCTTTTTCAGGCAAACTGTTGAGCCATTCACCAAAAGGAAAACAACAACGCCTTAACATAGAGGATCGAATAGGGCGCTACCGCATTGCCTCTAGGGTCACCTCCTTCGTGATTTTCTCCTTTCCCCGCATTACCGTGACCATCACCTTCTCGCCTTCGTAGTAGGCATGGCGCAGCCTCTCGTAGTCAACCGGGTTGTCGATTTGACGGCCTCCATACTGAATCAACATATCGCCGGATTTAAATCCTGCCTTAGCCGCCGGACCACCTTGGGCCACTCCGGCAAATTTCATACCACCGTGTTCCTGCTGGTAGTCCGGCTCGACGGCGAAATCGGGAGGAAGCATGCTGGTATGACAGAACGTGATTTTCCAACCCGTTGGCGTTCTAACAAGGATGAAGCTCTCCACCCAGGTCCCACCGCACTCGCTGCCGCCCAGTATGGCCCGACCGCCCGAAGTATCGGCCGTCCAGATGCTGTGCAACGCGACGGTGACCCATGCAACATTACCCCGTACTTCGGCCACCGCGTCTTGGGGATGATAGTCAACGTGCAGGCCAGCGTCCTTGTACAGCTGCCAGCCTTGGCGTTCGTCGGGTTCGAATGGGTGCGGATAGGACTCCTCGATTACAAGCGCGTCCGGCGCGTGCAAAGAATCCACTTTGTCGAAGTCGTAGGCCTGGACAGCTTGCTCGTGCGCGAGAACTACATCTATGGCAGCTTGCTTGTCGTCCTTTTCGTTCTCTTCGGGAGCGGTGCGCGTTCCGCAGGCGGTAAGCAGAGGAATGATCAGAAGCGTCGTGGCAAAACGCGCGCAGACTTGTCGTTGCATGTTGATCTTTTCTCGCAGATTTGAGCACCACACTTAAAAATCTAGTGCAGCTAACGAAACGTCCGCCGGCACCTGTTCGCCCCTTGCCGTCGCCTTCACCAACCCAAGACTCTTCATGAACTTGACGGTCAAGAACCCAAAGTCGTACTCGGATTCGTCGTGGCTGAGCCGCAAGAGAGTTTGATAGTGGTGATGGTTATTCTGCAGGCAGGCGCTGAAGGTTGCCGTTACTGGCAGCCATTCGCCAATGTTCATCGCGTTGTCACGTTCATCGTCATAGCGCCGGTATCCAAAGTTTCGAGTGTGGGTCCAGTAGTTTTGAATCATATTGATCCACCAACCGAAAATTCGGACGCCGATCCACATCACGAGCGTGAACTTCAAGCTTCCAACCAGCTTCCATAACAGCCAGAAATTAGCGGTTTGTGCAACCACTGCAAACACCGGACTGCCCACCACGCGAAAGGTTCGCGACTTCAAGATGTCGTCGGTGGCCAGATCCTCCTGACACTGATATGGCAAGAGACAGAGATATAAGGTCCGCCAAAGACCATCTCTTCCAATTTTATTGGGGTCTCCATCATGGTCCGAATTCTTGTGATGCAAGCGATGGCGATTCACCCAGGTGATTGGATTTACATAGATCGCGAACGTGTTATTCATGATCGTGACGGCCTTGATGAACCATTCCTTATAGTCAAGGGAACGATGAGCGATTCCGAGATGAAGAATGTCGGCCAAATACAAGCCACCTAGAAACCAGCAGAAGATAAAATAAGCCGCGCCTATCAACAATCCCTTCCATGGTCCCAGGTGAACTGGAGCGAAATACATACAGGCCAGCATGTAGGAAACGATAATCAGGTAGCCGGTGAAATTGTATATTTTCATTGATCGCTCCTCGTCGGGTTATTCAAGCAGAAATCGGAGCTGCTTTCAAATACGTCCTTCACGGAATCACGGCCGGCACAGTAATGACCATAGCCGAAGGCACCAGCCGACTGAGCCGTCACAAGAGTGCTACGTCGAATTACACCTGTCCCTCGATCGTAGGACCGACGCACGCGGCCCATGGGGCTAGGACCATCGAGAGCTACTACCGCGGCCGCGTGGGAAATAGACTGAGTCTGCTTGGGATTACGGATGTACTCAACAACCTCGTTCTGCAGAAATCGGCGCGCCTTCCCGGGACCGGACTTCTCGGGGAGGCATCTTCGTGTGCCCGTCTTTATCATCTTTATCCTCATTAGCCTCATCCTCCTTGTCTGCGCAGGATTGGCAGGTTGCGGCTCGACGACTCCGTCTGGCTCGCCCTCTGGTGCAGGCGTTGTACCGACGATCTCATCGTTTACAGCGGATCCGCCAAGCATAAGCCCTGGTACAAGCAGCGCGCTAAATTGGACGGCATCAGGAGCAACAAGCATTGCCATCACTCCGGGGACATTCACTTCCCCATCTGCGAGTGGCTCAACGAACGTGAGCCCAACGACAACGACCACCTACACCCTTACTGCGACCAATGCTTCAGGCTCGGCCACAACCACGGCGAAAGTGACCGTAACAGCGTCGAGCGGTTCGTTGGCGATCACAACCACTTCGTGCCCAGGTGGAACCCAAGGAGCGGCATATGCAGGCTGCACAATCGTCGGCGGCGGCGGTTCTCCCCCTTACACCTATTCTGTAAGCAGCAATGCCGACTTTCCTCCGTTGCCTGAGGGAATGTCTCTCAACCCAACCACAGGGACCGTCAGCAGTTCGCTGGTCGGCGGTCAAGGCACCTACACGCCGGAATTCATCGTTAAGGACTCGGCAAATGCGCAGGCGACTCAGAACATCAGTATCGCTATCAACGGCAACAATCAGTTCCTGGCAAACATATTTCCGTCGACTTCTATTTTTCACCATCGAGTGGACGCAGCTACGACGAGCTTGCCTGTAGATACTTCGCCTGCGGCGCCTATGTACAGCGGCTATTTGTCAGCAACGGTGAAGCCATTCTTTGGAAACAATTCGAATGCTCCCTTCCCGAATGGAATACCTGCGATTGAAGTTCCTTACAACCAGGCAGACGTATCGGTTACCACCACGGTATATCAGTCCTACTTCACCACCGGTCCAATTCCAGCGTATGCGCCGGTGGAAAGCACCAGGAACTCAACGGGAGATAGACATGTCCTGGTTTACCTGGAAGCGGGCAATGGAAACAATCCGGCGCTCTATGAGATGTGGCAGGGAATATACGAGGGCGGTCCGTGGACCGATTCCTCGAATGCGCTTTGGCCCAACGTTTCTTCGAATAACCTGACAACGCAAGGCATGGGAACATCCGATGCTGCGGGACTGCCAGTGGCGCCCCTGCTGGCCAACGCCGACGAGGTAATCGGCACCGGCACTCCGAGCGCACCAAACGGCACGATTCAGCATCCCATCCGATTCACGCTCAACCACATGTTGAACTACTGGGTCTGGCCGGCTACAGAAACAGCTGGCACGGGGAGTTGCACGGCCACAGATGGAGATTCCATCCCAGTCGAGTCGGAGATTTCCCAGTCTTCGCCTCCTGAAAGCTGCAACATGTCTGGCCCCGCAGGTGAGATCTATCGATTGAAGGCTGCCGTGGCGACTCCCTCTTGCGCTTCCGCAAGCCCGCAAGCGGCCATAATTATCACGGCATTCCGAAACTACGGAATCATTCTGGCCGATAACGGAGACAGCGGCGGACTAATCGGGACTCCCGATGCTCGCTGGAACGATAACGATCTCTCCTGCCTGACAAGTCTCACCTTAACGGACTTCGAACCCGTGGACGTCTCAAGCCTCATGGTCAGCAACGACAGCGGGCTTACCAGCCATTAGCCAAACGGCTCGCCTGAACAGAACTGCTTGACAAAAGCAACTGCTCGGTCCAATATGGCGTCATACGACATGTCGGCTTGTGGACTATGGAGACATTCGCGTTAAGTGAACCCGTATTGCTGGTCCTGCTGAGCCTGGCGGAACAGCCTCGCCATGGCTATTCAATGCTGAAGGACGTTGAATCCATGAGTGGCGGCCGCGTGCTGCTCAGCACCGGCACTTTGTACGGCGCGCTGCAGCGCCTGCTCGATCACGGCTGGATCGAGCGCATCGAAGAGGACAACCCGGCTCGCGACCGTCGAACCTACAGGCTCACCCCACGCGGACGGCGGAATCTGCAAACGGAAGTTGAGCGCATGCGCCACCTGACCAAGTTGGCCGCTCTGCGCTTAGCCCGCAAGGAGGCGTGATCGTCGTGATTACGGTCTACTGCTGGTTGTTATGCCTGTATCCGTTGAGCTATCGGCATGAATTCGGCGCGGAGATGACGTCCGTCTTCCGCGAGGCACGAAGCGCTCTTGCCCCAGCGCTGGCTGCGAAGATCAGCTTCTACCGAAGCGAATTTTGTGGACTCTTATCAGGTGCTCTGTGTGCTCACTTTGACCGTCTGTTCGGCCCTGCCATACCATTTCGGAGGTTGAATATGCAATCCCAGTTTCGGTTTCCCGCTCCACCGTGTTCCTGATGCTGGTGATTCTCGCCGGTGTCGTGCTGACTATCGCGAAAGCCAGCACCATTGCTGGCGACACCTCGGGATCAGTCTGGCCGTCATTGATATCCGTCATGGTCTTAATGTTGCTGGGTATGTGCACGGCTGCCGCAGTCGTCGTAGGCATTCTGCACACACTGCGGCGTAGCGGCGTACATCGACTGGAGAACGTGCAGGGCTCGATTTCTTCACCGGAGTCGAACCGTTCGCGGTGAGAGCTTCTTTTTATCCCCACGACTGCCGGCCCATCGTCTGCTCGAGCCGAGTACTCTTGCGACGGGTCTTCAAATGGCTAGTTTCTCCGAGCTAACCATTTTCGACGCGCGACTTTATATCGGAGTACGCCGCATCGATGAGCCTGGTAAGCTCTGCAGCGTTTGTGACCGTTCCGGGTCTTAACTTCACGTGGCGCATGAACTTGCCAGTGCCCTGCAGCAAGCGCGCTGGATCCGACAGCGCGGCGCCGTGAAAGAATCCCACGTTCACGTGCGAAGTGAATACGTTGACGTAGCCGAAGGGCGCGTCTCCCAGACATGCGACCGGACAGCCGTCATGCAAAAGCTCCCGGACTTCGTCCCCGGATTTTCGCATCACCTCGAACCACTCGTGCGCGATGGCTCCCAATCCACCTGCATGCTCTTTCATCCACGTATCAATGGCGGGATCGCGCTCGACAGCGCCATTGAATCGCAGGATTTCCGTCTTCATAGTCGCTTCAATTTTCTGTCTTCGAGACCTGTGGTTACGGAGCACCCTTTACTCTCCCTCTAGCACGCATGATAAGGGGGAACTCCTTGTTTTTGAAATACGCGAAGAATTGAAAGCCCTTCGCAGCAGGGGATCCAGCCAGCGACGCAACCCTCAGGACACTAGCCTTTTCCGCCCAATCGAGTAAGATTTTTAGGTCACCGCGTTGACTTTCGAGGTTAGAGCACTTTGGA
>Ga0070766_10000562_pt1 | contig 16626 bp, 15 predicted proteins | sample HubBroMetageWFT6_FD_69782 | JGI IMG/M metagenome (GOLD analysis project Ga0070766, IMG submission 69782) | Warmed and freeze-thawed soil microbial communities from the Hubbard Brook experimental Forest, New Hampshire - Hubbard Brook CCASE Soil... | ecosystem: Environmental > Terrestrial > Soil...
GTTTCGCTTTGCCGCCTCGATCTCGGCGGCCTTTCTCTCGACCAGCTCGACGAGGTGATCGACAATATCGGCGTCCTTCAGCCGGTGGTCGGTGATGCCGCTGATATAGATCTGGTGGGTGTTGTTGCCGCCGCCGGTCAGTCCGATATCGGTCTCGCGCGCCTCGCCCGGCCCATTGACGACGCAGCCGATCACCGAGAGCGTCAGCGGCGTCGTGATGTGGGCGAGCCGCTCCTCCAGCACCTCGACCGTCTTGATGACCTGAAATTGCTGGCGCGCGCAGGACGGACAGGAAATGACCGTGACGCCGCGGCGCCGCAGGCCGAGCGATTTCAGCATGTCATATCCGACCTTGACCTCCTCGACCGGATCGGCCGACAGAGACACCCGGATCGTGTCGCCGATCCCCGCCCATAACAGCATGCCGAGCCCGATCGACGACTTGACGGTCCCGGCGCGCAAGCCGCCCGCCTCGGTGATGCCGAGATGGAGCGGATAGTCGCAGGCTTCGGCCAGCTGCTGATAGGCAGCGACGGCGAGGAACACGTCCGACGCCTTGCAGGAGATCTTGAACTCGAAGAAATCGTTGTCTTCGAGGATTTTGGCGTGAGTGAGGGCGCTTTCGACCATCGCCTCGGGGCAGGGCTCGCCGTATTTCTCCAGCAAGTCGCGTTCGAGCGAGCCGGCATTGACCCCGATCCGCATCGAGCAGCCGTGGTCCTTCGCTGCCTTGATTACCTCGCGCACCCGCTCGGCCGAGCCGATATTGCCGGGGTTGATGCGCAGGCAGGCAGCGCCGCTCTCGGCCGCCTCGATCGCCCGCTTGTAGTGGAAGTGGATGTCGGCGACGATCGGCACGTCGACTTGACGCACGATCTGCTTCAGCGCGAGCGCCGATTCCTGGTCCGGGCAGGAAACGCGGACGATATCGGCGCCGGCCCGCTCCAGCGCCTGCACCTGCTCGACGGTGGCCTTGACGTCGCTGGTCACCGTGTTGGTCATCGACTGAACGGTGATCGGGGCGTCGCCGCCGACCGGCACCTTGCCGACATAGACCTTGCGGCAGGCGCGGCGGTGAATATCGCGATATGGCCGAACGCTCATCATCAACCTCGCGGATAAGGCTCGCTCGCCTTATAGAACGCTTCGGCTACCGAAAAAAGACCGCGGCGCTATCCGTGGACGGCGGTACCGGCGGCCAGCGAGTCCGGATCGAGGGCGACGTTGCGTCGCAACGTGCCGATAGGGCCGATCGGTGGCACCGGTTTGCCGTCCACCTCGACGGCGAGCGCGCCGGCGTTGCCGGTGCGCAGCGCGAGGCCAGTGCGGCCGGGCACGTGATAGACCTCCCCAGCCTTCAGCACTCGCGAAAAGACGATCGATTGATCAGAGGCGCGCACCTGGATCCAACAATCGGCGAGTGCGCGAAGGGCAACCCGGGCATCGCCGCCGACCGCGCCGCCTGGCGTCGAACCGACGGATCCCGACGCGGGTATCGGCGTCGCCGTGGCCGACGCTGTCGAGGCTGCCGGTATCGCGACGGTCGGCTGGGCCGCGGGAGCAGCCGCCGGTGACGCGGGCGACGAGGGCGCAACCATCGGCGTCTGGGCAGGGGTGCTGCCGGGAAAGACAATGGGCTCGGACGGGCTGGCCCCGCCGGGTCGGGTTGCTGGCGGGGGTGCGGCTGGAGCGACTGCCGCCGGGTTCGCTGCAAGGCTAGGCAGGGATGAATCGGGAGCAGGGGTCCTCAGGTCAGGCCCGGGCCCCAGCGGGAGAGTCGGCTTCGGACCGGTCGGCGTATCGGCATCGGGACCCGGCGGCGATGCGGCGGCTTTGAACGCCGGCTGCTGCGCGGGAAGCGCCGGCGCGACGGTTTGTGCATCGGGCGCCCGGAGATCTGCGGGGACCGCGGCGACGCGCTCGGGACGGGCTCGCTCGTCGGTCGACAGGTAGTACCAGGTCCCGTATCCGCATACCGCTAGGATCAAGGCGATCAGCAGGATCGGCCCACCGGGCAGGCTGCGTTCGCCAAGCGGCACCGGGAGCGTCAAATCCGGGCGGGCGTTGATTTCGGCGGTGTCGGCTTTGTAGCGGGCCAACACGCGGTCGCCATCGAGGCCGAGGTGTTCGGCATAGGCGCGCACGAAGCCCATCGCATAGGCCGGACCCGGAAGCTCCTCGATTCGACCTTGCTCGAGCGCCGCAAGATAGGCCGGTTTGATGCGCAGCGCCTCGCCGATGGGGTCAAGCTGCAGATCGAGCTGCTCGCGCCGAGCCCGCAATAGCTCGCCGATCGCCCGCGATCGCGGCGGCGGCTGGTATTCATCCTCTTCCGCCGTTTCGGTGAAAGGCGTCTTTATCCGCTGGAAAAGGCTCACGGGCACACTCTCGATGCGACCTCATTGTAAGGCAGCAGCCCCGCGGCTGTCGAATCGCGCTCGTTTAGAGGTCATCGCGGTAAGAGTGCTTGATCGCGCCAATCGGTCTCAGAGCGCGACCGCATGATCATGCGCGTAAGCGTCGACCCAGCGCCGCAAGGAATGATCTGCCCGCTCGGAGATATCGTCGATATAACGCGCGACGCCCGCCGCATCGAGGCTGCGGAGCATCGTCTTGACCGGCCCGATTGCATTGGCGGCCATGGAGAAGGTGCGGAAGCCAAGCGCAATCAGGACCATCGCCTCGATCGGGTCGCCGGCCATCTCGCCGCACATGCTGAGCGGCGTACCCGCCTCGCGGCATTGCGCGATCACCTGGCGGAACAGGGCCAGCATAGGCGCCGATAACAGGTCGTAGCGATTGGCGATCCGCGGATTGCCGCGGTCGCAGGCGAACAGGAACTGGGCGAGGTCGTTGGTTCCGACCGACAGGAAATCGACGCGCTTGAGCAACGCCGGCAGCTGCCACAACAGAGAAGGGACTTCGAGCATGACGCCGACCTTGATCGAGCGCGGCGGCTCGCGGCCCTCCTGCGCCGTGCGCGTCAGCTCCTTGTCGAGCAGCCGCCGCGCCTCCTCGAACTCGGCGACCTCGGCGATCATCGGGAATTTGACGAAAAGCTCGCGCCCCGCTGCGGCGCGCAGCAAGGCGCGCAACTGCTGCCGCAGCATCGCCGGACGGTCGAGCCCGATGCGAATGGCCCGCCAGCCCATCGCCGGATTGTCTTCGGCGGCGTGAGCCAGGTAGGGGAGCACCTTGTCGCCCCCGATGTCGAGCGTGCGGAAGACAATCGGCCGGCCATTGGCTTGCTCGTAGACCCGCCGGTAGAAGGCGGTCTGGTCGGCGACATCGGGAAAGGCACTGCGCGTCAACAGCGGAATTTCCGTGCGGAACAGCCCGATACCCTCCGCGCCGGTCGCGTGCAATTGCGCAAGATCGAGCAGCAACCCGGCATTGAGCAGCAGCTTGATCTCGACGCCGTCACGGGTGACCGCCGCAGCATCGCGCAAGCTGTCGTAAAAGGCGCGCCGGCGCGTCCGGGCGGCGATCGCCGCCGCAACCGATTGCTGGATGTCGGCGCGCGGCCGGATCAGCACCTGGCCGTGGTCGCCGTCGACGATAAGGATGTCTCCTGCCTCAATCTGACGTGTCGCCTCGGCAACCCGGCCAACCACCGGGATATCGAAGGCGCGGGCGACAATGGCGACATGCGCGGTCGGCGAACCCTCCGCCAGCACGAGCCCTTTGATGCGCCGGTGCGCATAATCGAGCAGCTCGGCCGGCCCCATCGCATGGGCGACGACGATGAACTCGGCGGGCAACTCGGCGGCGCCGATGCCGGGCGACCGCCCCGCCAGGTACTGCAGCAGCCGATTGGCAAGGTCTTCCAGGTCAAACAGCCGTTCGCGGAGATACGGGTCGGTCACCTGCATCATCCGACTACGCGTTTCGCCCTGCACCTTCTGCACCGCGGCCTCGGCGGTGAGGCCGCTGCGCACTGCCTCGCTGATCCGTCCGACCCAACCACGATCGGCGGCAAACATGCGGTAGGTTTCGATAATGTCGCGGTGCTCGCCGGGACCTAGCCCCCGGCTGGCGTCGACCAGCTTGTCGATCGCGTCCTGCATTCTTGCGATCGCCTCGCGCAGGCGCTTCTGCTCGGCCGCGACGTCCTCGGCGATGACCTGACGAATGACTACTCTGGGTTCGTGCAATACCGCTGGCGCGATCGCCAGGCCGGGATTGAGGCGGATGCCGTCGAGCCGCACTGGCAGCGACACGCCGCCGCGGCTCTGCTCCATCTCGAGAGGGTTGACCAGCTCTCCGCTGGCGGCCAGCTCGGCGATGACCATCGCGATCGTCTGGAGGACTTCGACCTCGTCCTCCGTATAGCGGCGCGGGGTACGGTTCTGTACGACCAGCACTCCCAGCACCCGCCCGCCGCGCAGGATCGGTACGCCCATCAGCGAGTGGTAGATCTCCTCACCGGTCTCTGGGCGAAAGGCGAAGTCCGCGTGCGATTGAGCGTCGGCGAGCGCCAACGGGCGGGCGCTCGCCGCGATCACCCCGACGAGGCCTTCGCCGACGCGCAACCGCGTGCGGTGTACGGCCTCCGGTCGCAACCCCTCGGTCGCGAAGAGCTCAAGTACCTCGCCGGCGCGCATGACGTAGGCCGAGCAGACTTCCGCCACCAGCTCGGCGGCAACGTCTCGGACGATGCGGTCGAGCCTTTCCTGCGCGGTGCCCGATCCGGCCATGATTGCGCGCAGGCGGCGCAAGAGCCGGCGGTTCGCGGTGACATGCCGCACGGGCTCCGCCGGGGTGTTCCCCGAGGTGGCCGCCGGGGGGTTCACCACGACCTCGCTCATCCGCTGCTTCCTCGGCCCCCCGCCGAGCCTTCGCGGAAGCGGCGCTCGCGGCCGGCAATGGCGGCGAGCGCCTGGCCCACGAGCTCCTCGAGGATCTCGGCCGTGCTCTGCTCGGCGCTGACCAGACCGACGCTCTGACCGGCCATAAGCGAGCCGGTTTCGACATCGCCGTCGATTACGGCTCGGCGCAACGCACCGGCCCAGAAATGCTCGATTTCGAGCTGCGCGTCTTTTTGCGAGACCTCGCCCCGGTTGAAGCGGTCGACTATCTCGCGCTGCACCTGGCGGAACCGCTCCGTCGCCGGGTTGGCAAGAGCGCGGACCGGGATGATCGGAAAGCGCGCATCGAGCTGCACGGACGGGATCGCGTCGCGTGCCGAGGCCCGGATAAACGCGCGCTTGAAGCTTGGATGCGCGATCGATTCATAGGCGCAGACGAACCGGGTTCCGAGCTGGACGCCGGACGCGCCCATTTCGAGGTAGGAGAGAATCGCCTCGCCGCGACCGATGCCGCCCGCCACGAATACCGGGACCTCTCCGATGTGCGGGAGCACCTCCTGCGCGAGCACGGCGGTCGAAACCGGTCCGATATGGCCGCCGGCCTCGCTTCCCTCGATCACGATTGCGTCCGCCCCGATGCGCACCAGCTTTTTCGCGAGTACCAGCGCCGGAGCGAAGCACAACACGCGAGTACTGCCGTCGCGGATCCGCTGGATCGCCGCCATGCTTGGAATCCCGCCGGCGAGCACGACATGGCCGACGCGCCTCGCGACACAGACATCGATCAGCTCGAACAGCTGCGGGTGCATCGTAATCAGATTGACCCCGAACGGACGCGCCGTCAGCGCTGCGGTAGCGGCGATCTCCCTGTCGAGCAGTTCGGGCGACATCGATCCCGAAGCGATCACGCCAAAGCCGCCCGCATTGGAAATCGCCGCGACGAGGTTGCGCTCCGACACCCAGGTCATTGCCCCGCCCATGATGGCAAGATCGGTGCCCAGGAATTTACGCCCGCGCGCCGACAGCCGGTCGAACTCGGTGCGGCGAGGATCGGGCCCAGCGCCGGCGGCGTTCACCGAGACGGCTTCGGCTTGCGGCTGAATCTCCGCTTTCTTGGCCTCGGCCAGCCCCTCAATCATCCCGGCGCGTCGAGCCCATACGCCGTATGCAGCGCCCGCACCGCGAGTTCGGTGTATTCGGCGGCGATCAGGACGCTGACCTTGATCTCGGAGGTCGAGATCACCTGGATATTGATGCCCTTGTCGGCCAGCGTCTGGAACATTTGCTTGGCAACACCGGCATGGCTGCGCATACCGACCCCGATGACCGAGATTTTCACGACGTTTGAGTCTGGTTGCAGTGACCCGAAACCCACCGTGCCGCGGCATTGTTCAAGAACCGCGACGGTGCGGTCGAGATCGCTGCGCGCCACCGTGAAGGTAAGATCGGTATGACCGTCCGCGGAGATGTTCTGAACGATCATGTCGACATTGATCGCGTTGTCGGCAAGCGGGCCGAATATGGCCGCGGCTATCCCTGGCCGGTCGGCCACCCGCTGCACGGTGATCTTGGCTTCGTCGCGGCTGTAGGCGATGCCGCTGACGATCCGCTTTTCCACGATTTCGTCCTCATCGACCACGAGCGTTCCGGGCGCGTCGGTAAAGCTCGATAAAACCTGCAAGCGCACGCGATGGTTCATCGCCATCTCGACAGAGCGCGTCTGCAGCACCCGCGCGCCCTGAGATGCCATCTCAAGCATCTCCTCATAGGTGATTCTACTCAGCTTGCGCGCCTTGGCAACGATACGCGGATCGGTCGTATAGACGCCATCGACATCCGTGAAGATGTCGCAGCGGTCGGCTTTGAGCGCGGCGGCGAGAGCAACGGCCGAGGTATCCGAGCCACCGCGGCCGAGAGTGGTGACGCGGCCGCGCGGGCCGATACCCTGGAAGCCCGCGACGACGGCGACCTGACCTTCAGCAAATCGGCGCTCGACCTCGGCGGTATGGACCGATTCGATGCTAGCCTTGCTGTGCACCCCATCGGTGCGGAGCGGGATCTGCCACCCGAGCCAGGATCGCGCATTGACGCCGAGGTCCTGCAATGCGAGCGCCATCAGCCCCGCGGTGACCTGCTCGCCGGAGGAGACAATGACGTCATACTCGCGGGCGTCGTGCAGCGGGCTCATCTGGCGCGCCCAGTCGATCAGCTGATTGGTCGTGCCGGCCATGGCGGAGACGACGACAGCGACCTCGTTTCCGGCCTCGACCGCGCGCTTCACCCGGCAGGCGGCATTCCGGATGCGCTCCAAATCCGCCACCGACGTGCCGCCGAATTTCTGAACGATACGCGTCATGTTTCTCTCGTAATGCGCTCCCCGCCCGATCGCAACGCCTGGATCAGCGGTTGAGGTCCTGCTCGGTGCTCCGGTTGCCTCAGTCCGATCAGCCAACCCCGATCAGGTTGTCGCTGCGGCTGCCGCTCCGCATACTCGATTCCGGGACCGGCGTCCCCTTGGTCGCGGAGAGCCGACAGAATGAATGAAGACGGCGACACTGTAGACCGCGAGGATATCGAGCGCTTTGCCGCGCACAGCGCGAGCTGGTGGGACCCATCGGGCAGCTTTCGGCCGCTCCATCGGATAAACCCCGTCCGCATCGAATTCATCCGTCGCCACCTGCTCGCTCATTTCCGCCGCGACCCGCGCTCGCTGCGGCCGTTCGATGGCCTCACCCTCCTCGATATCGGCTGCGGCGGCGGTCTCGTCGCCGAGCCGATGGCGCGCCTCGGCTTCGCCGTGACCGGCATTGACGCCGGCGCCGAGACAATCGCAACCGCCCGCGCCCACGCCGAGGCGAGCGGGGTTGCGGTCGATTACCGGGTCGCCACGGCCGAATCGTTGGCGCGCGCCGGCGAGCAGTTCGATGTCGCGCTCGCGCTCGAAATCGTCGAGCACGTGCCCGATCGCGATGCGTTCCTCGCCGCTCTCGGTCGTCTCGTCCGGTCGGGCGGCGCATTCATCGGCGCGACGTTGAACCGGACCGGCCCGGCATTTGCGCTGGCGATTGTCGGCGCCGAATACCTTCTCGGCTGGTTGCCGCGAGGCACGCATGACTGGAACCGGTTCGTGCGTCCCTCGGAATTTGTGCTGGGTTTGCGTCGCGGCGGCCTCGTGGCGACCGAGCTTGCCGGCCTCGGCTACGATTTGCGGAATGGCAGATGGACCGAAACCACAGATTTGTCGGTCAATTATATGGTTGCGGCGGCGCGGCGATGATTCTGGCGGTAGGGATCAGGCGTCGGTCTGAATCCAGGGGATGCGGCCGAACTCGATCCCCTCGTCCACAAGGGCCGCCGATTCATCGTTTGTCGCTTCGCCGTAAATCCCGTGCGGATCGACTTCGCCGTAATGGATGCGACGCGCTTCCTCGGCAAAGCGCTCGCCGACATAGTCGCAGTTCTGCTCGACCTGCTGGCGCATCGCCACGAGCATAGCGCGCATCTGCGCCGGGGAGATCGGCGGCCCTTTGGCTTCGCGCGAGCGGCCGATATTCGGCGCCATCGGCGCCTTTTCGACCTTGCTGTCGCCGCAATGCGGACAGGCGACCTCGCCGGCCTGCTGCTGCGCCTCGAAAGTGCCGCCGTCGCGGAACCAAGCCTCGAACTGGTGCTCCGACGAGCAGCGCAACGTAAAGAGGATCATCGCACCGACCTCCTGACCCGCCTATGTAATATCAACCGGCACGCTTAGCAATTATCTGTCCAGAGTGCTAATGGACGGTCAACACCCGCCATCCGACTGGGTTCGGCGCTTTTCGCTGCTGGTTCGGCCCGGCGGCCGCGTGCTCGACCTCGCGGCCGGCGCCGGCCGCCACACCAGCCTCCTGCTTGAGATGGGCTTGGCGGTGACGGCGGTGGACCGCCAAGTAGCGGCCTTGCAGCCATTCGTCGGCGGCCGATGCGAGGTGCGTGCGGTCGACCTCGAAACCGGGGAGCCGGAAAGCGCCTTGGGGCCGCTCGGCGGCGGCTATGACGGGATTGTCGTAACCAATTACCTGCACCGCCCGCTGCTGCCCATGCTCACGGGCATGCTGGCACCCGACGGCGCGTTGATCTACGAGACCTTCGCCGCCGGTAACGAACGTCTCGGCCGGCCGAGCAACCCGGATTTTCTGCTGTGTCCGGGCGAATTGCTCGAAGCCTTCACCGCGCTGACGATCGTCGCGTTCGAGCAGGGCGAGGCGACCCGGCCGCGGCCCGCCGTGATCCAGCGGATAGCGGCAGTTGCCGGCCCGCTTGGCCGCTTGCCGGAGTGAGGGGCCTACTCGGCGGCGAGTGGGCGGGTAGCCATCTCCGGCGGCGCAAACGCACGATCGTGCTGCAATGAGGGCACCACTCGGCGTGCCTCGGCAATCCGCGCCGGGTCGATCCGCGCGGTGACGACCCTGGTCTCCTCGCCGCCATCGGCCAGCACCTCGCCCCAGGGATCGACGATCAGCGAGTGGCCATAGCTCTTACGGCCGGCGGCGTGCTCGCCCCATTGCGCCGGCGCGAACACGAAGCAGCCATTCTCGATCGCCCGGGCGCGCAGCAGCACGTGCCAATGCGCCCGCCCGGTCGGCACCGTAAACACCGACGGCACCGTGAGGAAATCGGCGCCGGCCTGGGCCAACGCCCGATAAAGATGCGGAAAGCGGACATCGTAGCAGACGGTCATGCCAAGCCGCCCCCAGGGGGTCTCGGCGACAACGGTCCCCGCGCCCGGACGATAGGCGTTGCTCTCGCGATAACTCTCCCCGCCGGGCAGGTCGATGTCGAACATATGGATCTTGTCGTACCGCGCGACGATCGCGCCCGCCGCGTCGATCAGGAAGGAGCGATTCGCCAGCCGTTCTTCGCTGGCCGCGGCTCCCGGCTCGCCAGCTGGGTCGATCACCAGGGAACCCAGCAGCAGCCAGGCCCCGGTCTCGCGCGCCAGATCGCGCATGCCGGCGAGGAACGGATCGTCGCCCTCGCGCCTTGCCTTGTCTCGCCGGCGGCGGCCGCTCTCGATGAAGTTGCTCGCCTCGGGGGTCATGATCAGAGCGGCGCCGGCGTCGCGCGCCCGGCGAACCAGCGCGGCGACCTCTTGCAGGTTTGGTTCGGGGTCGGGGCCGGCGGTGAACTGGATGCAGGCGGCGGTGAATTCCGCGCTCATCGGCCGAGCCCCAGCATCGGATCGAGCTTGCCGGCGCGATCGAGCGCGACCATGTCGTCGCAGCCGCCGATATGCTCGCCGTCGATGAAAATCTGCGGCACGCTCGTGCGGCCGCTGGCCCGCTGAATCATCTCGTCGCGCCGGCGCGGCTCCTCGATCAGGTCGATTTCGGTGAACGCTACCCCCTTATGCTGCAGGAGCGCGCGGGCGCGGGCGCAATAGGGGCAGAACATCGTGCTGTAGATCTCGACCTTGGCCATCGCCCTGGTATCTCCCGCCGCATGGTGCTTACCGGCCAGATATGGCGCGGCAACCGCAAGTCTGCAAAGCCCGGGCTCCTCTGACAATCGGATCCGCAAAACCCTAATGGCCGGAGCGCACGGCGCGGGCCAAGGTCAGCACGCCGACCCACCCGGCGCCGGCGCGGCGCAGCACCCGCGCGCATTCCTCGACCGTGGCACCCGTTGTCAGGACGTCGTCGACGAGCACAATCCTCATGCCCTTGACGCTGCGCCCGGAGCGCAAGGCGAAGGCGCCGCGCACGTTCTTCGCCCGCGCCGCCGGGCCGAGCCGGCCCTGCGACGGGGTGCGCCGTCGCCGCACCAGCCAGTCGGGCGCGACCCGTGGGCCGCCGGCGGCATGGATTGCGTGCGCCAGCAACCCGGCCTGGTTGTAGCGGCGCGCGAACAGCCGGGTCCAATGCAGCGGCACCGGCGCGATCAGGTCGGCCCCATCGAGAATCTCGGCGCCGGCGCGGCGCATCCAGCGACCGAGCGCCCCGGCCAGATGGGTTCGGTCGCCATGCTTCAGCGAGAGCACCAGCCGGCGGCTGTGCTTGTCGTAGCGCACCGCCGCGAGCGCCCGGTCCCAGCTTGGCCGCTGGCGCGCGCAGGCCGCGCATACCGCGTCCTCGCCCATCGGATGCGGGAAGGGCAGGCCGCAGACGGCGCACCAGGGCGGGGCGAAGAAGGTGATTGCGGACCAGCATTGGGCGCATAGCGCATCCGGTTCGCCGACGGTCGCGCCGCACGCAAGACAGCGCGGCGGCAGGACGCCGTCGAGGACGACGCGGCCGATCCAGCGAAACCGGGCTGGGAGGGTTGCCGAAACCTGCATTGCCCCCCATCATCGAAGCACCGCCGCTTACGTCAACAGCAATGAACGCTTCAGATCAACCGGCAACGGCGCTGTTCGACCGGCGCGCCTGGCGCGCGCATCGCGAACGCGCCGCGCGTGGCGGCGCCGTCGATTTCCTGCACGCCGAAATTGCCGAGCGGCTGCTCGATCGGCTCGACCTCATCGAGCGGGAATTCCCCACCGTGCTCGATCTTGGAGCGCGCGATGGGAAGCTGACGCAAGCGCTGGCGGAGCGCCGAGGCATGCAGCGGATCGTCGCCGCCGAGCCCGCCATCGGGTTTCTCGCCGACATGCCGACCCCGCGCATTGCCGCCGATCCTGAGCTGGTGCCGTTTCGCGACGGCAGCTTCGACCTGATCGCCAGCGTCCTCGCGCTGCACTGGGTCGCCGATCTGCCCGGCGCGCTGGTGCAGCTGCGCCGGGCGCTGAAACCGGACGGGCTGCTGCTGGCGGCGATGCTCGGCGGCCAGACCCTCGTCGAATTGCGCACCGTGCTGTTCGAGACCGAGCTGGCGGAGGAGGGCGGCGTCAGCCCGCGGATATCGCCGGCAATCGAGCTTCGCGACGCGGCGGCGCTGCTGCAGCGGGGGGCTTTTGCCCTGCCTGTCGCCGACAGCGAGACCATTACGGTCACCTATCCGGACATGCTCGCGCTGATGCGCGACCTGCGGGGCATGGGCGAGACGAATGCGCTTGCCGCGCGCCGCCGTGGCGGGTTGCGGCGCGGGACCTTGGCGCGCGCCGCCGCGCTCTACGCCGAGCGGTTCGGCGATACCGAAGGCCGCATTCCGGCCACCTTCGAAATCCTCTTCCTGTGCGGCTGGGCGCCGCATGAAAGCCAACCGCAGCCGCTAAAACGCGGCAGCGCCAAGCACCGCCTGGCGGACGCGCTGAAGCCTGTTCGTTGACACCAATCGGTCGTGGTCTCTATCGTCGGCGCAAGGCTCTCCGGGGGAGGGGACAATCGCGCCGTGCCGAAATCTACGTCCGTCGAAATACGCGCCGGCGGCGGCCTGATCGCCTTGCTGTCAAGACTGTTGCTCGGCTGGTATCTCCGTGAAATCCGGCGCGTTGAGGTCCCCGAAGAGACGGGCGAGGCCATCATTACTTATCCGCTCGCCTGATTTCCGCATGCCACTCCGGCGGCTCCGTTTATCGCTGATTTTCTGGCTGCTCGGTCCGATCGCGCTGGTTCGGCGTTTCCGGCGGCGCCCTGTCGGCTGGATCGAGGCCGGTCGGGAGCGCTGACGTGCCGGTGATGGGCATCTCCTGCTATTACCACGACAGCGCCGTCGCGCTCGTCGACGACGAGCAGATCCGCTTCGCCATTCATGAGGAGCGGCTGAGCCGCCTGAAGCACGACGCCCGGTTTCCGGTACTGGCGATTGGCAGCGCGCTGAAGGCCACCGGTCTGCGCATCAACGATATCGACCGCATCGTCTTTTACGAAGACCCAAAGGTAAAACTGGGTCGCCTGTGGGATCAGGTCATCGATTATTGGCCGCGCTCGCGCCGGATCTTCGATCGCGACATCCCGGGTTTCCTGCAGCACAAGCTGCCGGTCGCCGCGCAGCTGCGCACGCATATGGGGTATCACGGAGCGGTTGAATTCTCCGAACACCACCGCTCGCACGCCGCTTCCGCCTTCTTCACCTCACCGTTCGAGCGCGCAGTGGTGGTGACGCTCGACGGGGTCGGCGAGTACGAGACCGCTACCGTACATCTCGGCGAAGGCAACCGGCTGACCAAGGTGCGGTCGATCCATTTCCCGCACTCGCTGGGCCTGTTCTATTCGGTCTTCACCCAGTATCTCGGTTTCGAGGTCAACGAGGGCGAATACAAGGTCATGGGCCTCGCGCCCTATGGCCGGCCGGTGCATCTCGACAAGCTGATCGGCCCCATACTGAGATTGCGGGAGGACGGCGCGTTCAGCTTGAACGAGCGCTTCTTCGATTTCTGCTCGCGCGAGCGCCATTACGATCGGGCGTTGATCGCGCATCTCGGGATACCGCCCCGCCCGCCCGACCAGCCGGTCGGCGAAGAGCATTGCGATCTGGCGGCTTCGGTGCAGCAGGCGCTGGAGATGGCCATCGCCGGCATCCTGCCGCCGCTGATGCGCGAATACGGCACCCGCGATTTCTGCTTTGCCGGCGGCGTCGCCCTCAATTGCACCGCCAACTCCCGCATGATCCGGGATCTGGGCATCCGCTCGCACATCCATCCCGCCGCCGGCGATGCCGGAGGCGCGCTCGGGGCCGCGCTGCAATCGGTGATGCGCCCGCAAGAGAGCCGGCCGACCCGGCGCTATCACCTCGATGCCTACCTAGGCGCCGAATACGCGAAACCAGTCATCAAAACCACATTGTCGGTGAACGACATTCCCCATCGCGAATGCGCCGATATCGCCGAAGAGCTGGCCGATGCGCTGGTCGCTGGCAAGGTCGTCGCGATCCTGCACGGCCGCGACGAGTGGGGTCCGCGCGCCCTCGGCGCCCGCTCGATCCTGGCCGACCCGCGGCGCGCCGAGATGAAGGATCACCTCAACGCCAAGATCAAATTCCGCGAGGAGTTCCGCCCCTTCGCCCCGGTCGTGAAGCGGGAGGCCTACGGCGACTGGTTCGAGACGCTGGGCATGGAGGAAAGCCCCTTCATGCTCTACACCCACAAGGCCCTGCGCCCGGAACAGACCGGAGCGGTGACGCATGTCGACGGCACCAGCCGCGTGCAGACGGTCTCCGCCGAGCAGAACCCGTATCTTTATCGCATCCTCGACGCGTTCGAGCGCCGCACCGGCGTGCCGGTGCTGATCAACACGTCGTTCAATTTGCGCGGCGAACCGATCGTGTCGAGCCCGTCCGATGCGTTGAAGACGTTTTACGCTTCCGGCATCGACTGCCTCGCTCTCGAAGACGTTTTGATCGACAAGGAAACACCGGGACATGGCAGCGCCCCGGGTTGATCCCGCGACGTTGCGCACCGTGCACGTGATCACGGAAGGCGAATCGTTCAAAGCGCTCTACTACGACCGCGAGAGCGCGGCGCTGCGGCCGAACCTCGTCGTTGTCGAGCCGGACGGCTCGGGCGGCTTCGAAATCAACGAGGTGGGGTTGAAGGGCGACCCGCTCGATCCGCGGCGCAAGCTCGCGGTGGTCTGGGGCGATTCGGTCGTGTTCGGCTCAGGCCGAGGCTGGGTCTGCCTGCTGGACCGGCTCGCGTCCGGCTATCAGTTTCTGAACGGCGGCCTCGACGGCGATCCCTATGCCAACATTCTGCGTCGGGCGAGCGAGTTCAACCGGCGCCATCCGGTGGCGCTGAACCTCTTGATGCTCGGCTGGCATCCCTTCGTGCCATCGGTACTGGCGGCGCCTCCTTCGCGTCGGTCTTGGACGGGCTTCGGCAAGAAGGGAGCTGGACATCCTCGCCGGGGCAACGAAAACATCCGCGCCGATCTGACCGGCTTTCTCGAAGCAGCCCCGAACACCGTCGTGCTGACGATGCCGACGGCGCTCAATCGGCGGATCATTGACTGCGATCTGTCGTCCCGTCTGGTGCAAGGGGACGACGAGACCGGCTTCCGTTTCCTCGGCAACAACCCTTATCGGGTCGAGGCGCAGCGCCAGGGTTTCGAACACATCGTCGAGCGCAATGCCATCGCCCGCGAGGTCTGCGCTCGGCTGGGCGTTTGTCTGGTCGATCTTTTCGCCGCGTTGGATACCGAGCGCCTCCCCGATTTCCGCGAGCATTTCGTCGATCTGCTGCATCTTCGGCCTCGCTCCTATCCATTGGTGGCCGAGCGCATTTACGACGAGATCAAGGACCTGCTCACCTGACCTTGGTACGGCGCGGCATTGAGCATGCCGATGCCCGCCGGTATCCTCGGCGCGAAACGGGAGGGCCCGCCATGGATTTTGCCGATGCGCCCGAGCACGCCGCCTTCCGCCGCGAGTTCCGCGACTGGCTCGACGCCAATCTGACCGAAGACCTGAAAGTCGAGGACGCACAGGATCAGCGCGTCTCCCCCGACCGCGAGACGCTTGAGAAGCGCCGCGTCTGGCAGAAGAAGATGCACGCGGCCGGCTGGGTCGGCCTGTCCTGGCCAAAGGAATATGGTGGCCGCGGCGCCAGCTTTATGCAGCAGGTCGTCTTCGACGAGGAGTATTTCCGCGCCCGCGCGCCGATCCTGCCCGGCACCGTTGGAATGAGCCTGCTCGGCCCGACGCTCATTCATTGGGGTACCGAGGAGCAGAAGAAGCGTTACCTGCCGAAGATCCTCAGCTGCGACGAAATCTGGTGCCAGGGCTATTCCGAGCCGGGCGCCGGCTCCGACCTCGCCAGCTTGCGCACCCGCGCCGTCGACAAGGGCGACCATTTCCTGGTCAACGGCCAGAAGGTGTGGACCTCGGGCGCGCATTTCGCCGATTGGTGCTTTCTATTGGTGCGCACCGATCCCGACGCGCCGAAGCACCACGGCATCTCCTACCTGCTCGTCGACATGGAGACGCCGGGCATCACCGTGCGGCCCCTGGTGCTGCTCAACGGCCACCGGCATTTCAACGAGGTGTTCTTCGAGGACGTTGTGGTGCCGAAGGAGAACCTTCTCGGCCTGCTCAACGAGGGCTGGAAGGTTACGACCACAACCCTGATGTTCGAGCGCGGCGGCGCCGGTGGCCGCGATCACGCCGCGCAGATCGCCCGGCTCGTCGAATTGGCCAAGCAATTCCCCAACCGGCAGGAGCCGGCCTTTCGCGAAAGCCATATCCGCCAGCAATTGGCGCAGCTGGCAATCGACGCCAAGGCGTTGCAGGTGACAAGGCTGCGCGGGCTGAGCCGCCGGCTGCGTGGCGAGCCGCCCGGCCCGGAGGGCTCGATCCTGAAGCTGTTCGGCTCGGAACTGGCGACCCGCATCGCCGATTTTTCCAGCACGCTGCTTGGCCCCTACGCGACCTTGGAGACGTCGACCGAGACCGTGCCGGACGCGCCGCGCTGGTCGCACCGCGTGCTTGGCGCCCGGCAATACACGATCGCCGGCGGCACCAGCGAGATCCAACGCAATATCATCGGCGAGCGCGTCCTCGGCCTGCCGAAGGGCTGAAGAAGGTGCGATCGGTTCGCTCCTCCCTACCAGCCGACTCTCAGTTCGTCATGGCCGGACTTGATCCGGCCGTCCATGTCTTGGATCGGGACGACGACCCCCAAAGCGAGCGCCAAGACGACCCGCAAAGATTGTCGCCAGCGGGCGGCGCCAGGATCGCCGGAATCGATCTGTCGCGGCCGCTGTCATCCGAACTGAAGGACCCGATCTGGCGCGCCTTCCTTGCCCATCACGTCGTCGTATTTCCGGAACAGTCGCTGACGCGTGAGCAGCAGTTCGCCTTCGCGGCCAATTTCGGCGAGGTCGAGGTCCATGGCGAGCATCGGCCGGAGAGCAAGCGCCACGGCGTCGCGCATGTGATGTCCAACCTCGACGCCGATGGCAACCCGACG
>Ga0070766_10000564_pt1 | contig 16622 bp, 9 predicted proteins | sample HubBroMetageWFT6_FD_69782 | JGI IMG/M metagenome (GOLD analysis project Ga0070766, IMG submission 69782) | Warmed and freeze-thawed soil microbial communities from the Hubbard Brook experimental Forest, New Hampshire - Hubbard Brook CCASE Soil... | ecosystem: Environmental > Terrestrial > Soil >...
CGCAGAATATTTTGGAGCTCGACCGTCGCGGCAGTTCGTGTCCTACGCTTTTCGCATGGGATGGACGCGAATATCAGCTGGTCGGCGACATGCTGGGCGCGGGGGTGGTTGGGCATTGGATCTCAGCGAATGGTGACAAAATCGAGCGCGATATCCCGCGTCCTACCGAAGCCATCAAGCTCGATCGCGCTTCGCTTCACGAAAAAGACGGGAAACTGAGTTTCCGTTTCATGGAGCCGCTGGAAGAATCTGTTTATCTCGATCAGGTGAAATTGCTCGCGGTCGATCATCCCGCTGGCGTTGATGTTTATCCCAACGAATATTTCGCCAGCAATCCGCCTTATCCGCCGTTCAAGGTCGTGTACAGCAATCATAATGATGCGCGTCCTCCGGCTGGCGCCTGGGACGAGCACGGCCACGACGTGCTTCCCGATCTGCTCGCGCATCGTTATTTTGGCGATTTCAAAATCCTTCCATTCCTTGGATTCGCCGAAGCGCACACGCTCGTTCTCGATCTTGGTCAGGCCTACAACGGCGGCCCGCTCTGGCTGCTGATGCATGGCGAGATCGAATATTTTTCCGCGACCAGCATGTACGCCGCTGATCAGGCGCATCTGCGGCCAAGCGCGCCGTATGTTGAGGCGCTCGTCCCGCCGTTCGATGGCAACGGCTTCGATGGGAAAAAATGGCTTCGCGTAATCGACGATCTTGGGTTTCCCGCCGGTGGGCCGCGAACCATGACCGCCGATCTCACGGGAAAACTCCCGCTCGGCACGCGCCGCATTCGCATCACTACAAATCTGCAAATCTACTGGGACAACATCCTGATCAGCCGCACGAGCCAACGGCAGAGCGTCCGCCTGACGCCGGTTCCGCTGGCGCACGCCGACCTCGATTTTCACGGATTCCCTCTGAAGATCGAAGGCAATCCTCCCGGCAACGTGGAATACATTTACGAAAAGACGAGCGCCACCGGTCCCTACGCGCGTCCGGCGGGCGCTTACACTCGCTATGGCGATGTGCGGTCGTTGCTCGAATCGGTTGACGATAGGTTTGTCGTCTTCGGATCGGGTGATGAAGTTGCCTTGGATTTTGATCCGGTGACGTTGCCTGCCTTGCCATATGGCTGGGTGCGCGATTATTTCTTCATCGCCAACGGTTACGAAAAAGATATGGACTTCTACGCCTATCGCGGCGATACGGTTGAGCCGGTGCCGTTTCGAAACATGCGTACCTATCCCTATCCCGGCCAATCGTTTCCCTCCGATGCCGAGCACATGAATTATTTGCTTGAATACAACACAAGATTCATGTCGGGGAAGGAAGCGAGCGGCTATGCTTTCCAGTATCGTAAGTGAAGACTTGTTCGGACACACCATTTAACAATTCGAAAAACAGCGCGTCCGATCGCTCCACAATCACCCCCATGTGGACCGGTCGGATCAGGGTTTTGCCAGATCTCTCCATGTCACCCGTACGAACCCCTGCTCCTCAAGAAACTTGCGGAATTCGGCGCTCCTCACCATATTGAAGTCGCGCTGACGCCAGGCTGCGCCCCAATCCGGATGGTCCCAGGTGGCGCCGCGCATCTCCTCGTCGTCATAAGCCAAGTGCACGATGAGTTGATACACACCCGGCGGGAGGTCCGACATTTGTTTCTTATACCAGTGGAGCCAGGCCTCACCACTGTCGTTCGGCACGACGCCCGGTTCCATGGTGACAATGCGCTGCACTGCGATCTCCGCCGCGGGTACAGAAATCCCCGCCGGTGGGCCATGAGTCCCCGACCGTTCCAAAAGAATCGGAAGCTTGTATTCATTCCCTAATTTCCGGTACACGGCGAAGAGTTCTGGAGATGACACCATGCCCGCCATGTGCATGTCCAGGTGTGTGACCGGAATGCCCGCATCTTTCGCGCGCTCGATCTGCGATCGCAATTCGTGTTCGACATCAGGCATCCGGGCATTTTGGGCAACGTCGAGCGTGTCGAGTGGAAAGTATCCGTGGGCATCAACGAGGCTTGGGACTCGGCTCGCGCCGCTGACCGGCCCCCAGCGCAGATCAGTCCACTCACTGGTCAACGCCAAGTGGATGCCGAGATCGGCGGCGGGATGCTCTTTGGCCCAGCGTGCCACCTCAGGAAACCACGGGCAGGGAACAAGAATGCTGGCCGAAGTAATCCATCCCTTCTCGAGCGCCTCAAAGGTGGCCCGGTTGACGGAGTGGCTCATGCCGAGGTCGTCGGCATGAATTACCAGCAGACGGGCGGAGGCCGGATAGCCCAGTCGCTCCTGCACAGTTGGTGCGTGCGCAGTTTTTCCTCGGACAGTCTGGGCGTGGCTCTGCGGCAAGTTGATAAGGAGGAACAGGAGTAGAAAACGCATTTCGCAGTTCATGACCGTGACTCACACTCCGTCAAATTCCGCTGAATTCTCGAGTTCATCGAGACTCGGCAATAATCGTTTTAATAGCGGCGTTTTGCGTTGACAGAATATTCTCGCCGTATAGAATGCTAGAGCAATTGTGGAACTGCGACACGAATTTGTGTGTGCGATCCCGCGAGCCACAATTAAGCCTTCCCCGAATCCCCGTTATCTCCGCAGGATAATGGGGTTTTGTTTTTGAGATACGGAATGAGTTCTGTAAATAACCCGTCTGCGAGTCCTCTGGCCCGCCCGCCCGCTGATACACAGCGCCTGAGGCGCTCGCTCACGCTCTGGGATCTCATTCTCTACGGCATCATCGTGATTCAACCGGTGGCGCCGATGTCGGTGTTCGGAGTACTCAGCGACCGCGGCCGCGGGCATGTGGTCACGACGCTTCTGATTGCGATGGTGGGGATGCTCTTCACTGCCATGAGCTATGGCCGCATGGCGCGCGCCTATCCGAGCGCCGGTTCGGCTTTTACTTACGTCGGGCAAGAAATTAATCCCGCTCTCGGCTACATCACCGGTTGGAGCATGGTAATGGATTACATGCTCAATCCTCTCATCTGCACCATCTGGTGCAGCCAGCAGGCACACGTATTTGCTCCGGGCGTGGCGTACTGGGCATGGGCCGTTTTCTTTGCGCTGGTATTTACGCTGCTCAACGTGCAAGGGGTAAAGACCTCGGCTCGCGTAAACTCGGCGCTGGCCGCTGCCATGGGCGTGGTGATCGCAATTTTCTTTGTGGTCGCGGCGCGCTACATCTTCGGCCATCCGCACGACGCCGCTGGGTTTTATACGCGGCCTTTCTACGACCCGAGCATGTGGAACACGAAGGCCGTGCTCAGCGCGACATCGATCGCGGTGCTGGCTTACATCGGATTCGATGGCATCTCGACGCTCTCGGAAGAGGCCGAAAATCCGCGACGAAATATCCTGCTGGCCACCGTGCTGACCTGTTTCGTGATCGGCATTCTTTCAGCGGTTGAGGTCTACGCGGCGCAGTTGATCTGGCCGGCGTCGCAGCCCTTTCCGGACGTCGATACTGCCTTCGTTCACGTCGCCGGCCGCGCCTGGAAGCCGATGTTTGGCATCATCGGGTTTACGCTGCTGGTCGCGAACTTCGGTTCCGGCATGGGCTCGCAGATCGGCGCTGCCCGCCTGCTGTTCGGCATGGGGAGAAGCAACGCGCTTCCCAAATCCTTCTTCGGAGTCGTCGATCCAAAGCATCATGTGCCGCGCAACAACGTGTTGTTTGTCGGAGCCATCGCGCTGATCGGAGCGTTCGTAATGAGCTACGCCCTCGGCGCCGAGATGCTCAACTTCGGTGCGCTGATCGCTTTCATGGGCGTGAATGCGGCGGCCTTCATGCGCTATGTAGTGCGCGAAGGAAAATGGACGCCGTCCTTTGTTCTGCCGCCCCTTCTCGGTTTCGTGATTTGCCTTCTGCTCTGGCTGAGCCTCGGGAATACCGCCAAAATCGCCGGCACAATTTGGATGGCAGCGGGCATCGCCTTCGGCGCGTGGAAGACGCGCGGTTTCCGCGGAGACTTGGTTAACTTTGATTTGCCCGCGGATGAGTGAAAGAAAGAGCTTGTCATCCCGAGCGGAGCGAGCGACGGCATTTTTCGGCGGACTACAGATCCCCTCGCTGCGCTCGGGATGACAAATTGCAAAAATTATTCCACATTCCAGCCGCTCACTTCAATCTGTGGTTCCGCTCTGCCCAGGCCGCCAGCGCGATACGTTGCTGTGACCTCGCGTTTCTCGCCGGGCAGCAGCGAAATATAATTGTCCTGCCAAATCGCCGGGAGAATTTCCTCTCCGGCGTTTCCTTGGTCGAGTTTTAAGCGCACAAAGAACGCAATCGTGTGGCTGGGATTCTCGACAGTGACATGAGTCACCACGTCTTCACCATGGGCGGCGCGCTCGCTCCGGCTCGATACATTCAGTTTTACTTTGGGTAACTGCGCGAGCGAAGTGTAGTCCGCAAACGACTTTGTTGGAGTTGTATACCAGTTCGATTTCGACCAGTCGAGCGTCTCCAGCTTTGTCGAGAGCCAATAGAAGTTCGACCCGACCAGATTGCCGCTGCTGTCGGCGACGCGAAGATCCAGGAAATATGCCGGCGATAGGCCATCGATCTGCGGAATCGCAAACACTCTGGTCGTGCTATCGGCGGTAGCATCGAGCGACGCATCCTTAGAAAACCTCTGCGATCCATCTAAATTAAAGATTCTCGCAGCTAACTTCAGGCCTTTGACATCCGCATATTGGCTGCTCACCAGCCACACCGAATGATCGTCGTACCCATAGACCGGGTCAAGCGTTTGCAGCGCTTTTTTCGCGCCAAAATATCCGCCGCCCGGCCGCAAATAATAGTCGTAGAGATGCCAGATCATCGAGGGCCATGAGTTATTCAGCATCCATTGGATGACACCCGTCGAAGCATACTTGTTGCGGCTATAGGCCTCGAACATGGCGCGCACGCCTTCGTAGGCCATGAGTTGCGACTTGTAGGTAAAGTCCTCCGCGCTAGCGGCCTTGCCGTAGCGCGCATTGAGCGCATCGGTAAACACGCGCAGCGTTTTGAATTCTCCTCCGCCGGCGTGAAAGCTCCAATATTGGTCGAGCGAGCCGTCGGCCGTCCACAGGTGATCCTTCGGAACCATTTGCCGGACGCTCTCGATCGGCGGAACGGCCGGCCCCATGCTGGTTTCGCTGTTGAAGCCGTACGCCCCGCCGCACCCGCCCGGATTGCACCGCTTATCTTCCGCCGGTTGCTGCGGGTCTGTTTCCCAGTATGAGGGCGCTATGTATTCATAAGGACCGCTCATCTTCACGCCGCTCTCGCCCGTCACTGTCGTCGGTTTTCCTGTGGCGGAAGAGAGAATCGGATTGGGCCAACGTAAGTCGGATTCAATCTTCAGGTAGGCTGCCTCGACATCAGGGGGCGGAAAATTGTCGCTGCCGTTCAGCCACATCAGCAGGCTCGGATGGCCTCTCAGCCGATAGATCTGGTCGCGCAGCGAGGTTGTGGCGATTTCGAGATCCTCCGGTTTCCATTTATTCCAGCGCTCCCAGAAATCGCAGCAGCACCAGCCGGCCATCACCAGAATGCCTTGCTGGTCGGCCATCTCGAAGAACGCGTCGCTCTCAAGTTTGCCTTCCAGGCGAATCGTATTCAGCCCCATGTCGCGCACGTAGCGGAATTGATCAGCGAGCCGCTCGTGATTTTCGCGGAGCATCATGTCGGGCGTCCAGCCGCCGCCGCGAATCAGAAGGTTCTTGCCATTGATCTTGAACAGCCGTTTGAAGTGATGCGGAGCCTCCTCGGTGACCTCGGATGCCACCTCGCGAATGCCGAACTTCGTGCGCGAGATATCGGAAGGCTCGCCGTCAATTTCAAACGAAAGGGTCAAATCGTAGAGATTCGGCGTCCCCATCTGTCGCGGCCACCACAGCCGCGGATTAGACAGGTTGAGCTGCGGATATTGGTCGGGCGCGAAGAAAACGTCCTTCGACTCGCCCGCGGCCAGTTCCACAGGCTGCGCGAACTCCATGCCTTCGATTTTCCCCTGCAACGTTCCGGCTACCGGATGATCGCTTGCATTCTTCAACTGCGCGGTTACGGTTAGGTGAGCCGCGCTGTTTGCCGGCGAATCCACTTTCGAAAGCACGGCTGGATGGCGCAGCGCGACCGGTCCGCTGGTCGTTAAATACACCTCACGCCACAAGCCCATTTCTTTATCCGGAGGCGCTGGATTCCAATCCACGAAAGTGATCGCCAGGCTGTGCTCGGTCGGCGCCCAGACTTGCACCGCCAGCCCATTCGTTCCTTGCCTGACGGCGGAGGTTACATCGAATTCGTACGTGCGCCATGCGCCGGCGACTTGATTCGAATTGGCGATCTGCTTCCCATTGAGAAAAATATTGGCGCGATAGTTGATGCCGCGGAAGTTCAGCCACACGGTTTTGTTGACGAAAGCCGTTGGCAGGGTAAATTGGTTGCGATACCACCACGCAACTCCGTAGGGACTGTCAGCCGGCATTTTGATATTCGAAAAATTGGCGCCGATGGGATAGCTGAGACCCGGATACTGGCGGAGGTTCATCCCGAAAAAAGGATCGGGCAGCAGCCCGTTCTTTATTTGCGCCGCCACCACCGTCGTGGGGACGTCGGCCTCGATCCAGTCTTTCGTTTCAACTGTAGATCCGGGCGAGGAAAGCGCCTCGCCAGTTGCCGATACTTTCGCGGCTGACTGCAGCGTCCAGCCTGCGCGCAAAGGGATGGTCGTAGCGGGGGCGCTCTGCATGCTGGGCTGCGCGGCGGCGACGGCAAAGCAGAAGGGGATTAACAGACGCAAGATCTTCATAAAAATGCTTGTCTCAAATGTGCCTCACGTTGATAACACCTTTATTGATTCGATTCAATAGCGGATTTCTGAGGAATTTTTCAAAGTGCTCACCACAAAGGCCACCTTTCGACTGCGCTTCGGCAGGTTAGGGTAGACAAAGAAAATAGCTGGGACTATATCCTTCTCGATCCTTAGTGCCCGTGGTGGTCAAGGTTTTGTGGATGACGACCTGCAACTGCGCGCAATTATAGGAAAGACTCACGCGGCGGCAGCAGCCTCGCTCGCTAGTTTATAATCATAAATTCTAGCTTCCAGCGGAAAGCAAGCTGACAGGTTGTCCCACGGAGTTATCCAACTATGATTCGACAGCTGCAAAATGCGGGGCCGACGCTCAAGATCGTGCTGGGCGCCCTGCTCGTCATTATTTGCGCCTCCATGGCGATCACGCTGATTCCGGGCGGACTCGGCTCCAGCCTGGGTATTGGCGCACCGCCTCCTGGTGTGCTCGCCACGGTTGGCGACCAAACCGTGACCGTGAATGAAGTCGAGCGCGAGGCCAGGGCGATGGTCCGGCAGCAGTTTCCGCGGGGCGGAGCGCAGGCCAGCATGCTGATGCCGTATTTCGCCAGCCAGGCCGCCCAGCAGATCATTAACGAGAAGGTGCTGGTCGCCGAGGCGCACCGCATGGGCTTGCGCGTCAGCGACGAGGAGCTTCGCGAAGAACTCCAGCATGGGCAGCTTGGCTCTATGCTCTTTCCCGATGGCAAGTTCGTCGGGCAGGAAGAGTACGAGAATTTCGTTCAGCGCAACGACTTGACCATTCCTCAGTTTGAAGCGCTGGAGAAGGATTTCATTCTCGTTCGCAAGTTGCGCGCTTTGGTTTCGAGCAGCGCGTTCGTCGGCGACACTGACGTGCGCGACGAATTCAACCAACGCAACACCAAAGTAAAGTTCGAATATGCCGTGATCACGAAGGCCGATATTCTAAAGGGGTTGCATCCTACCGACGAAGAGCTCAAGGCGTTCTACGATCGCAACAAGGCGACCTATAACAATTCGATCGCAGAGAAGCGGCAGATTAAGTACGTCGTCATCGATGCGGCGAAAATCGCCGCCGCAACCACGGTTACCGACCAGGACCTGCAAGCCTATTACGATCAGCACCGTGAGGAATACCGCGTGCCGGAACAGGTGAAGGTCAGCCACATTCTGATCAAGACTCCTCTGCCTGGTCCGGACGGCAAGGTAGATGAAAAGGGCGTGGCCGAGGCACGCGCCAAGGCGGAAGATGTTTTGAAGCAGCTTAAGGCGGGCGGAGATTTCGCCAAGCTGGCGGAAAAGTATTCTGACGACCCCGGTAGCGCTAAGAGCGGAGGCGAACTCGGCTGGATCGGCCGCGGACGCACTGTGCCAGAGTTCGAAAAAGCCGCGTTTTCCCTAGGCAAAGGACAGGCCAGCGATCTGGTCAAGAGCAGTTATGGCTTCCACATCATTCGCGTCGAAGACAAGCAGGATGCTCATCTCAAAACCTTCGCCGAGGTGAAGAGCGAGATTGAAGAAAAAGTGAAGCAGGACAAGGCCGCGCACGCGACCGAAGCGGCGGGGAACGCTCTGCTCAGCCAGGCGCGTACCGCCGGATTCGAGCAAGCCGCGGCGGCGAAAGGCCAGACTGCGGTGACGACCGACTTCTTTCGTCGAACCGATAGTTTGCCTGGACTAGCTGCGAATCCGCAGTTTATGGATACCGTCTTCAGCGAAACTGACAAGGCGCCGCCGGATCTGGTGCAGGTGCCGCAAGGCTACGTGGTTTTTCAGTTGCTCGCGATCAGGCCTCCAGCGACACCAACGTTCGAAGAGATTCGTGCGCGGGTCGAGAGCGAGTTCAAGAACGAACGTGCCGGATTTCTGCTGCAGCAGAAGACACAGGAACTGTCCGACCGGGCCAGGGCTGCGCACGATTTGAAAAAGGCCGCCCAAGAACTGGGTGCAACGGTGAAAACGAGCGAACTGGTTGCACCCGATGGGCAGGTTCCGGATATCGGAACGATGAGTAACGCGACGGCAATTTTCTCACTCAAGCCTGGCGACATCAGCGCTCCGATTACCGCCGGCGGCAATGGCGTAGTCGCTCAGCTTCTCGAAAAACAGGCGCCTACAGATCAGGAATTCGCGGAAAAGAAAGACCAGACCCGCCAATCACTGCTCGAAGCCAAGCAGAACGATTTGTTCGGGCTGTTCGTTACGAACCTGCGAAAAGATATGGAAAGTTCTCATCGCCTCAAGGTCAACGAGGACGAGATGAAAAACCTGACGCGGCAGGGAGCGCAAGAAGGCTCGTAGGACAGTTCTCAGTTTCCGGTTCTCAGTCTTTAGCTCGCCACTGCGAGTCCACGCTACGTCGCTGAGAAACTGCAAGTTCCGCCGCTGGAGAACTGAGGATCAAGAACTGACTTTGAATGCCATTCCCCCGTGCCAGCGGAATTCTGCTTCATCCCACCTCGCTAGCCTCGCGCGGCGGGATTGGAGACTTTGGTCCGGCGGCTTATGCGTTCGCGGATTTTCTCGCGTCGGCGCGGCAGGGTTTGTGGCAAGTGTTGCCCCTCGGGCCGCTTGGTTTCGGCAATTCTCCCTATTCCTCCACGTCGGCCTTTGCGGGAAATCCTCTGCTAATCAGCCTCGAGCGGCTCGCCGATCGCGGCTGGATTGAGCGCTCTCTCGTGGATGCTGTGCCCCACGGAAATGGGCCGGTGGATTATCCGACTGTTTTCTATCACAAATTGCCATTGTTGTTCGAAACGGCACGCCGCTTTGTGCGCTCCGCTGCATCGCCGGCCCGCGCGCGTTATGAAAAGTTTTGCCGGCAAAATCAATCGTGGCTCGATGACTTCGTCCTCTTCGACGCTTTGCGCGCGCGCTTCAAGCTGGAGAGCTGGAACCAGTGGCCCCGCGAACTTGTTCATCGCGACCCGGCTGCGATCGCACAGGCGCAAGCCGAGATGCTCGACCAACTCGACGTACGTCGAGCGGTGCAATTCTTTTTCTACGAGCAGTGGCAGGCGCTGCGAGCCTATTGCGCGCAAAAGTCGATTCGCGTGGTGGGCGACATTGCCATCTTCGTGAATTTCGACAGCGCCGACGTCTGGACCCACCCCAATCTGTTTCGCTTGAACTCCGCGCTCGATCCTGAGGTGGTCGCCGGCGTGCCGCCAGATTTCTTCAGCAAAGATGGCCAGCGTTGGGGCAATCCTCTTTATCGCTGGGATGTGATGCAGGAGCGGGGCTATACGTGGTGGATTGATCGCATGCGCTGGCTGACGCGCAATTTTGATTACATCCGTCTCGACCACTTCAGGGGATTTTCCCAGTTCTGGGAGATTCCGGCGAGCGAACCGACCGCGATCAACGGCCGCTGGGTCGACGGACCCAAAGACGATTTATTTGTTAAGTTGCGCGAGGCTCTGGGCGGACTGCCGTTCTTTGCCGAAGATCTTGGATACATCACGCCCGACGTTCATGCCCTGCGTGAACGCCTCAAGATTCCGGGCATGGCTGTTTTGCAATTTGGTTTCGGCGATGCGGGAGCGCACACCCATCTGCCGCACACGTTTACCGTCGATAAGGTCGTTTACACCGGTACGCACGATAACGATACTCTGCTCGGCTGGTGGAAGTCAGGCGCGACAGAGTTCGAACGGCAGCAGGTCGAATCGTATCTGGGCCGTTGCGATGACGGTGTTCATTGGGCGATGATTCGCGCGGCTTCCAGTTCTGTCGCCGGCTTCTGCGTGGTGCCCTTGCAAGACGCGCTCGGACTGGGAAGCGAGGGCCGCATGAATGTGCCCAGCCTGGCACAGGGGAACTGGCGATGGCGGTTTGCCGCCGAGTTGCTGCGTCCAGAGTTGGCGAAAAAACTCGCAACCCTAACTGAGGTCTGCGACCGGCTGCCGCAGCCGATGCCGCCGTCTGCGAATGAAGAGTGGGCAGCGTGAGCAGTGTTATTCTCGCTGTCGTACCAAATTGTCGGTGTCGGGTGAGGTGTCATTGGTTTTTTTTAACACCTAACGCCTGAGACCTGTCGCCCAAGTCTTTCCCTGGAGCACTTCGTGACCGAGTCCATCATTCGCGCCCAAGCTGTCGAAAAGTTCTACCTGCAGCCCGATGGGAGTCGCATTGAAGTAATCGCGCCCGTCGATCTTGACGTAGAGCCTGGGAAAATTATCACCTTGCTCGGACCCTCGGGCTGCGGGAAGTCCACGCTGCTCCGAATCCTCACCGGTCTCAGCAAACCTTCATCAGGTCAGGTGCTGTGGCATGGCCAGCCGATTACATCGCAGAATGCAGGCGTGGCTATCGTCTTCCAGAGTTTCGCTCTGTTTCCGTGGCTGACCGTGCTTGACAATGTTGAAGCTCCGCTCGAAGCTCGCGGCGTCGCCGCCATGGAGCGCCACAAGCGCGCTTTGCGCATTCTCGACACCGTCGGCCTCGATGGTTTTGAGAGTGCTTATCCGAAAGAGCTCTCTGGTGGTATGAAACAGCGCGTGGGTTTCGCGCGGGCGCTCGTGGTCGAACCAGAGGTTCTCTTCATGGATGAGCCTTTTTCCGCGCTCGATGTGCTCACCGCTGAGAATCTACGCAACGAACTGCTCGAGCTGTGGCTGAGCAAGAAAATGCCGACCAAGGCAATTTTCATCGTCACCCATAACATTGAAGAAGCGGTACTGCTGGCCGATCGCGTCATTGTGCTGGGCAGAAATCCCGCTCGCGTGCGTGCCGATTTTGCGATTGAGCTTCCCCAGCCGCGTGATCGCAAATCAGCGCGCTTTGTCGAACTCGTCGACTACATCTACAAGATCATGACCCAGCCTGATCTGGCGCTCGCCGTGCCCGGCGCTACCGCAGGCGCGCAGAAACCGGCGCGCCAAAAATATCAGATGCTTCCTCACGCGCGCGTGGGCGGTATTGCGGGGCTTATTGAATTGCTGCAGGATCGCGGCGGCAAAGAAGATCTCTATCGCCTTGCCGAAGTTCTCATCATGGACGCGGAAGACTTGCTGCCGATTATCGAGGCTGCGGTGCTGCTCGGTTTCGCCACTCTGAAGGAAGGAGACGTAGAAATTAGTCCCGAAGGCATCAAGTTCGCGGAAGCCGACATCCTTAGCAGTAAGATTGTTTTCCGCCAGGCCGCGCTTAACCACGTCGTCATCCTCCAGCAAATCGACAGCGTCCTGCACGCTAAAGCGGATCACTCGATTTCCGAAGAATTTTTCTACGACATTCTCGACGAGCACTTTAGCGAGGATGAAGTGCAGCGCCAATTCGACACCGCCATGAACTGGGGCCGCTACGCTGAGATTTTCGATTTCGACCGTGAATCGCACCGGTTGACTCTTGCCGAGCCGGTTGGAGAGCCTCATCCCCCGACCAGCACTCCGGTGCAGTCGTGAAGCGTCCGCAACGAATTGTTTTCCGTCCACTCGTCCGCATTTGGTCGGTGCTGCCGCGTCCGACTGCGGCGGGCCTGCCCGACCTGGTCATGTTTTCGGCAGGGCTGGCGCTCTTCTATGGCGTCATCGAAGTCGGCCGCAACTGGCTTGGACCCTTCCATCCCCAGGTGGAAATCAGCCGCAGCCTCGGCGCTCTCCCGGTTTATGCCGGGTACTCGTTGCTGCGCATCGCACTCGCTTATGTGCTGAGCTTGCTCTTCGCGATCGGATATGGGTACATCGCGGCCTATCGTCCGCGTGCCGAGCGTTTCATGATTCCGCTGCTCGACGTTTTGCAATCCATTCCGGTATTGAGTTTTCTTCCCGGCGTGATGCTGGCCATGGCCGCGCTTTTTCCGGCGCGTCAACTCGGCGTCGAACTGGGCGCCGTCCTGCTCATCTTCACCGGCCAGGTGTGGAACATGGCCTTCAGCTTTTACGCATCACTCAAGAGCATTCCGCGCGAAATGCGCGAAGCGGCCACGATCTACCGCTTTAACTGGTGGCAGCGCTTCTTGCAAATTGAATTGCCCTTCGCAACCATCGGCCTGGTCTGGAACTCGATGATGTCTGTCGCGGGAGCTTGGTTTTTTCTGATGGCCTGCGAGCAGTTCGGCGATTTTCGCTTGCCGGGACTGGGCTCGTATTTGCAGGCCGCCGCAGACGATGGCGATACTCGCTCGATTCTCCTCGGCATTCTGACGATGGTTGCCGTGATTGTGCTGATCGACCAGTTCGTGTGGCGTCCTGTGATTGCGTGGGCTGAGAAATTCAAGTTGGAGCAGGTCGAGAGTGCGGATGCACCGACGTCGTGGGTGCTCGATTTTCTCCGGCGCTCGCGTGGCGTGGCTCTCTTCCGCAAACGAGCAGTGAAGCCGCTTCGCGAGCTGATGGTGCATCACTTCGCCCGCAAGCAAGATGCTCGCTCTGAATCCTCTGGCGAAAACACAGCGCTTCTGTGGCTTGGGCGCGTGCTGGGCATGGCGGCGCTTGGCATGATCGCCTATGCCATGGTACGAGTCATCATGATTTTGGTCGGCCTTCACAGCTCCGACTTTCACCAGATTGGTATCGGCCTGCTTGCAACCTGGCTACGCGTGAATCTCACCTTGCTGTTGGGCGCTCTATGGACGATCCCGGTCGGTGTCGCTATCGGATTCAACCCGCGCCTGGCGCGCATCGCGCAACCACTGGCGCAGATAGCCGCGTCGGTTCCGGCGACGGCTGTGTTCCCGGTGGTGCTACTGGTTTTGATTCGCCTTGGCGGCGGACTGGGATTGGGTTCCATCGTCCTGCTCTTGCTCGGCACGCAGTGGTACATCTTGTTCAATGTGATCGCCGGCGCCATGGCAATTCCCACCGACTTGAAAGAAGCGGCCAGCGTTTTCGGCATCACTGGCTGGGAGCGATGGCGCAAACTAATCCTTCCTGGAATTTTCCCGTTTCTCGTGACCGGAATGATCACGGCATCCGGAGGCGCATGGAACGTCAGCATTGTCGCCGAATACGCTCACCTCAAGGGTCAGGTCTATTCAACTGTCGGCATCGGCGCGATGATTTCCGCCGCCACCGATGCCAAGAACTTCAATCTGCTGTTGGCCAGCACCATTGCTTTGGCCGCGGTCGTGGTCACGACCAACCGCCTGGTCTGGCGTCGGCTCTATCGCCTCGCCGAGACACGTTTCAAACTCGAAGGCTGACCGCGCCGAGTTACCCACCTGGTTACTAAAGAGTTGTCGATTCACAAACCGTTAATCGTCTCTTCATAAAGGTGCAACCAAGACGAGGCAAAAATTAGCTATGCCTACGTTGCCGATTGCAGGGGACAAAGACCGTGCCTTAACTGATTCGCCTCTCCTGCCCGGACTCCCGGGGTTCGCGGGAAAATTTATTCCTCTCGATCAGGCTCGCGAGCTTTACCGGCGCGTGCGCCAAGCGCCGCAAGGGTTTCAATTGGAAGCTCTCCTGCAGGAGATGAAGGTAAAGCTCGAAGTGCAGGCCGCCGACATCGATCGCATTCCGGTCAAAGGCCCTCTCGTTGCGGTCGCCAACCATCCTTTTGGAGTGCTCGATGGCGTGGCGCTCACTGTGCTCCTTTCGCGCGTCAGGTCGGATGTCAAGATACTCACTAACTCGCTGCTGGAGGGCATTCCTGAACTGCATCGGCAATGCATCTTTGTCGATCCCTTCAACACTTCGTCGTCTTGGGATAGGAATCGCAAGCCTCTGATGCAGGCGATGGCCTGGCTGCGCCAAGGCGGAGCCCTCGCTGTTTTTCCGGCCGGAGAAGTGTCGCAGTGGAATGTGCGAGAGGCGCAAGTGACCGATCCGGCATGGAACGCCGCGGCCGCTCGACTGGCGCGCAAAACCGGAGCCTGTGCACTCCCTGTGTACTTCTGTGGCCGCAACAGTGGAAGGTTCCAAGTGTTGGGCTTGATCAACCCCCGACTGCGGACACTCTTCCTGCTGGCGGAATTTCTGCAGCAGCGTGAAAAAAACGTAGAGATTCGCATCGGCAACGCGATTCCATCGGAATTGATCGCGAACCTCGACGACGATGAAGAGGCAACCGAATATCTTCGCCTGCGGACCTACCTGCTGTCCCATCGTGGTAAGAAGCCTGTGTCACTGCCCGCCAAAGTGCGGGCTGCGCTTCCACGCAAGCCGCAGGAAAAGATTGCTGCTCAGGTTCCTCCGCGATTTGTCATCGACGATATTGCGGCGCTGCCACCCGAACGACTGCTCTTGGAAAACGCTGAATTTGCAGTGTTCGCGGCCCACGCTTCCGACTTGCCTCACGCGTTGGATGAAGTGGGACGCCTCCGCGAGGTCACCTTCCGTGCCGCGGGTGAAGGCACGGGGCGCAGCACCGACCTCGATCGCTTCGACGCTTACTACTGGCATCTGCTGCTCTGGAATAAGGAGAAGAAAGAAATAGCGGGGGCGTATCGCGCCGGTAATACCGACGAGATCATCCGCGTTCACGGCATCAAGGGTCTCTACACGAACACTGTGTTCCGCTACAACGAGCAACTCTTTCTGAAGATTGGCTCCGCGCTGGAACTGGGCCGCTCTTTCGTGCGCCCGGAATATCAGCGCCAGTATGCTCCATTGCTTTTGCTGTGGAAGGGTATTGCGCGCTTTGTGGCGGCGCATCCCGAAACTCCTGTGTTGTTCGGAGCAGTCAGCATTAGCAACGAATACAGCAGCGTGTCGCGCGAGATCATTGTCCGCTATTTCGAACAGCGCGAATCTGGGGGCGAGTTTGCCGATCTGATCCATGCGCGCACACCCTTCCGCTCTCCCAAGCTTCGCCGCTGGGATTGCGGTGCCCTATGCAGTGCATTGCGCGATCTCGACCAACTCGCCGAGCCGATCTCCGATGTGGAGGAGGACGGCAAAGGCTTGCCCATTCTTCTGCGGCAGTATGCCAAGGTCGGAGGCAGACTGGTGGGCTTTAATCTCGATCGCAAATTTTCTGACGTGATCGACGGACTGGTAATCGTCGATCTACGCCAGACCGATGCCGCGGTGCTCGAGCGCTACATGGGCAAAGACGGCTACGCGGGGTTTCGGCAGTACCATAGGCTTGATGAGCGCCGCGAGCAAGAGCTTAGCCACGAAGCACACTAAGTAGCACCAAGGCAAACACGGAACTAGAACCTTCGTGAGCCTTCGTGTCCTTGGTGGTTCAAGGTTTTTCTGCTCTGCACAATGATGCTAACCCCGCCATGAATTGATGTCCCCCCTTTGCTAAATCTGCCCACCTGTTGAACAATGAATAGTTAACGTGGCTGCGGCGGACGCTTCCGACTTCGCCTCCGCGCCAGAACATAAGGAAGGAGCCATCATGCCCGCAACTGGAGAACTAATCCGCCACATGAACTACATCGACGACATCGCTACTACTCTTCGCCGCATCAGCGCCAGCATCCCGGCGATGACCAAGGAAGAATGCGCCCGCCTCGGCGAATATATCCGCAAGTCTGAGCCGAGCTATGAGAGTGTGGTGCAGCGCCTGGAGAAGGCGGGCAAAGAAAATAAAGAGGACAAAGAATAAAGCATGACTGAAGTCCGCACCGTGGCCGTGATCGGTGCCGGCATCACGGGCCGAGGCATCGCGCATGCCGCTGCGCTCGGCGGTTATCGAACGATTCTCGAAGATCTTCTGCCAAAATGCTCTGCGCAAAGCAAAGACCGAAATCCGCGCCAACCTGGATCCAGCGGTCGAACCCGGCAAAGTCGATGCAGCTTTTGCCGCATCGAATATGCGGGCTCTGTCGATGAAGCCGCGCGCCAGGCCGACCTTGTCATCGAGGCTGTTCCGGAGGAGATGGAATCGAAGAGGCGCACAA
>Ga0070766_10000565_pt1 | contig 16618 bp, 14 predicted proteins | sample HubBroMetageWFT6_FD_69782 | JGI IMG/M metagenome (GOLD analysis project Ga0070766, IMG submission 69782) | Warmed and freeze-thawed soil microbial communities from the Hubbard Brook experimental Forest, New Hampshire - Hubbard Brook CCASE Soil... | ecosystem: Environmental > Terrestrial > Soil...
TCGGTCGCGAGAAACGCCGTGCCTATGTGGATCACGACTACTGGGCGCGTCCCGTGCCGGGCTTCGGCGATTCGAAGGCCCGAGTTCTCATCCTCGGACTGGCGCCGGGCGCTCATGGCTCTAACCGTACAGGCAGGCCGTTCACGGGAGACGCGTCCGGCAAGTTCATGTATCCCATCCTCTACAAGGTCGGGTTCGCGTCCCAGCCCAATGCCGATCATCGCGATGACGGTCTCAGGTTGATCGACTGCTTCATCACTGCTGCGGTGCGCTGTGCTCCGCCCGACAATAAGCCGCTACCAAGCGAACTGAGTAACTGTTCGGAATACCTGGACCGTGAAATTGCGATCCTGAAGAACATGAAGGTCGTTGTCGCTTTAGGCAAGATCGCGTTCGACGCGTATCTGGCTCACTTGAAGCGTGCCGGCGTCCTCAAAGCCAAAGGCGATATCGCGTTTGGGCATGCCAATCAATACCCCTTGACCAATGGCGTGACCCTGCTGGCGTCGTATCACCCATCGAATCAAAATACTGCGACCGGCAAGCTCACCGCCGCCATGTTCGAGGGCGTATTTCGGACGGCAAGACGCATCGTCGAAGGTGCTCGCTAGGCTCTGTTTGGCTGGTTGATTCCCCTACGCGCATTTTTTGGCAATGGATCTCGAGTGCGCCTTGCCACACCCAAAGATTCCGGGCATAATTGATCGTGCACCCCTACAAGCTCCACCTTGATCGCGCTGCCTGGCCAGCGCAAGGGGCTCCCTGTTTTCCAGGAGCAACGGAGCGGCTTCCCCGGCTGCACAAATCCCAACATCAGAGGAACCAATGGCGGCAAAGTACATCTTTGTGACCGGTGGCGTTGTGTCTTCGCTTGGCAAGGGACTGGCAGCAGCCTCGATTGGCTGTCTGATGGAGAGCCGGGGCCTGAAAGTGTCGCTGCAAAAGTTCGATCCCTACCTTAACGTCGATCCCGGAACCATGTCGCCATTCCAGCACGGCGAAGTCTTCGTCACCGATGACGGCGCCGAAACCGACCTCGACCTGGGACACTACGAACGCTTCACCCACAGCCGCCTGAGCCGCGACAATAATTGGACTACCGGACGCATCTACGAAAACATCATTGCCAAGGAACGCCGCGGCGATTATCTCGGCAAGACAGTGCAGGTCATTCCTCATGTCACCAACGAAATCAAGAGTGCCATGAAGAAGGTCTCCCTGGATGTCGACCTGGTGATCGTCGAGATCGGCGGCACCGTGGGCGATATCGAATCGCTGCCATTTATCGAGGCGATCCGTCAGATGCGGCAGGAGCTGGGGCGCGAAAACACGCTCTTCGTGCATGTCACGCTCGTCCCCTACATCGCAGCCGCTGGCGAACTGAAGACCAAGCCGACTCAACACTCGGTCAAGGAACTGCTCAGCATCGGCATTCAGCCCGACATCCTGTTATGCCGCACTGACCGTTATCTGTCGCACGATATCAAGTCGAAGATTGCACTGTTTTGCAACGTAGAAGAGGAAGCTGTAATTACCGCGAAAGATGTGGCGTCAATTTACGAAGTCCCGCTGGTCTTTGCCCATGAAAGAGTAGACCAACTGGCTCTTCGCTACTTGCGCATCGAGGCACCGGAACCCAATCTCGCAAAATGGGAGGACCTGGTCCATCGCGTCTACAACCCAAAGGACGAAGTCACCATCGGCATTGTGGGCAAGTACGTTGAGTACGAGGATTCCTATAAGTCGCTGAAGGAAGCCTTGGTACACGGCGCCGTCGCCCACAACCTCAAGCTCAATGTGGACTGGATTGAAGCAGAGGGACTGGAATCGAAAGACCAGTCGGTACAGGTACAACTCGAAGAGGTCGATGGGATTCTGGTTCCGGGCGGATTCGGCAAGCGGGGCATCGAAGGTATGTTGAAGGGAATTCAGTATGCCCGCGAAAACAACGTGCCCTACTTCGGCATATGCCTGGGAATGCAGACAGCGTGTATTGAGTTTGCCCGCAATGTCTGCGGCCTGGAGCAGGCCAATTCCAGCGAGTTCGATCCGGCTACGCCGCACCGCGTGATTTATAAGTTGCGTGAACTTCGGGGAGTCGAAGAGTTGGGTGGGACCATGAGGCTGGGTGCGTGGGACTGCCGCCTGGAAGCCGGATCACAGGCGCAACGGGCCTATGGACAAACCGAGATCAGCGAGCGCCATCGGCACCGCTACGAATTTAACCGCGAATACGAAAGCACCTTGACCGCTGGCGGTTTGCGAATTAGCGGGTCGACACCAGACGGCACTTATGTTGAAATCGTCGAGATTCCGGGCCACCCCTTCTTCCTGGGATGCCAGTTCCATCCCGAATTCAAATCAAAGCCGCTGGAGCCGCATCCGCTGTTCAAAGCGTTTATCAAGGCCTCGTACGAGAATCGCAGCTTCCGCCGGCAAAGGCGCGACACCGAGTTGACCGAACAGTTCCTGCGTCCAGAAAAAGTGAAACAGTGATTTGCCATCGGGCTTATGGAATCTATCGTTCACTGCCCTGGGCTAAGTAACTTGTCTGGCATTACCTTCCATGTGGCCCGAAGTTAATACTTCCAGCAGAGTTATTGCTAATCTGGTTATAGGATCAGCTCTTAAAATCCTCGTAAACCCTGTTACTACAGCACAATTAGACTAGTTGTGTTTGCCTAGCCAGCTACCCTCTTTCCGCAAACTCTTGCACATTCGCTCCAAAGTACCTTCCTAAGTAACTGTTCTTCTGACCTTTGATTTCGGCATGGAACGTGCCCTCTCTACTTGTGCAATTGAGTCATCCGATCAGTAAGATCCAACGGTCCCCGTGTCCGCGGATCGAATGATTGTTCTGATGACTAATTGTGGTGAGTAATTGGAAGGGCATTACCCTGAACGGCTCACGCCGCTGCTGTTCGGAGGGTCGACGGAAGAAATGCTAGAGGCGCGGGTGCCGAACCGAATCGCCCTCGCCCTCGGAGGATAGATAGGATCATGAAGAAAGCTACTCTGGCCTTGGGATGCCTCGCGCTCCTCGTCTCGTATTCCGCCGCTGCTCGCGCCGACGCGATCAGCTTTAACTTCGTCTTCTCATCTAACCCGGTGACGGTTAACGCCACCGGACTGTCCGCGGGACCGGCCCTGGTGTTGCTCGTCAGCGACACCCAAAAACAGGAGGTCTTCAGTCTCGTCGGTACCGGAACCATTTCGACCGGTCCATCCTCCATCTACGTTGCTGCGGGCAACACGCTAGTTGCCGACTACCTCGCGGGGGCCGGCATCGAGGTCGAAGTGGATTCGGCGCAGTGTGTTGGCGGCACGATGCCCGGAATTTGCCTGCAGGGTATCTTGAACAGTAATGGCCAGTACGCCGCAACTTTGCACGGAACAGGTTCGTTCCAGGCGTTATTCACGGTGACATACGTGAGCCCCTACATTCCATCACTGTTCGGCGACCCGAATGGATGGCAGCCTACAGGTTCCGACTCATTGACGACGAGCATGAACAAGTTCAATAACGGTGGTAAGGTCGACTCCGCGATCCTGGGGGTGGCTCGATCACCTATCAGACGCCGATACCAGAGCCTGGCACGGTCGCGCTACTTGGCACTGGCATCATCGGATTGGCTGGCGTCATTCGCCGGAAGCTCCGATAACGTCTCGGGTGCGAATGAGAAGAACCTCCGCCAACTTGGTGCGAATGGAAACGCCGGAGCCGAAAGCTCCGGCGCTTTTTCTGATTGGAACTCTTGTCCGGCTAGCACTATCCGCAGAGTAAGGTAATGCGCAGCATAGGCATTGCAGTAGTTGTTAATTGAAGGTAATCGCAGATTATTCTAGGAGTGATTATCACCATCGACTCCATGACGACAGGGCTGAGCGGCGAAGGTAATTTAGCTGTAGTTACCTTAACGAACAAAAAGCCTAGTATTCCTACCGAAGCACGGTTCCGGCGCTTTTTCGTTCCCCGCCGGTCCTAGATTCATCTCATATTAGCTCAAACGCGTGTAAGTAGATGCGTTCTAAGGCGCTCCCGTACGACGCACCCGTGGGATTCTGTCCCAGCCCCTTGGGGAATGAAGCCAAAATCACGTATTCTTCCTCTTCCCAAAAAACTCCAGAACACCACCTTCTGGCTATTGTAAAACGTTATGGTAACCAGTATGGTCAGTACCTCAAGGTAGGTTTTCCAGCAGACGCGCCCAGGTTTCAATAAATGCTGGGTTGCTTGTAATTAGCAGTAGTATAACTGCTGTGAATCACCGGTATTTTAGGTCAGATGGATGTTCACGGAGGAACGGTTGATGTTACGAAAGCTGATCGGGATTGTGTCGCTTCTTCTTGTGGCTGGGGCGCTGACTGGTGTCAGTTACGCTACCGCCATTCAAATCACCATGGGGCAAAACACGAGTGGCACGGCCACGGCCGGAAATACCGGAGCCAGTTTTAGCGGCGTATCTGGCTATGCGTATCAGGGCGCGAACTCGGGGACGTACTGGCTGACGGACGCGACCCTCACCGGTACCAACTGCAACTGGGTTTGCACCCTTGCCGCGAACTCGGAAACACTGACGGTAACAATCGGAGTCGACACCTTGGTCGGCACTCTCTCGCTGGACACCGAAGCGCTGGGCGCGTTCCTGAATGGATCGCTCCATATCGATAGTTCCACCCCAGGCTTCGCGAGCACGGGCTACGCAGTGGGCCAAACCGTTGGAGCCGACCTTGTCGTAATCGGCGGGCATGTATCAAGCGGTGAGATTCAGACGGACGCCGTTCCAGAGCCGGGAACCATCGCTTTGATGGGATCTGGTCTGCTCGGTTTGGCTGGTTTTCTGCGCCGTCGGCTCTAGGCGCCAGGATTGAGTAAAATTCGCAAGCGACATTTCCTGGTACTGACAGACTGTTCCGGTCACCGGCTTCTTTCAAGATGCCGGGGATTTCTTTTGCGCGCTAAAAAGGCTCTAATTGATGCCTTATCACAGGCCTCGGTGTCCGGCGTCCTATCCCCTCGAAGTCCGGTTCGGGTAAAGATGCCTCGTGAGGCAGGGGGACTAGTGTGTCCTGTGCCCTCGCCGCCGGCCCCGGCGGGAAAAGGGATTGCTCTTTGACAACCGAAATCAGCCGACGCTAATTCCAGAATCGGGACGGCAACGCGTCGGAACCAGCGAAATCGGACACGCTAAGTCCAATGGTGTGATATGGATACGTGTAACTAGCCTTGAAACCAATTACTTAGCAACAATTTCGGTGCTGGGACAATTCGGAATTAGCCCACTACCACAATTTCCGCCTAACGCGCTGATTCTAAACGATCGTGATAGAGTTTATTTGTCAGACAACTACCGAAAACTGCAGCTAATATGCATTTATCTGCATATAACTCCGAACTCACAACACAGCGGCTTTGTGGCAGTGACGCGTGTCTTCAGCGTGCAGTAGGATGTTCGTAGACGCGGGTCGTCGATCCGCTGACTTCGGGAGCGGGCGCATGGCTCAAGGATTCACCGTTGGGCAGGTCAATATCGGGAACGGAGGGTTGTTCCTGATTGCCGGGCCCTGTGTCATCGAAACCGAACAGCACGCGCTGAAGATGGCCGAATCCATCGCGCGAATTGCTGCCGATAAGAAGATCCCGTACATCTTTAAGGCCTCGTACGACAAGGCCAACCGCACCTCGATTCGCAGCTTCCGCGGTCCCGGCCTGGACGAGGGTTTGCGGATTCTCGGCCAGGTTCGCCGAACCGTAGGGGTGCCGGTGCTTACCGATGTCCACGAAGCTGCCGATGTGGCGCGCGTGGCCGAGGCGGTTGACGTTCTGCAGATCCCGGCATTTCTTTGCCGGCAGACCGATCTTCTCATCGCGGCTGGCAAGACAGGACGCGCCGTCAATGTAAAGAAAGGCCAGTTCGTCTCGCCGTGGGACATGCGACACGCGGTCGAAAAGGTCCGAGACGCCGGGTGCCAGCGGGTGTTCCTGACCGAACGCGGTGCCTCGTTTGGCTACAACAATCTAGTGGTGGACATGCGCTCGCTGGCAATAATGCGTGAATTCGCGCCCGTGGTGTTCGATGCCACTCATTCCGTCCAGTTGCCTTCTGCCGGGAATTCTAACGGTAAGGACGGGGGCCAGCAGAGTGGGGGGCAGCCTGAGTTCATTCCGCTGCTGGCAAGGGCGGCGGTTGCGGCCGGAGTGGACGGTGTCTTCATGGAGGTGCACGACAATCCTGCAGAGGCCAAATCAGACGGGGCCAACGCCCTTAACCTCGAGATGCTACCTGCTGTGCTCGACCAGTTAATCGCAGTCCATAGCGCGCTGACGATACTGCCTCAACCAGGATTGCGGCCGGCCTGATCGGGCGATCGCGAGATTTGCGATATCTCATTGCCGCAAATAGTCGTTAGTGGGTTCCGGCAGCTCAAAAGGGAATTCGGGTTCGCTGCGATTTTGCGCCATTCAGTCCCCGATTCGTGCGGTTAGGGCTTAAAATGTAGGGAGCAAGCCCGCTCCGTTGTTATTCTTATAGAGGCTTCTTATGGCCACAGCGCCACTGTGTCCAGCCTAAGCGATCCCAGTTGTTGACCACGCATTCGATAGGAGTTTTACATTGTCCAACAAGCGTTATCTCTTCACCTCAGAATCGGTGACGGAAGGTCACCCCGACAAAATTGCCGACCAGATTTCCGATGCTATTCTTGATGCCTGCCTGAAAGAAGACATTTACAGCCGCGTGGCGTGCGAAACCCTGACCGCGACCGGACTGGTTGTAATCGCAGGCGAAATCACCACCAAAGCGTATGTTGACTTCCAGGCTCTGGTTCGGGGCGTCGTCGCCTCCATTGGCTATGACAACGCCCTTTATGGTTTCGATTCCAACACGTGCGCAGTGATCTCCAGCATTAACAAGCAGTCTGGCGACATCGCGATGGGTGTTGACACCGGTGGCGCCGGCGACCAGGGCATGATGTTTGGATATGCCAGCAACGAAAACGCCGAACTGATGCCCACCCCGATCGCGCTGGCGCACAAGCTAACGCAGCGCCTCACCGAAGTCCGCAAGAATGGCACCCTCTCTTATCTCCGGCCCGACGGCAAATCCCAAGTCACAGTTGAATACGACGAGAACCACAAGCCCATCCGCATTGACGCCGTGGTCATTTCGTCGCAGCATGCAGAGACCATTTCGACCGAAGAGCTGCGCGCCGACATCCTGAAGCACGTCATCCAGGCTGCGCTGCCCGCGGGCATGCTCGATGCCGACACCAAGTACCACATCAATCCGACGGGGCGTTTCGTTATCGGCGGCCCGATGGGTGACACCGGTCTGACCGGACGCAAGATCATCGTGGACACTTACGGCGGCATGGGTCGTCATGGCGGCGGAGCGTTCAGCGGTAAGGACCCGACGAAGGTGGACCGCTCGGCCTGCTACATGGCGCGTTACATTGCGAAAAACGTGGTGGCAGCCGGATTGGCTGATCGCTGCGAAGTGCAGCTCGCGTACGCTATCGGCGTCGCGGAGCCAGTCAGCGTGCTGGTCGATACCTTTGGAACTGCGAAGATCGACGAAACCAAGATTGCCGACCTGGTTTGCGCCAACTTCAAACTGACGCCCAAGGGCATTATTGAGTCGCTCAACCTGCGGCGTCCGATCTACCGCAAGACGGCGGCCTACGGACACTTTGGACGCAATGACGCTGACTTCACCTGGGAGCAGACCGACAAGGCTTCCTCTCTGCGTGAGCAGGCGGGGTTGAGCGTAGCTGCTGCGCAAAAGACAGCAACAGTCTCGAAGTAGTTTCGGTTCTGGGGCGCCTGCAAAGCGGGTGCCTCTTCACACATTCTTGCCATGCAGGCGCCAGCCGGCGAAAGCGCATTGGTCAAGTCACCAACAGAATCCTTCAGGAACGGGAGCGTATGGCTACGACAACTACACAGACAGCAGGCGATATCGCCAACATTGAACTGGCAGACATGGGCAGGAACCGCATTGACTGGGCCAACCAGTCGATGAAGGTGTTGCAGATTATCCGCAAGGACTTCATTAAGAACCAGCCGCTGAAGGGCATTCGAATTTCTGCCTGCCTTCACGTCACGGCGGAAACCGCAAACCTTGCGATCGCTCTCCGCGATGGCGGCGCCGATGTAGTGCTTTGCGCTTCCAACCCGCTTTCCACCCAGGATGACGTCGCTGCCTGCCTGGTGCGCGATTACGGCATCCCCGTCTATGCCATCAAGGGTGAGGACAACGACACCTATTACTCGCACATTATGGCGGCGCTCGATCACAAGCCCCACGTCACGATGGATGACGGTGCCGACCTGGTGACCATTGCTCTTACCAAGCGCAAGGAAGTCCTGGAAGGCGTGATTGCCGGCACGGAAGAGACGACAACCGGCGTCATCCGTCTGCGCGCGATGGCCAAGGACGGTGTGCTGACCTATCCCATCATCGCGGTCAATGACGCTGATACCAAGCACTTGTTTGACAACCGCTACGGCACCGGGCAATCCACCATTGACGGCATTGTTCGCGCGACTAACTTTTTGCTCGCAGGGGCGAAGTTCGTAATCGCAGGTTACGGCTGGTGCGGTCGCGGATTGGCAAGCCGTGCGCGCGGCTTAGGTGCTGAGGTTATCGTGACGGAGATCGATCCTACGAAGGCGATCGAAGCGGTAATGGATGGCTACCGCGTGATGAGCATGGACGAAGCCGCGAAGATCGGCGACGTCTTCTGCACGGTCACGGGCAACAAGAGCGTGCTTCGTAAAGAACACTTCGAACTGATGAAGGACGGAGCGATCATCGCCAACTCCGGACACTTCAACGTAGAGATCGACATTCCCGCGCTGGAAAAGATGTCGTCCTCCAAACGCACCACTCGCGCGTTTGTCGAGGAGTATTCGCTGAAGGACGGCCGCAAGATCAATCTTCTGGGCGAAGGTCGTTTAATCAACTTGGCGTCAGCCGAAGGACATCCGCCGTCCGTGATGGACATGAGCTTTGCCGACCAGGCGCTTTCGGTTGAGTACCTGGTGAAGAACCACGCCACGCTCGAAAAGAAGGTCTTCCCGGTTCCTGAGGACCTGGACAAGCGTGTCGCCAAGCTGAAACTGGAGTCGATGGGCATCAAGATCGATCGCCTGACTCTGGAACAGGAAGAGTACCTGGCGAGCTGGTCGGAGGGAACGTAAGACCAGTTGTCGGTTTTGGAGTTGTGAGCGGGGCGGCAGCGATGCCGCCCTTGTCTTTTGGGTGCAGTCGGATGCTCGAACTATTTGCGGCTGCTTCCGTACGCCAAAAGGACCGCCACTCCTGCTACGCCCATCAGCAGCATTACGCAGGCCCGCCAGCCATCGGCAACCCACGTCCAGCCGGTCACGATCGCGCCAAAGCTGCCGCCGATGTAATAGAACGTGACGTAGAGTCCGGCGGCTGAAGAGCGCGCACGCTGGGCTATGATTCCCGTTTGAACAGTTCCGACGGCCTGAAAAATGAAGACGCCGGACGAGAACAGCGCCAATCCTGCGATGATCAGCGGGAGATTCCGAATCAGCGTCAACGTGAGCCCAACTAATGCGAAGCCGAATGCCAACAGCGCAGTATGGCGAATTCCATAGTGGTCGAGAAAGCGGCCTGAGAGCGGCGTGACAATCAAGCCAAATAGGTAGACGAAGAATACGCTGCCCAGTTGGGCGGAATTGAGGTGGAATGGCGGATCAGCGAGATAAAAGTTCACGTAGGTGAAGACCCCCACGAGACAAAACAGCGCCGCGAAGCCCATACCGAAAACTGCCAGAAGCCGCAGGTTTCGCAGATGCACGAGGCCGTCTGTTACCGATGTGCGCCAACCTGTGGAACGCACGAAATTCCGGGCCTTTGGCAGGGCGCGCTGCACCACGATGGCGCCAACGAGATTGAGCAGGCCAATTGCGACGAAGGAACCTCGCCAATCGAGGTGATGGGCCACGAGTCCAGAAATGTAACGTCCCAGGAAACCACCCAGCACCGTTCCGGTTATGTACGCCGACATAGCGCGGCCAACATAGGGGCCAGCGAACTCCTCGTTGATGTACGCCATCATCACGACGATCACTCCCGGCACGAAGAGACCCTGCATGAAGCGCCAGAAAATAAGCGCTTGCAGGCTTTGTGATGTCGTGGCCAGCAGAGTGGGAACGGTCAGTGCATAGAGCGAAGGGACAATGACCTTCTTGCGTCCAATCGATTCCGCCATCAGTCCTACGACCGGAGCCATCAACGCGATCGCAAGAATTGTGGAGCTAACGGTCAGGCTGATCCCAATGACTGATGAGTTATAGACTTGCTGCAAATAGGGCAACAGCGGTTGTGTGCAGTAAACGTTCAAGAAAGTGCACATGCCGGCAAGCATGCAGGCGAGAATCGTGGCGGGTGCAGGGCTTTCCGATCGATTAGGGCTTACGGCCGCAGAGGCAGTCGCGAAACCAGTCACAGAACAACCAACGTGATGCCGCGGTTTCCTCTGCCCAGATCGCGGTCTTCTTTCAACTCGGGTGAGTGCTTAAGGAGTGCCCAGGCACTCTCATCCGCTTTGCGCCAGTTCTCGCCGTAAATGCAGGCGCGAACTTCTCCGCGGTCGGTCATCTGGCGGAGTGTCGCTTGCAGCGCGATTCGTAGGTCTCCGCCGACGCCGCTCGAGCCATACCCATGGATAAGCTTCAGTACGCTGACACCGGCCTTCCGGGCGACGCTGATTTCACTTTGAAGACGAATGCGGGCCTGCTCGACCGTGGGCATTCCGTCTTCGAGATTTACGATCTTGATGAGCTTCGACACGGGAGCAGTGACTCGACGGCACTCCTACAAAACACGATATCATCGGGGACTTGGTGAACCGTAGATGAAAGAAATCGGATCGTTGGCGCTGGACACCGCCAAGCTGCGAGGCGCGACGCTTGCGGAAGCGCGAATTGTGGACGAACGCAGGCGCGCTCTGGCCACCAGAAACGGCCGCATCGGCAGCGCCTCGGATTCCGAGTCGTTGGGAATTGGCGTTCGAGTCATCGCCGACGGCAGCTTCGGATTCGCTGCGACGGACGACCTGACACGCGAAGGGGTGCAGAACTGCGCCGCACAGGCGGTTCAGATTGCCAGGGCGTCGGCGCGAGTCAAGTCGGCGGAGCTTCATCTTGTGCCCGAACCGGCCCATGTCGCCGAGTGGGCGTCGCCCTGCAGGATCGACCCATTCGGTATATCGATTGAGAAAAATCTCGAACTCTTGTTTGCCATCGACACAGAGTTGCGCAAGGTGAAGGGCGTTACGCTGGCCGAAACCGGCATGAACTTCAGGCGTTACGAGCAGTGGTTCTACTCAACCGAAGGCTCGGAAATCCATCAGACCTTTGTCACGACTGGTGCGGGTTACGCTGCACATTCCTTCGCAGGCGCCGAGATCCAGAAGCGATCGTATCCAAATTCGTTCGGGGGCCAGTACCAGAACAAGGGCTATGAACTGATCGAGGAGCTTCAGCTATTGGATCACGCAGGAGCCGTCGGCGAGCAAGCGGTAGCGTTGCATTCTGCGGACCAGTGTCCGCAGGGGAAGTTCGACGTCATTCTGGCATCAGACCAGCTCAGCCTCCAGATTCACGAGTCGATCGGGCATCCCATTGAACTGGATCGCGTACTTGGCATGGAGGCAAACTTCGCGGGGACCTCGTTTCTTACGCTCGACAAGCTGCGCACCCTGAAGTACGGCAGCGACCTCGTTAACGTAGTTGCCGATGCAACGGAGTTGCACGGGCCTGGTCTCGGAACCTTCGCCTTCGACGATGAGGGTGTGGCGGCACAATGTACGCCGATCATCACCAATGGGCTGTTTACGGGATACCTGACTTCGCGCGATACCTCCCCTTTTGTTGGCGCGACTCGCAGTGGCGGATGCCTGCGCGCGGAGGGCTGGAACCGGTTGCCGATTGTGCGCATGACGAACATCAGCATCTTGCCGGGAGAGTCGCCGCTGAGTCTCGAGCAACTCATCGCCTCAACCGATCACGGCATTCTTATGGAGACCAACCGTTCGTGGTCCATCGACGACAAGCGCTACAACTTTCAATTCAGTTGCGAGATGGGATGGGAGATCTTAGGTGGCAAGCGACAACGAATGCTGAAGAACCCTTCCTACTCGGGCATCTCGACCGACTTTTGGAATTCGATGGACGCGATCTGTTCGCGTGACGAGTGGAAGCTGTGGGGCACTCCCAACTGTGGTAAGGGTCAGCCGCAACAGGTAATGGGAACGGGACATGGCGCCGCGCCTGCGAGGTTTCGTGGAATCACGGTTGGTACCGCGTACAAAGGGAACAGCTAGATATGCTCACCCGCGACCAGGCGTCGGCCATTTTCGACAAGCTCCGCAAGTACTCGTCAGCCGATGAGGTCGAGCTGCTTATTTCCAGCGGAAGAAGCGCGCTGACACGATTCGCAAACAACGCGATTCATCAAAACGTTGCCGAGGAGAGCCACACCCTGTCGGTAAGAACGTCGATCGATGTAGGGAGTGCCACGGGCGGTCGCACCGCGCGGGCCAGCACCAACAAGCTGGATGACGATAGCCTTCGCCGTCTGGCGCAGACCGCGGAGACGCTGGGGCGCACGCAACAAGCCGATCCTGACCTGCTTCCGATGCCCACTCCAGATGAGGTGGCGGGAGCCGAGTTGGATGGCGACGGGATAGTACAGAGACATGTCGAGCGAACATCGCGCATTGACGCACGGGAACGGGCGGACGCTGTGTCTCGAATCGTCGACGTTGCGAAGAAGAACAGTCTCGTGTCGGCAGGAATCTATGCAACTTCAGAATTTAGCGAAGGGCTGTTTAATTCTCATGGCGTAGCGAAGTGGCACGAACAGACATCGGCAGAGGTGTCGATCACGATGATGGGCGACACTTCGTCGGGATGGCAGAAGGCCAACTCGCCCGACGCGGCCGACCTGGATCCGGTAAAGCTGGCCGAAGTTGCTGCCGAGAAGGCCGTGCGATCGGCAAACCCGATCGAACTACCGCCCGGGAAATATACCGTGATCCTGGAGCCTTCAGCGGTGCTCGACATTGTGGGTTTCATGTTATGGGACTTCAGCGGCTCGGCGCTGTTGGAACAACGATCGTTTCTCAACGATCGCGTCGGAACGAAATTGTTTGGCGATAACATCACTGTCGAGGACGATGTGTACCATCCGCTGCAAACCGGGGCGGCGTTCGACGGAGAAGGAATGACGAGGCAGCGTCTCAAGTTGATCGACAAAGGCGTGGTGCGAGAACTCGCCTACTCGCGCGGAGCCGCAACAAAGATGCGGCATTCGGAATTGGCAGCCAAAGTTGGTTCGGTGACGCCGACGGGGCACGGGTTTATGTTGCCCAATGAAATGGGCGAGGCACCGTTGAACATCGTTTTCTCGGGTGCCGAAGCCGGCAGTGCGCAGACAGTTGACCAAATGATTGCCTCGACCGAGCGAGGGATTCTGGTGACGCGCCTGTGGTATATCCGCGAGGTCGATCCTTACGAAAAAATCCTGACTGGCATGACCCGCGATGGAACATTCCTCGTGGAACACAGCAAGGTGCAGAGTGGAGTCCGCAATTTCCGATTTAACCAGAGTTTGATTCAAATGTTACGAAACGTTGAAGCTTTGGGTCAGGCTGTGCGAGCGAGCGGGGAGGAATCGATTGACATGGTCGTTCCGCCCATGACCGTTCGCGAATTCAACCTCACGGAAACCACGAAATTCTGATTGTCGAAAGTTCTAAGCCCCCCAAAATGGAAGTGCCACTTTAGGGCTATAGGACGGTGGTTTCGTGGTGCCAGTTGAGGCGGAGATGGTTACCCTATCGGTGGGGCACTTCGGTGGGACATTCGTAAGTGCCTGATAATACAATACTGAAACGGGAATCTTTTCGCCCTGAGGGATCTTTTTCTTGGCCTAAATGGTGACTTCGGTGGTACTTTAGTAACTTCAGCTTGGGATGCAAGTGGATGTATTGTAAGTTGAACTCGCTTTTATGACCACTGAATCCCATCCTGACTTGCGAAACGCCGTTCGGTTTCCTCTCCATCTACCGGTGACGCTCAAGACGTCTACCGAGGAACACCGGGCGCAGACGATTGATATTTCGGCAGGCGGGATTCTGTTCCGTACCGAAACCGATGTTGAAGTCGGTTCCGTAGTTGAGTTTACCGTCGCCATGCCGGGAGATGTACTGGGCTCAGACCGTGATGTTCTGGTCAGGTGCCAGGGTCGCGTAGTTCGATGTTCTGAAGAGTCTTCTGGACGGAGCGTTGCGGTTGTCATCGACGAGTACCAGTTCGAGCGGCCCTGATCAAGTCGGGGCATCGGTGCCCCGGCCTGACATGGACCGCGCATCTTGTCGCGCTGCTTCCTCCGTCCACTCCGGCCCCCTGGAGACAACACATTCCCCGGTTCGAATTATTGTTGCGGACTCCGAAGCTATTTTCCGCGTCGGAATGGGAAAGATTTTCGCTTTAGAAAACGATCTGGAAGTCGTGGCCCAGACCGACACTTTGCAGGCGACTCTCAACGCGGTGTCCAACACTCCAGCCGAGATCGTTCTTTTTGAAGCTGGGTTGTCTCCCAATCCTCCGGAAGCCATTTCTGATGTGATTCGACGGGCGCAACCCGACACCAAGGTGATTATCATTGCTCACAGGACCGGGGAGGAAGAAACCGTTGATTATCTTCGCCGCGGCGTGCGAGGAATCCTGACCCGCTCTGTGTCGCCAGACCTTCTGGTTCGCTGCGTTCGAAAAGTTACAGCGGGGGAAACCTGGCTCGACAACCAGGGAGTCAACTGGGTGATCGAGGCTTATCGCTCGCAGGCAGAGCAGGGAGCCACTCCAAAACAGCAGCTTCGACTTAGCGAAAAAGAGATGTTGATTATCGGTGGCGTGACCCAAGGTCTCAAGAACAAAGACATCGCCCAGGAAGTAGGCACCACGGAACAAGTCGTCAAGAATTACCTGCGCAAGATCTACGATAAGCTTGGCGTTTCCGACCGGCTGGAGTTGGCGCTGTATAGCATGCATCGCCGCCTGCTCGACGGATATGTTCCTCCCGCCGGGCGCGAGAGCCTGCCTCCGCACCCACCGATCGAATCCGGGTCTAATCCGGATATGGCGTCCGCCGGCACTGTGCCCTGGTCCAACGGCACCGGGAAGAAACAGTAACGCTCTCCTCCCCAACTTAACGATTCGGCGATTCTCAGCCTTGCGACTAACCCCGTTGGCATTTCCGACGCACGTGTGAGGCGAAGGCTGATGTTGGCAGCTACGCGCTACAATGATCAGTCCCCTTCGGGTGCTTCGTCGATTCGTGTAGCCGATTGGGTCGGCATTTACTTCAATCTGTTGAATTCCTGTGAGGTGAAATGAAGGGCGACGCCAAGGTTATTGAATTCCTCAATCATGTGCTGAAAGCCGAGTTGACGGCCATCAACCAATATTTCCTGCACGCTGAAATGTGTGAGAACTGGGGCTATGAGCGGCTTGCCAAACTCATCCGCAAAGAGTCGATCGAAGAGATGGTACACGCCGAAAAGCTGATGGAGCGGATTCTGTATCTCGATGGCGCGCCCAACATGACGGACTACTTCAAGATCAATATCGGCCAAACCGTCGAGCAGCAGTACAAGAATGATCTGCAGTTGGAGTATGACGCGGTCAAACGGCTGAATGATGGCATCCAATTGTGCGTGGCAGCGGGGGACGGCGGCTCGCGCGAGTTGGCGGAGAAGATCCTCACCGACGAAGAGCACCACATTGACTGGCTTGAGGCACAATTGCACGCGATCGGCGAGATGGGCTATCAGAACTACCTGGCGCAGCAGTTGAAGGAAGAAGAGTAGCAGGAAGTTCACTCCCTACACGCGCCCGTAACGCCGGCACCAGCGGGCGCGCAATACGCTACAATGAAAAAGCGTTGGTTTTGCAGGAGTTCTTCGACCTGCGCTTCCCGAACGGAGAGATGGCCGAGTGGCTGAAGGCGCACGCTTGGAAAGTGCCCGTTCTCTTCGCTACCAAGAATTACAACCTGCTCTAACGTGTCTCGCCGCCGGGTGTTCGGTGGCGTTCCCGCCTCACGGTGAATCGTGGTAACAGTACATAATCCGTGGTGCTACCTTCGAGCTGCGCCACAATCCACGTCACAAAACCAAGTTCAACGAGCCGCACGAATCCACTCAGAACAGAGGCGAACCACCTATGAGTAATCCGGCCACTCCAACTCGCGGAGAATTGGGGATTCGGGCATCCCAACGTGCCAGACGGGCAGCGGCAAAGAAGGCTGAGACGCTGAACGAAGCGGTATCGAACAACATGGACGAACGGCTAGCCAGATTGGAGGCGGAGAATCTGCTGAAACCGCCCGAAGAACTTGTGAGCCAGTGTGGCGAGGCGATCCAGCACGATTTTCGACTATCCCACGTCGTGGACACCCTGCAGAATCCGAACATGGTCAATGTAATCGCCTCCGAGCATCGCATGGACCTGGCGGCGTGCGTAGGAAGTCGAGTGATGGAGGCGGCGGTCGATGCGGCCGAATCCGCGCAAGCCGGG
>Ga0070766_10000569_pt1 | contig 16543 bp, 6 predicted proteins | sample HubBroMetageWFT6_FD_69782 | JGI IMG/M metagenome (GOLD analysis project Ga0070766, IMG submission 69782) | Warmed and freeze-thawed soil microbial communities from the Hubbard Brook experimental Forest, New Hampshire - Hubbard Brook CCASE Soil... | ecosystem: Environmental > Terrestrial > Soil >...
CGGGTGAGATTGTAGGCAAGAACGTGCAGCGCCATCTCGGTGGCGACCTTCGGCAGCGTCTTCATCAAGAAGTGGGTTGCGCCCATGCGGGCCTTGATCGTGCCAAAGGGATGTTCGACATCAAGAAGTGGGTTGCGCCCATGCGGGCCTTGATCGTGCCAAAGGGATGTTCGACCGTCTCACGTCGCTGCCGCATCTTCTCCGGGTGCGCATCGAGCCGGCGCTGCACCAGCTCGATAATGTGCTCATGCTCCCATCGCTTGATCCGTCGCTCGTTGCCCTTGGTGCAGTTATGCTTGATGGCACAGTGCCGGCAGGCATTGGTCGCGTAGCAGTGCACGACCAAGCCTTTATCCTCGGTCGTGTAGGAGTAGGCGAGCTGTTCGCCGGCAGGACAAACATAAACGTCCTCCTCGGCGACGTAGCGGAAGTCCTGCTTGCCGAAGCGACCTTCTGCCTTTGAGTTCGAAGTCATCGGTTTGGGCAGCGTGACCATGATGCCAGCTTCCTCGCAGGCCAGGATCTCCTCACCGTTGAAGTAGCCGCGGTCGGCGACAGCATCGAGCTTCTTCACGCCCAGTGTCGCCTTCGCCTCCTTGGCCACAGCTGAGAGCTGCGACCGGTCGGACCCATTGTTGGTCACGTCATGCGTCACGATCAGATGATGCCCGGCCTCGACGGCAACCTGGACGTTGTAGCCAACGACGCCAGAGCCGCGGCCGCTGGTGGCCATCGAGCGGGCATCGGGATCGGTCAGCGAGATCTGCTGGTCCGGCGTGGCGAGCATGTCGACCTTGAGGACCGCGAGCCGCCGCATCTCCTGCTTCAGCTTCTCGATCTTCTCTTTCAGGCCGCTCGTCTTGGTCTTGAGCGCCTCGGACGGCTCCTGCCGGTCGGCGCTGTCGAGCTGCTGCAGATAGCGCGCCACGCTCTCCTCGATCTGCGCCATCCGCCGCTCCATCTTCGCCCGCGTAAAGTTCCTGTCGCGGTTGTTCACCGCCTTGAACTTGCTGCCGTCGATCGCCACGCTGGCCTGCGTGAGTAGCCCCATCGCGCGGCACAGCTCAACAAAGCGCGCGCACACTTGGCGGATGGCACTACCATTGTCCTTGCGGAAGTCGGCAATCGTCTTGTGATCGGGCACAAGCCGACCCGAAAGCCACATCACCTCGACGTTGTGCGCAGCCTCCCGCTCAAGTCGCCGGCTCGACTGAACCCGGTTGAGATAGCCGTAAATATAGAGCTTCAGCAGCACCGACGGATGATACGAAGGCCGACCAGTCGCCTCGGGAGCAACCCCGTCAAATGCCAGCTCGGCCAGGTCGAGTTCCTCGACAAATACGTCGATCACCCGAACCGGATTGTCCTCGCCAATCCAGTCTTCAAGGCATTCCGGAAACAGCGTGCTCTGTCCGCGATCCGTGCCCTCAACGAAGCGCCTCATCCGATCCCTCCGCAAATCGCGCAGGAATCTTACCGCGAGAATCAAATGACGAAATGCGTTTTTACACAGCCTCGGTCATTAGCGACCGATTTGCAATATCCCCCCGAAAGCGACCGCCGCATTGCGTCGCACCAAGTGACGCGATTGCAATGGGGTGTCGCGCTCGCGTTCACTGCGATTTCAGTTGCGGATATACTTGGGTTGGTCGACTTGGGTTCGCTTCCTTCAAGCGCCCTACCATGTCGGGGACCTCCGGAAGTGCGGCCCAGCAAATGACATCAAGATCTGTTCCGGCGGTCGTGTCGCCTCCGACCCTGACCTGTCGCCACTCTTGATTGCTCTCTACCCAGGCGGCGACAACTCTCACAAGATTGACGTTTCCAGACTTGATCGCCTTGGCAAACGCGAGCGCAAGGATCTGCTTATCTTTGGGTGGCTCATCTTCATTCCAGGACGGTTGATAAGCCATTCGCGAACTTCCCTCCATAGAAAAGCTCCGCCCCGTGAGCGCTTTAGCGGAGCTGGTGGTGCCCTGGGTTTCTTAGGGCAGCGCCTACTCGCATTCGGATATGCGTACCGCGAAGGCGGCGCAATGCAGATTCGAGATTCAGGTTACCGACCTGGCGACTTCGCGTGGGCGGTTCACAGTGCCAGGCATCAGCGCCGCGGATGTCGCACGAGGGAGCCAAAAATGAGCAACGGCCTGAAACGCGCGCGCGGTGACGCCGCGAGCATTGCGATCAACCGCGCGGCGGCGTCAGCAAGCGAGATCAAGCCCTTCATCGCCGAGCAGCTAACTGAGATAATGCTTTGGAGGTGGACGGACGCCTTGGCCGGTTCGCCAGCAGCGTCGCGCGTGTCAGCGCGCCTTGGAATCCGTATCGTGCACATTCAGCCGCACCGATCCTGGAGCTCCCGTTATAGAGCCAAATCCCCCAGGCCCCGGATTGAGCGTAACGATGACGTATTGCGCCGGGTCGCCGGCTCCATCGAAAGTCACATCAAGTCCGGCGTCACCGCCGGTTCCGCCCGGCCCGTAACTGCCCCCGCCACGGTGCCCGCTCGATTTGTAGGCGCCAGGGCCGCCTTGTCCGCCGTTGAGAACGATCGGGATCACGCGACTGGGCTTTGAGGTTTCATCAAGCGGCGGCAGTTGGGTAAGGATGGCATCGCCGCCACGGCCTCCTGGCGCGGGCCAAAAGCCCCCCGGTGGTCCTGGGTCCCCGGTTCTGCCGGTTAACGTGATGGCGGGCTGGTTCGCCTGTATCGATGGATCGACTTCGACAGAATGATCGCTCTGCCGCTCGGCACCGCCGCTGCCGTGGGCCGTGAGCACGAAGCGCCGGGACTGTTGAAGGATGAACAGCTGCGCTCCGCTCGCCGGAAGGACCATGCCATCCTCAAGCGTGCAATGATCCGCGTTCGGCGCGTGCCAGCGCAGCCGCACCAGCCCGTTCGGCGCAACCGAAGGAGGCTGAGCTTCGAAGGTGAGCGACAGCGTGTCGATAGCGAGCTGGAGCTGTTTCTGAGCGACCAGCGGATTATCCTGCCCGAGGACGGTGACCTGCGCGATCAGCGTGAAGAGAACGCCTCCGGTGCGCGTCAGCTGAACGCTGGTGATCGGGCCGGTGTTGGAAACGTTTTGCGATACCCACGTCTCTTCATCGCTCGGCTGGTAGCTCAGCGTGCAGCTGACTTTCTCGCCGGTCGCGGTCCACATCAGGGTGGCGGTCTTGCGGAACGGAATATCGAGCCGTTCCGGCGGTACGGAAGTGAGGTCGCTCAGGCTGAAGTCGGCGGGAAATTTGCCGAGCGGAATCGTGCTCGTGCGAACCTTCGCCTTTGGATCGCCGGACGTGGCGCTCTCATCGATCTGGATCGTCGTCGTCCCGGGCTGGTCGTTCACCATCATCGCGACGATGAAGGTAAGCCCCGCGCCCTGGATCACGGCGGACCCGCCGGGCGGAGTGAATGTGATGACGCCGCCGCTGGCGTCGGCCGTCCAGCCGTCGGCCGGCCGTTTGTCGATCTGAGACTTTCCGTCGGTCAGGTCAGTGCCCGCGTTGCCGACGGGAAGGGTGAGGACGATACCGGTGCAGGTCACTGGCCCGTCCTGCGGATTGGAAACCACAAGCGTAAGCTGCGCCATGCTGGCGACACTCAAGGGATCCGGTTTCGGTATGAGCGAGTAGGCGAGGAGGGGCGCGTTCGGGTCCGACAGCCGGTTCGCTTGCGATGCCACGTTAAGTGCAGGTGCGGACAGCACCTCTGCGACCCGTTGATCGCGCATCGCCTCCGCGCCAGGCAGGTACAGAGTCTGTCCGTTGATCGTCGCCCCCGTGACGGCGCCGGCGCTTCCGGAGCTGCCGCCCCCCGATCCGGGGCCGCCCGCGGCGCCGGCGGCCAGCGTGATGATGTACTGGGCGGCTTGGCTCTGAGACAAATCGAAGGTCGCCGTGAGCGACGCGTCGCCGCCATTACCGCCGTTGCCGGCCTGTGCTCCGTTGCCGTTCCCGCCGCTCCCGCCTGGGCCGCCGGTGACACTGATCGGGATCACCCGCGCGGTGCTGCCGGTCGTGTCGAGCGGCGGCAACGACACCGCCAGATTCGCAGCCGTTCCATTTCCTCCGTTTCCGGCCGCAATGTAAAAAGGGGTCCACCCTTCGGTCGTGTGTTGGCGGTAGATGCCGCCGGCAGCGCCGGCAGAACCGGCTTCGCCGACCAGACTGTGGCCCGTCTCGGTCGGGCCGATCGATGGATCGACCGTCACGCTCGGCTGCGCCTGCTTGATGCGGCCGTCCTTGCCGACGGCGGTCACCGTATAGGTTTTGCTCGCCGCAACGACGGCGTAGCGGGTCCCGCTGGTCGCCAGCGTGGTACCGTCCTCGAACAGACAATGGTCGGCATTCAATGCGGTCCATTGCAGCATGACGAGGCCGTTCACGGCCACCCGCGGCGGCAGGACCGCGGCTGACAGTGACATGGTGTCGACGGTCACTGCCAACTGCCGTTGCGCCATCAGCGGATTATCCTGGCCGAGCACCTTGACCTGCGCGAACAGAGTGAAGATCACGCCTTCGCTGCGTGTGAGCGGCTCGGTCTGGTAGAACCCTCCCGCCGGTGTGTTCGGGACCGGTATCAACACGGGATCGCCGGCATCTGAAGGCTGGTACTCGAGCGTGCAGGAGACGCCCGCACCGATCGCCGTCCAGGTGAGTTGCGCCGGCTGCCCGTAGGGGATGTCCAGATTGTTGGTGGGCACCACCATCAGATCGCTGAGGCTGAAGTCGGCGGGAAATTTGTTGACGGCAAAACTACCCGATCCCTGCTGTTGCGGCCCGCCGTCGTCGGACGCCGTCTCGGCGAGCGTTATGGTCGCGGTCCCCGGCTGAGCGTTTAGGGTCGTCGCGATCACAAAGACTAGTCCGCTGCCCTCGATGACGGCGCTGCCGCCCGGTGGCGTGACCGTTACCACGCCGCCTTCCACGTTCGCCGACCAACCCGATGCGGGTTGGCACGAGATCGTTGCACTGCCATCGATCAGATCGGTCGCGTCGTTTCCGACCGGCAAGGTGATTTGGATGCTGTAGCAGGTGATGCTGTCGTCGGTCGCGTTCGATACGACGAGGCTCAGCACCGCCGGGCTGTCGGCCTGCAGAGGATCCGGCTGGAGTTGAAGGGCATAGGTGAGAAGAGGTCCGCCATTCGCTGCGGAGATTGGAACTATTGTCATCGCTTCAGTCTCCGCGTGTGCGTCGGCCTGCGCCAACGGAATTTCCTTTTGAATGGAACATATCTCCGGGGTGTCTTCTCAGGCGTCACCACGTATGTCAGGAAGGAGAGCTACGCCGCGCCGATATTTCGAAACGCATTTTCGAACAACTCTGCCGTCCATCGAGCGATTCAGGTGTTTGGCGGAAAATATACGGTTTGGCCATTGATCGTTGCCCCCGCGGCCGCACCATAAGTGCCGATGCCGCCGACAGAGCCGTCGACGCTCTGTCCGCCGACGCCCGGCAAGCCCCCAGACAGAATGATGATGTACTGAGCGGGCGGATTTTTAGAGGGATCGAATGTTGCCGTTAGCGCGGCGCTGCCGCCCTGACCGCCATTACCCGGCGCGCTAATACCGACAAAATACTGACGGCCATCGCGGCCCGCTCCGCCAGGACCACCCTGCCCACCCATCACATTGATCGGGATCACCCGCGCAGCGCCGCTCGTCGGCAGCGGCGGCAACGACACCACCAAGTTTGCAGCGGCTCCAGTTCCGCCGGTCCCGCCAGGAGTGACACCTTCGATGATCGGTCCTTCGGTGGTCCACGCGCGTAAAAGCTGACCATCAGAGCCGCCCGGACCCATCGCGCCGACCAGGCTGTAGCCGGTCTCGGTCGGCTGGATCGACGGATCCACGGTTACGGTGGACTGCTGTTGCATCGTGTACCCGTCGTTGCGGAATGCGGTCACGGTATAGGTTTGGTTTGCCGTGATCACAGCGTAGCGGGTGCCGCTCGTCGGGAGCGTCGTTCCGTCCTCAAACTGGCAGTGGTCGGCGTTCGTTGCCGTCCATTGCAGCATGACAAGGCCGTTCACGCCGACCACCGGCGGCTGGACTGCGGTCGTCAGCGTCATGGTGTTCACGCTCACCGTCAGTTGCCGCTGCTCGATCAGCGGATTGTCCTGACCGAGAACCTGGACGTTCGCTGTCAGAGTGAAGACAACGTTTGGGTTTTGGTCGCGCGTCAGAGGCTGGGTCTGATAGAAGCCGCTGGGGCTGTTGGGGACCGCTGCCGATATCTGATCGCCGCCCGAATCGGACGGCTGATAAGCAAGGGTGCAGGAGACGCCGGTGCCGAGCGCCGTCCAGTTGAGTAGCGCCGGCTGGCCGGAAGGGATGTTGCTTTGCTGTTGCGCCGTCAGGTCGCTGAGGCTGAAGTCGACGGGGAACTTGTCGACGGAGAACGCGACCGATCCTTGCTGTTGCGGTCCTCCGTCGGCGGACGCCGTTTCCATAAGCGTCACGCCTGCAGTCCCCGGCTGAGCGTTCGCGGTCGTCGCGATCGAGAACACCAAGCCGTTGGCGTCCACGACGGCGCCGCCGCCGGGCGCCGTGAACGTCACTACCCCACCGCTCGACTCTGTTCCCCAGCCCGACGACGGCTGTGTCGATATCGCCGCGCTGCCGTCGATCAAATCGGTCGCGTCGTCGCCAACCGGCAAGGTAAGCTGGATGCTTTGACAGGTTACGCTGTCGTCGCCCGCGTTCGAGACGAGCAGCTTCAATATCGCCGGATTGCCCGCCTGTAGCGGGCCCCCTTGTGGCGGATTAGGTTGGGCCAGCAAGCTGTAGTTCAGAAGCGCGCTGCCGCTCGCCACTGGAATCAAATGCGTGGCGGGGAACTTGTCGACGGAGAATGCGACCGATTCTTCGTGCAGCCTGCCCCGTATGCGCTCGCGGTAGCCTGAGAATTCCACAAGCGTCACGGTCGCAGTCCCCGGCCAAGCGTTCGCAACCGTCTCGATCGTGAAGACCCAAGAGTCCGGGGCCGCAGGGTCCACGTCCACTCCATTGCGGAGCGCGGTGAACGTCACCTGCCCGCCGCTCCACTGCGCCGTCCACCTCGGCGGCGGCGCCTGAGCCGATATCGGCGCGCTGCCGTCGATCAAATCGGCCGCATGGACGCCAACCGGCAAGGTGAGCTGGATGGCGAGCACATTTCCGCTCGCGCCACCTGTGTTCGCGATCAGTTTCAATGTCGCCTTATTGCCTGCCCGTAGCGGCTCAGGTTGCGTCTGCAAGCTGTAAGTCAACAACGTCATCGTTCGATCCCTTTTCGCTATTGGCCCAGGTGCTTCACAGTCCCTTGTTCGGCGTGAACTTCAGCCAGCCCTCGATCAGGCGCGGCGGCTTGTCGGCGAGGCGCGCCGAGGCGTTGGCGGCGACGATCGTGTCGGTCTCCCAGCTCGCTGCATCCGCGCCGGTGCCGATATGGCGGATCCAGCTCCAGCTGCCTTCGTGCTCGGCCGGGAGCGGGATGCGGACGATGTCCGGTTGGGTCAGCGCCGGCCCGATGCGGAAGGTCACCGCCATGCGGGCCAGCGCATCGACGTAATATTCCGGCGGCAGTGTCAGGCTCGCGGTGGGCAGGAGACCCGTCGTGGCGTGCACCTTGCCGCGCGGATCGAGCAGCATGGTCAATTCGACGGTCGTGTAGGTCGGATAGTCGAACGGCAGGGACAGGTAATTGTCCGACAGGATGGGGACGACGTAGGAAGAGGTGGCGGTGGCCGAGGCGTGGACGGCGCTGAACTTGGTGTAATCATCCGAGGTGAAATAGCCGATCAGCCCGTCATCCAACAGCTCCGTGCTGCCGAGGCGGATTGGAAAGGAGAAGCCGGTAAGCCCCGCATCCTGGTTCTGAAGCGTGTCGCGCCAGCTCTGGTTCACCGCCGGCTGGCCGAACAGCTCGAATTGCAGTTGGGTTCGGACCATTGCCAATGGCCTTCCGATTAACACGCTCAGATCGTGATCCGGTTGCCCGCCAGGGGGGTCGACGGTCCACAGCGTCTCGTCGATCGACTGGTAGAGCGCGTTGAAGGCCGCTACGCGGTCGACCGTGATCCCACCCGTGCCGAAGAAAGCCGACAGCGTTGCCCTCAGATGGGGGTTGTCGATCTGCGAAGGATCTGTGATCGGATTGGTGGCATCGGGCGCGGGAACCCATCTCACCGCCTCGGGCGCGTTGAGCTGCGCCGCACTCTCCTCCGATGCCTCGGCGAGCACCATAAGCTCGCCGAGCGGCGCTCCGGAAGCGTCGTAGACGGCGATCGAGCGGTCGAGATGGTTCGGCAGAAACCAGCCGCAGAGCGGATCGGCAGCGGAGTCGTAATAGACCTCCTTGGTGTCGTCAGCCGCGTCGAGCAGTCTCATATCGAGCCGTGCGGGCTGCACGAGGCGCGGCGCCTGGCGGACCTGTCCGCCGGGGTTTGAGACGCCACTGTTCGCCTCCGGTATGAGGCCCGCCCCGCAGATCGGCTGGAAATTCGCCGCTTGGCCGGACGCGTTGCCATTGGCGTAGAGCAGGTCGAGTACCTGACCGAACGCATCGACGATCACGAGTCGATTGAACTGGAAATAGCCGCCACGCACCGGGAAGAAGAACGGCGTGCCACCGTCGAATCGAAGGTCCTCGTCGCCGAGTTCGACGGCGGGAAGGCCGCGGTTTTCCGCGCCGATTGCGTTCGCGACCGGCGAGCCGGCGGGGGGCGGTGAGGTTTGCGACAGCCCGCGCATCAAGAAGGCGTTGTTGAACCCACTCAGCGTCTGCGACAGGAAACGGCTTTCGCCGATCGCGTTGATCAAGGTCTCGATCGTATTGAGCTCCGTGTAGTCGGGGTGGAGAATGACAAACTTGGCGAGCCGATCGAGGAAAACATCCGTGGCGTGCGGCGTGAGAAATGTGCGCCCCGAGTAGCTCCGCGGCGTGACGCCCGAACCCCCTCCCCAGATGTTTCCGCCGCTCCACGAATAATATTCCGAGCCGCGCGCGCCAACGCGGTCACTGCCGTCGAATGTCCATCCCGATTGCAGAAAGGGCCAATTGTCCTTGCGCGCATCGTGACCTGCGCTGACTGCCTTTGCGGGTGGGGTCTTGATGTCGAGCGGCGCGCTCGCCACCGTCGGCGACCAGACGATCTCCCATTGCAGGAACAGCGGCGACCAGGCCTGTTTCCATTGCGCGAACGCGAAGGTCGCCCGCAGCGGCTGCGGAATCGTGGAGATCTGCGCTGTGCCAGCCGTCATGCCGGCTGCGAGCGTGCTGATCGTTCCGGCATCCGAGCTACCGAGCCCGTTCTGCACGATCACGCCAGCGTTCTGCGGATCCGCGAAGAAGGCTTCGACGGCGAGCGCGCGGACCGACGCCGCGACGGGGGCGGGCAATGCCTGCATCGGCGGGAGCGCGATCGCAGCGGCAAGCGAGCCGCTGTCCCGGGTGACCTGCGTGGTTCCGACCGTCACGCCGGTTACGGCGGCACCCAGCATCCGGCACGGAAGGCCGTCGGTCTCGTCCACGTCATTCGACGGCGGCGTCATTCCCGCCACCATCACCACCGGATCGGTCGTATGCTGAAACGCCGGCAGCGCCGAAGGGCGCAGGGTCAGCGGCCTCGGCTTCTTCGCAGCGGGCGGATCGTTGTTGGGGATCTGCTCGGAAAACGTCTTGATGCTGTCAGCGGACGTCGGATCGGGCAGCTGCGCCTTGAAACCGTCCACCAGTACCTGCTGCGCCGTGACGGCGGCAAACATGCTATCCGGTTGTGTCGAATCGAGCGCCTGCTGGATCATGTCGAGAATCGCGGAAGGCTCGATCCCGTAGCCCTCTTGTTCTGCGAGTTGGTCGCGGATGACCACCGGGCAGCGCTGCGATTTCCACCACAGCGCGAAGAGCTCCCACTGCATGGTCTTCAGCTGGCGCGACTCGCGATCATAGCGGCGCTGCAGGACGTTGAGCGCCGCAAGCCACGGCGCCTGCTTGTCGTCCAGTGTCGGAGGCGGTGTGACCACGGTTGACGATAGTGCGTCGGTCGTTGTCTGGCCCTGCGAGACGGGCACGATCTTCCATAACGTGCCGCTCGGCGTCGATCCGAACCAAGCACGGCGGATGCGCAGCTCGATCTGCGCCGTGCCGTCGGTGTCGTCGAGATGCTCAAGCAGGCCGTACTGGAAGGCCTGGAGATATCTCTCGATGTCGCTGCCCGACTGGCCGTTGTCGAGAATCGCCGCAAGTGCGTCCACCGCCGTGTAGCCGACGCCGACCTGCATCGAGGCCGCATTCGGATCGACAAGGGACGGCACTGTCGCGTTCTGCCAGGTCAAGCCGTGCACCATGCCGTGCACGACCGAGAGCGTCGGCGTGACATCGGCCGTGCCGAGCACGGACCAGTTCAGCGCCTCCGGTGTGGATTGGGCGAGAAGGTCGTGGCTGGAATCCGAATACCAGCCGCACACCCAGTAGGTCAGGTTGCTGTTCTCGGCGATGCCCTGCACGGCGTCATGAAAAGATAGGACGTCGAGCAGCCCCGGCTGGTAGGCGGTGAACGTTACGTCGGCGAGGCCGGTCGCGCGCAGGAACATCTGCCCACCGGACTCGCCGCTCCACTGCTCGGCCGGTTGATTGCGGCCGATCATGGTGACGACGACATTGCCGGGCTGCGACTGGAACGGATGTGCGAAATTGCTGCTGCCGTTCTTTGGATCGAGGTAGTCGCTTTCGATGATCCATGCAGTCAGCTGCGGTGCGCCTCCAGGCGGCGTCGCGACCCGCGCCACCATCCAGCGGTTCGGGATGAATGGAAACGTCACCGCCGAGCCCGCCTTGTCGGACTGGCCGTGGGTGAAGGCCGAAGGCAGCTTCCAGTGCAGGTGAACGCCCACGGGGGGCGGCACGTCGCTCTCGGTGAAGGCAGCCGGGACGGGATCCTCGTAGTCGTTGAGCGCCGTATAAGAGGTGGTCCAGCGGCCGAACGGCCGGTTCGGATCGCTCTGGACGACCTGGTTGACGAGCAGGGCCTGCACTGCCATCGGAACCAGCAGCGGCGTCGGATCGCTCATGCCGCGCCACCATTGTCGAAGATCATCTGTTCGGGCGAACTCACCATCTGGAGCGCGAAGCCGGCTGGTCCCCAGATGGACGCGTTCGAGGACAGCGCGGAAAGACCGATCAGATATTTCTGCCAGGCGTCGACGCGCAGGACATCGTTCGGGCGATAGCTTTCGTCGAGCGTCACGGAGACGTTCGGTATCTGCTGGCCGACCGAGTCGCCGGCAACATAGCGCAGCGCCACCTTCCATTCGTCCTCAGCCCCAAAGGCCAGCCCTTCCTTGGGCTCCTCGATCGCAATTTGCGCCGGCACCTGCGGGTAAAGCCCGATCAACACGTCGCTTGCGAGATGGTCGAGGCGCAATGCCTTGATCTCCTGGGTGCCTTGGACGTCGAGGAAAGCCTGCACCTCCAGTCCTGGCCACCCAGACACCGCGGCCGAACGCAGCAGGAAGCCCGCCACGGGGTCTGCGCCTGAGCCGTTACCAGCCGGCCTTTGAGCAAGTCTTGTGCGCCGGCGCGCTTGATTGCGCGCGATGGCCGCCTTCATCACGGCGCCACGCGCGAGCTGATGCTGCGCGGCATCGCGACTTGTCTGGATGCCGATGCTCTGAGCACCGTCGCAGAGCGCGTCGAGCGCGTTGGGATCGACATAGAAGAAACGGATCGACTCGGGCGGGAGCATGCGCGCATCGGGAACGAGATGGACGAAGGGCACGCCCTCAAGCAGCCGGAGCTGCGCCAACCATCCGACGACGGTGTCCGTCGGCCCCGACTGCGTCGCCGCCTGCATCACATGCTTCTCGATCATCGCGTGTATGTCGGACGCGGCATAGAGGGCCCGAAGCTCTTCCACCGCCGGCTGCAAAGGCTTGCCGTTTTTAAAGCGCGCAGACGGCGCCGCCGCTCGCCTCCCGGGCCTCGGCACGCTGGCCGACGCCTCAGTCGCGAGCCAGCCCGCGAACGCCTTGCCGACGACCTTCGATTCCGGCGCGGCGTCCGCGAGCGGCGGCCGGCCAACTTCGACATTGCCGAGCTTGCCCATGCTGCCGCGCTCCCGCACCAGGTTCACGGCTCGGCGCAGCGCGGTGCGGACCCGTTGCTGCGCCGTGGCGTAGGCGCGGTCGCGAAGCGCCATCAGCCGGCCCGTCGCCCAGCATGCGGCGTAAGAGAGATCGAAGGTGCCGCTGCCTGGATCGTAAATCGTCGCGGCGGCGGCACTGGCGAAAGCGGTGCCGGCAGTAAGCCGCGCGAGCGGATGCGGTACGAGGGGCCCATGATACCAGCCATAGGTCTGGTCACCGACGCGGGTCTCGTAATGAAGCGGCGCATAGCCCTGCGACAGCGCCGCGGCAGCGTCGCCGGCGGCCGTGCCAAGAGGTTGCGTCGCGCCGGTCAGGGGCAGCCGCAGCCGCAAGCCGTCGCCGCCGCCGCTTTGGCCGGCGTAGAGATTTTTCATCAGGGCGGTGAAGTCGGCGCCGTCGGGCTGGGACGTGAATGCCCAGCTTGTAAGAGAGGCGAGGCGAACGGTCGTGACTCCATCGGGCCACGTCGGCTTGTCGACAAGATAGGACGCCAAGCCTTCAAGGGAGACCAAATGCGCGATGAATTTGTCTCCGGCCTCGTCGACAGCGCGCGGAAACCGATTGGCGATGACGACCGAGAACCAGCCGCTGCCATCGGCGTAGGTTCCCGCCTTGCTCTCGACATTCACTTGGCGGACATGCGCGAGATAAGGGAGATCCTCGAGCCGCGGTGTCAGTCTTGTGAACGTGTCGGTGCTGATGTCGATCGCCTGGCAGTTCTTCTCGTCCTCGCGCTGCGCGGTCAGATTGGGCAGCAGGATCGATGGATCAGTGGGTTTGAGAAAGTCGGAGACCTTATAGGTGCCGACCAAGGTTGGATTGGGAGCGCTCGAGGCGGCGTTGCCGCTCGGGGGAATGATGTCGGCCTCGGCGAAGACCAGCAGCGCAACCCACGGGTACGCCGGCGCGTTCGGGTTCGGAGGATGGGGAAATTGATCGGCCAGCTCCCTTTCCCAGGGAAGAGCCCGCTCTTTCAGCACGACGTTCGGCAGTTTTCGGTCGAAGGGCCCCGTCGCGTTCGCCGGCGGATAGATCGACTGGATCTCGGCCGGATCCATCGCGAACCGAGGCGCCGTCACAGAGAAGAATTGCGTCGCCGTCGTCGTTTCCAACAGGGGATGGGCCGTGTCGGTTGAATCGGTCTTTTGAGTTGCGGTAAGCGTATAGTCGCCGGCGTCCAGCGCCGGCTTATAGCCGTCGTAGAACCTTATATCGCCGGCCGGGATCGGTTCCCCGCTCATGCCGCCTCCTGCCATGGAGCACCGATCATCGGCGCGTCGGCATAGTTCAGATCGACATTGTCCCGCAGCGCGCTCATGTCTCCGTTCGCGCCGGGATCGTATCCGAAACCGACGAGCGCCGAGAGCATGTCACCGCGCCGCTTGACCGCATCCGCGGCAGTGATGCTGTCGCGGATGCGCTGCAGCGCGGTTGGGTCTGCCTGCGGCTGCCGCGCCACCGCCGTCTCAGTGCCGGCAAGCGGCAGCCAATCCGAATTGCCATCGTCGATCACAAAGAAATCGAGGTCGGCCTGGGGGAAGGCGGCAGGCCCGGTCAACGCGGCTTCAGGCGGCGTGAGCCCGCTGATCCCGACAAGGCGGCTGGGAAGGGTGTTTGCCGAAGGTGTGGCAGGCGTCGTACCCGCGGGAAGCGGAGCACCCCAGAGCGATTCCGGCACGGCGCCGAACACGGGACTCCAGGCCCAGACTTGGCCAAGCTCGACCGTATCCTTAGGCTCCGGGCCGGTGATCGAGATCGTGAGCACCGAGGTCGCGCTCGCGACTCCCATCGGCCGGATGGCGACCTGATCGCCCGGGGAAGGCGTCGTGTAGGTATACGGCTCGCTCCCATCCAGAACCGCGGACGTCGCCGGGACGGGCGTCGAGATCGAGAAGCTCATGGAGTCGCCGCGCACCAACCAATCGTCCTGGTCGATGCGCAAAAGACCGGCGCTGATGGCGAGCGTGATGACGCCGCTGGCGGCAGGATCGGTCGGATCGGCGGATGCGTCGCGCGCGAGCGCGATCCGCTTGCGGGACGTCTGCTGTTCGGAAGGCCGTTTCGGCAGCAGCGTGACGAAATTGCCCCACGTCTGGAAGCCGTCGAGCTGTTTCGGACCGTCGGCACCGAAGCCGACCGAAAACGAGATGATGTACCAGGAGACGTGAACATTGCCGCCGGTTGGCGGTCCCCAGATGTCGAGACTCGCTCCGAGCTCGACGCTGACGGTCACCGAGGTGAAGAGCAGGTCGATCTTGTACGAGGCGCCGATGCTCACGCTCACGTCGCCCACGAAATAAAACGGCTTCCACATGAAGAGGAAGTCGGCCTGGGCGGTGAACCAGGCGCGAAGGTCTCCCGAATGGAACAGGACCTGCAGCTCGCCGCCGCCCATCGCACATGACGGCGTCAGTGCGAAATAGGCATCGCCCTGCACGGTGATGTCGCTGTCGACCTGCCAGCTGAAGCCGAGACGCTGCTCGATCGGATAGTGCGGCGGCGGATTGAATGCCGGATGATAACCGCCGAGCGTGATGACGAAATCGCCGGCGTGCTCATGATCGTACCAGATCCAGAACGCGAAGCCGCCGGTGAGATGACAATCGGAGGTGAGAAGATAGGAATTAGGCGAGAGGACTGCGCTCGCCCCAATGTAGCCGTCCGCCGGCCGGATGACGACGGAGAGGCCAAGCTCCGCATAAGCGAATTGCGGACCGGTCTGCCCGAGCTTGATCCGCGACACGCCTAGAACCGCGGCTTCGAAGTCCTCCGCCATGATGGCGGTGACGACGACGTTCGACTTGACCAGCTCGAAGGAGGTGAACTGCACCCCGGCCGCGATCCAGTCTACGCCCTGCGTGGGGGTGATCCATTGACCGGACTCCAGCGCCGCGAGCGCTTGTTCGGGCGTGGCACCGGAACCGCCGATCTTGGTTGGATCTGCAATCCCCGCCAGCAGCGGGAATTGTGGAACTTCGTCCTGACCGGGAATCCGCAGCGAGCGATTGTAGCCGAAGCCCGCGCACAGACCGGTCACGAAGAAGAAAGGCGGACCGCCCAGCTCGTATCCAAGCTGGGCGAAAATAAACATCGATGGCTGGCCGTTCAGCGTCGCATAGGATCCAATCGCGGAGACCGACCAGTCCGCGGCGCTGATCAGCGCCGTGCCGTCATATTTCGTCGGCGTTCCGGCAACCTTGAAAAACCCTCCGCTGACCGTGAGCGGACCGGACGCATAGGATATGCCCATCCCTTGCAGGTCGAGCCCGTAGCTGCCGATATCGCCCGGCGAGGTCAGCGGGATAGCGAGCGACAAAGCTTCGAGATCGATCTTCAAGGCGGCAAGCGACACGTCGCCGTCGAAGAGAAAGTTCACCCGATTGTTCGGATTGTCGGACGGCCATTCCACACCGATGCGGCGGCATTGGAGCGGGCCAAAGGCCCGCTGGACCGGAATCCAAATCTGATCTCCACTGCCGGAGTCGGAATGCAGTTCGACGTCGAGCGAGATCGAGCTCTTCGGATGCGACATGCCGCTGACCGACAGCGAGAAAGCGGGGTTGACCTTCTCCTTGTCGCCCCCCGAAGTGGAACTCCCCGAGGAAAGCAGATTCTGTGCGACGGGATTGCCGCCCACGCTGCCGAAGCCGTCGCCCAACGGCAGGCCGAGCTGGTCGGCTTGCACGGCGGCGCCCCAGTAGACCGAGCCGTCGGAAAGATTCCACGAGTACAGGAAGCGGGGCTGGACCGAGCCGAGCGTCACCCCCTCGACATCGAACAGGGGGTCGCCTCCGGCGCCCGCTATGTCGAGGCCGATGCTGATCAAGTCGAGCGCCAGGCTGAAGGATGGGACCGGTGTATTGTCGTTGCTTTCGGAGAGCAGGGTCAGCGACACCCCCGGCTCCACCACAGCGCCGACGGGCGGATTGCCGCGCGACACCCAGCTGCTCTGGTCGGTATCCGCTTCGAGCATCTTGCCGAACTGAAGCTTGAACTGCGTCCCGCCGATGGTCGCCAGCGCGACATCCTCGATGTGCAGGCGCAGCCCGTATTCGGTTCCGTTCGCGGAGCTTTCGCCAAACACCCATATGCCGCCGCTGCCGATCGGAAGAATCGGCTTGGTATTCGAGGCCAGCGCCTTGAGTCCTGCCGCAAGCAGTGTCTCGGCGATCTCTACCGGCGTTTTGGCGACGAACGCGCTGAGATCGCCGAGCGTGTAGGCGCCGTGACTGCTATTGAGAATTCCGGCATCCGCGAACGCCGCGCCGACCGTGATGGATGAACCACCGAGCGGAGTGTCGAGCCACGCTTTTAGAAATGGATCGCCGAGCGCCGCATTCACCCAATCGGTAGCGTCCGCAGCGAGCAGACGCTGCAGGCCGTCGATCGCCGGCAACGATCCGTTCGGACCG
>Ga0070766_10000570_pt1 | contig 16518 bp, 16 predicted proteins | sample HubBroMetageWFT6_FD_69782 | JGI IMG/M metagenome (GOLD analysis project Ga0070766, IMG submission 69782) | Warmed and freeze-thawed soil microbial communities from the Hubbard Brook experimental Forest, New Hampshire - Hubbard Brook CCASE Soil... | ecosystem: Environmental > Terrestrial > Soil...
CCTCGACATCATCGATCCTCAAGGCTACATGCGGGTCACCTACCCCGCTCCAATCTTCGTGAGTGACGTGGTGCACGCGATCACTGTGGTCTCGCACGAGTAAGGACCCTACCGTCTGAATCGCGCAATCGCGAGGTCTGGTTGAGGAGAGGGCCGCTTTTGCGCTAAGGTCGCGGCCCGTGCCGACATACAAGATGGGTCAGGCTGCAGAGCTCCTCGGCGTGAGTGTGGATACGGTGCGGCGTTGGGCCGACGCCGGACGCATCGATACCGTGCGCACCGAGGGTGGGCACCGCCTGGTCGACGGTGTCGCGCTGGCCAGGTTCGCGGTCGAGCTGGCCAGCAATCACCCGACGATGCCCGTGACCGAGTCTGCGCGCAACCACTTCTTCGGTTTGGTCACCGACGTGGCCACGGACGGCGTGATGGCGCACGTCAAGCTCCAGGCGGGTCCGTTCCGGATCAGTTCGCTGATCAGCAGCGAGGCGGTCGCCGAGCTCAAGTTGGAGCCCGGGATGCTCGCGGTTGCCTCCGTGAAAGCAACCAACGTCGTCATCGAGTTGCCCCCGCCGCAATAGACCACAACAGAGGAACCCATGAAGATCCGCACCCGCACCCTGCTGGTTTTCGGCACCACCGCCATCGCGCTGGCAGGGTGCGGCTCGAGCCCGTCGAGCGGTCCCTCGGCGTCGCCCGATCCGCTGAGCGGGTCGATCACCGTCTTCGCCGCGTCATCGCTGACCTCCGCGTTCAACACGGCGGAGAAGGGTCTCGAGGTCGATCATCCGGGGTTCACAGCCCAGTACTCCTACGGCAGCTCGCAGGCGCTGGTCACCCAGGTCATCAACGGCGCGCCCGCCGACGTCATCGCGACCGCGAACACCTCCACGATGCAGCAGCTCGTCGCCAAGGGACTCGTCAACACGCCGGAGGCGCTGTGCAAGAACAAGCTCGAGATCATCGTCGCACCCGGAAACCCCAAGGGCATCAAGACCCTCGCCGACCTCGCCAATCCCAGTCTCTCGGTCGTGCTCGCCCAGCCGGGAGTCCCGGTGGGCGACTATGCGACCAAAGCGCTGGCAGCGGCGCACATCACGGTCACACCCAAATCGCTGCAGCTCGATGACGCGCTCCTGGTCGAGCAGGTGGAGTCGGGTAACGCCGACGCGGCCCTGGTGTTCGTGACCGATGTCGTCACCGCCGGAGGCAAGGTGACCGGCGTCCCGATCCCCGACGCACAGAACGTCATCGGCACCTACGAGATCGCCGTCCTCAAGGCGAGCACCCACGCCGCGGCGGCCCAGGCCTTCGTCACCGATGCGGTGTCAGGTGATGTGCAGACGCAGCTGCTCGCCGACGGATTTCTGAAGGCGTCGTGATCCGGGGCGTCACCCGACGCCCCCTCCTCGGTCTCCTCATCCCGGCCGCGGTGGCCGTCCTGTTCATCGCGCTGCCGCTGATCGGGCTGCTGTTGCACGTGGACTGGAGCAACCTCCCGTCGCAGCTGGTGTCGACGGACGTTCTCACCGCGCTTCGCCTCTCCCTCGAGTGCTCGATCATCGCGGTGGCGGTCTCGCTGATCATCGGCGTCCCGCTGGCGTATCTGCTGGCGCGCACCGGACTCCCGGGACGCCGGGTGATCCGCGGGTTGGTGACCCTGCCCCTGGTGCTGCCTCCGGTCGTCGGCGGGATCGCACTGCAGACCGCACTCGGCAGAACCACACCGATCGGGACGGTGCTGGATCACTTCGGGATCGTGCTCCCCTTCAGCACGGCGGGGGCGGCGATCGCGGAGGCGTTCGTCGGCTTCCCCTTCCTGGTGATCACCGTCGAAGCCGGTCTCCGGCAGCGCGACGACCACTTCGAGGAGATGGCGGCGACCCTCGGCGCTCGGCCGTGGCGACGCTTCTGGCAGGTGACCATGCCCCTTGCGGCGCCCTCGATCGCCGCCGGGGCAGCGCTCTGCTGGGCCAGGGCATTGGGTGAGTTCGGCGCGACGATCACGTTCGCGGGAAGTTTCCCCGGTACGACGGAAACCCTTCCCATTGCCGCCTACACGTCCTTCGAGGGATCCGGACAGATCGGCATGGCGATCACGCTGTCCCTCCTCCTCCTCGCCATCTCCGTGCTCGTGCTCGTGGTGCTGCGCGACCGATGGCTCGGTGCGCTGCGGTGACACTGCAGGCGAGGATCCGGACCCGGCTCGGCGGCCTTCATCTCGAGTGCGACCTCTCGGTCGACTCCAACGTCACCGTCGCCGTGCTAGGACCGAATGGCGCCGGCAAGACGACCCTGCTCCGCGTCGTCGCCGGACTGGTGCCTCTGGACGAGGGTCGGATCCAGGTCGACGGAACCGTGTTCGAGGACACGTCGACCCGCGCACGTCTCACCCCTGAGGCCCGGCGCGTCGGGTTCGTCTTTCAGGACCACGGACTGTTCCCGCATCTCAGCGTCGTCGACAACGTGGCCTTCGGTCTCCGCGCGCGAGGTGTCGACCGCAAGACGGCGCTTGCCAGGGCACATGAATGGCTCGAGCGGGTCGATCTCGCGCGATACGCCGGGTCTCGCCCCGCGGCGCTGAGCGGCGGTCAGTCGCAGCGGGCGGCGCTTGCGCGCGTCCTGGTCACCGATCCCCAGGCGCTGCTGCTCGACGAACCCCTCGCGGCAGTCGATGCATCGGGACGGCTCGACCTGCGCCGGGCGCTTCGGGAGCACCTCGCGACCTTCACCGGCGTGCGTTTGATCGTCACCCACGACCCCCTCGAAGCCGCGTCGCTCGCCGAGCGCGTCGTGGTCCTCGAGGACGGCCAGGTGACCCAGGAGGGGGATTTCCGCGAGGTGTCCTCGAGGCCACGATCGGCATGGATTGCGCGGATGGCGGGGTTGAACCTGCTCCGGGGGTCTGTGTCCAGCGGCACGCTGCTGCTCGAGGACGGTTCGGGGCTCACCGTCGTCACCGATGTCCGGGGTCAGGCGCTGGCGACCATCCAACCCCGTGCGGTGGCGCTGTACCGGACGGCCCCCGACGGGAGCCCGCGCAACGTGCTGCGCTGCACGGTCGCCGGAGTCGATCCGGAAGGTGACCGCTGGCGGATCCGGCTCGACGGACCATTCCCCCTCGTGGCCGAGGTCACGCCGGCGGCGGCCTCGGAGCTGCGGCTCGCCGAGGGGGGCGAGGTCTTCGCGGTGGTGAAGGCGACCGAGATCGACGTCTATTCCTTGTGACGGTCGCGGCTTGACCGCGATGGCGCCGAGTCGTCACCCTCAGGACATGAATGCGCCGGCCGAAAGCGCGCAGCCCGCTTCGGTCGACGCGGTCGTCGATCTGCTGGCAGCGAACGACTACCTCTGCGACCGCCGCCTGGCAACCGCAATCCTGGTGGCGATGCGCATCAACAAGCCGCTCTTCCTCGAGGGTGAGGCGGGCGTCGGCAAGACCGAGGCTGCGCGGGCCCTGGCTGCGGGTCTGGGGTCGCGTCTGATCCGGCTGCAGTGTTACGAGGGCATCGACCTCGCCCATGCCGCGTACGAATGGAACTACGCGCGCCAGTTGCTGCACATCAGGCTGGTCGGTGAGCGCGAGGACCGCGCTCGCGCCGAGCAGGACGTGTTCGGTCCGGACTTCCTGCTGCGCCGGCCCCTGCTGGACGCAATCGACAACCACGACGCGGTCCCGCCCGTGCTCCTCATCGACGAGATCGACAGATCCGACGAGGAGTTCGAGGCGTTCCTGCTCGAGATCCTCGCAGACTACGCGATCAGCATTCCCGAGCTGGGCACGATTCATTCCGAGCACCCTCCGCTCGTCATCCTCACGGGCAATCGCACCCGTGAGGTCCACGATGCGCTGAAGCGACGCTGCCTGTATCACTGGATCGATTACCCCGACCTCGAGCGCGAGGTCGCAATCGTTCGAGTCCGGGCACCGGAGGTATCCGAGCGGCTCGGCCGCCAGGTCGCCGAGGTGACCCAGCGGCTTCGCGGCCTCGACCTCTACAAAGTGCCAGGAGTGGCAGAAACGGTCGACTGGGCGCGCGCGCTCGCCGCACTCGGGCACACCGAGGCAACGCCCGCTGCGCTCCGCGAGACCATGGGCGCTGCGATCAAGCACCAGGAGGACCTCCAGCTGGGCGAGGAGGCGATCGCAGAGCACGCGAGACGGTGATCGGTACCGCCCCGGATCCGGTGGAGAGCGTGACCCTCTTCGCGCGGCTGCTCCGCGATGCTGGGCTGACCACCAGCCCCGAGCGTGTACGCGACGCGTGCGAGGCGCTGCTCGCGATCGACCTGGAACGGCCCGACGAGGTTCGCTACGCGCTCCGCGCCGTCTTCGTCACCCGCCGCGAGGAGGGCCCGGTGTTCGACGCCGCCTTCGACCTCTTCTTCTCAAAGCCCGGGGGAGAAGGCAGGGCGGGCTCCATTCCCGGGAGAAGCCGGCCGCTGGCGCTCGATCCCAAACAGGCGCTGGCGTGGATGAACGCGCTCGGACTGTCGTCTCCCGGCGTCGCCCGTGAGGTGGAGGGACCTCCGGCCTCGAGCACCGGGTACAGCGCCGAGGAGCTGCTCCGCAAGCGGGACTTTCGCGAGATGAGCTGGGATGAGCTGGCGTCGGTCCGCCGGCTGCTCCGGCAGTCTCCGTGGCGGGTCGCCGAGCGCAGGACCCGGCGCCTGCGCGCCGATCGTCGGGGCACGGTCGAGCTGCGCCGTACCATGCGGACCGCCGCGCGCCAGGGTGGCGACGCGCACCACCTCGCCCGCGCCAGCGCGCGCACCAAGCGGCGCCCGATCGTGGTCCTCTGCGACGTCAGCGGCTCAATGGATCGGTACTCGCGTCATCTGCTCGTGTTCGCGCATGCGATCGGCAGGCGCGAACGCGTCGAGACCTTCGCGTTTTCGACACATCTGACCAGAATCACCCACCTCCTCCGTCACGGCGACATCGATGCGGCGCTCGACCACGTGGCCGCCCAGGTCCACGACATCGGCGGCGGAACGCGCATCGCCGACGCGCTGCACACGTTCCAGCGCGACCACGCTCGAAGGGTGCTCGGTCATGGAGCGGTTGTCCTGATCATCAGTGACGGGTGGGACCGAGGAGACCCCGATCAGCTCGCGCGTGAGATGGCCCGTCTGCGCAGGAGCTGCCACCGGCTGATCTGGCTCAACCCGCTCCTGGGAAGCACCGTGTATCAGCCGGAGACCCGCGGGATGGCCGCGGCGCTCCCCCACTGCGACGACTTCCTGAGCGCCCACAGCGTCGAGGCGCTCGACGCGCTCGGCAGGCTTCTCGCGGCGCTCCCCCGGCGCGTCAGCCGCTCTGCTCGCGGCGCCGCCGGCGAGCTCGCCGGACACGGCGGAACAGCAGCAGGCTGACCAGCCCGGCGAAGCCCATCGCGATCGTCTGGGGCCGGACCTTGATGCGGCTCAAACGCTCCTTTGCCACGGCGCGCCCGAGCGCCATCGCGTCCAGGGCGGGGGGCTCCGATGCAGCGGGCGAAGATTGCGGCGGCGCGGGCGGGGCTGATGAGGCGCCGGCTCCTGCCTCCGGGAGATCAGCGGCCGCGGTGCTGGGAGGCGGCGCCTCGAGCTTTGACTGGATGCATTCGGCCGCCTGCCCGACCAGGTGGCGCGAGACGTCCTCCATGATGCCGCGGCCGAACTGGGCCACTCGCCCGACGACCGTGAAATCGGTGGTCAGCGTCACCGTCGAGCTCTCGCCGTCGGCGGCGACCGCCATGACCGTCGTCGCCTGGGCGCTCCCCGAGCCGGTGGTCTCGCGACCTTCCGCCTCGAGAGTCGCGGTGCGCGTCTCGGCATCGCGAGAGGTGATCCGGGCGGTGCCGTTGTAGCTCACCGTGACCGGGCCCACCTTGATCCGCACCTTGCCCTTGAAGGTGTTTGGGTCGACCACCTCGGACAGCTCCGCACCGGGGACGCAGCTCACGACGTTGTTGACGTCGAGCAGGAATTCGTACACGCGATCAGGCGCCGCCTTGACGGCGAAGGAATTCTCGATCTGCATTCACGGAATTGTGCACCGCGGGGTTGAGCGACGGCTTGTGGCGTTCGGCGGCGGAAGCGGATACTCATGTCATGCGAGATCTGCTCCCGACGCTGACCGAATGGAGCGAGGGTGACCCGCTGGTCGCGGTCGCGACCGTTGTCGGCACCTCCGGATCAACGCCGCGACCCATGGGCGCCCGCCTCCTGGTGAGCCGCGACGGCCGGATGGCCGGCTCGGTGAGTGGCGGGTGTCTCGAGTCCGCGGTCGTGATCGAGGCGCAGGCGACCATCGCTGGCGACGCCCCGCCGCGTCTGCTCCACTACGGCATCAGCGACGAGATGGGCTGGGCCGTGGGCCTGTCGTGCGGTGGCGAGGTCGACATCTTCGTGGAAACCCTCGAGAGCGACGGATCGGATCCGGTTATCGAAGAGGTCCGGCGCGCGATCGAGACCTCGCGTCCGGTCGCGCTTCTCACCGTGCTCGACGGCGATCACGCCGGCGATCGAGCCGCGGCGACCGCAGACGGTGGCCTGGTGGGCAGCCTTGGCGGCTCCTCGTCGGCTGCCGAGGTGATCGCGGCGGCGCGACCCCGGATCGCGTCCGGCCTTCCCGGAGTCGAGGAGATGTCGGGCACGCGGGTGTTCGTCGACCCCATCGTCCCCGCGCCACAGCTGATCGTCATCGGAGCCGTGCACATTGCCGTCGCACTCACCACCATGGCCCGCGCGGCGGGATTCACCGTCTCCGTGGTCGACCCGCGGACGGCCTTCAACAATGTGGAGCGCATCCCCGACGCCGAACGCCTGGTCACCGCGTGGCCGGACGAGGCGCTGCCGCAACTCGAGCTGGGGCCCAGGGACGCCGCCGTCTGCCTTGCGCACGACCCGAAGTTCGAGGACCCCGCGCTGACCTCCCTGCTGCGCACCGACACCGGCTACATCGGCGCGATCGGGAGCCGCGGCACGCACGCCAAACGGGTGGCCCGGCTCCGCGAGGCGGGATTCACCGATTCGGAGATCGCACGCATCCACAGCCCGGTCGGGCTCAACCTCGGCGCGGCGACGCCCGAGGAGATCGCCATAGCCATCCTCGCCGAGATCGTGGCGGTGCGCCGGGGTCGCAATGCGGGATCGCTGTCTGCGCTAGCCGCTGCACCGGTCGGGTGAGGCTGGAGGTTCTCCCCGGCGCGGCGGTCGACGGCCCCTCGGCGCGCTGGGTCGGTGCCGTCCTCTGCCGCGACGTCCTCGACGGGGGTGGCCGGCCGGCGCTCACCAAGGGAGCCGTGCTCGTGCCCGGCGATGAGGCGGCACTCCGCGACGCGCATCCGGAGGAGCTGCACCTCCTCTGGCTCGACGAGGGTGACGTCGGCGAGGACGCCGCCGCGGTTCGAATCGCCACGGCGGTTGCCGGTATGGGGACCGCGGCGCGGTCGCCGGTGGAATCGCAGGCGCGGTTGGTGGCGGCGTGGCGCGGCATGGTCGAGGTGGACGTGAGAGCGCTCGCGGCCGTCAACGCGGTCGACGGCGTCACCGTCTTCACGGTGCCGGACGGACTGCACGTGGATGCGGGCAGGACCCTGGCCGGCGTCAAGGTCACCCCTCTCGCCATCGACGAATGGTCTCTGGAGCAGGCGGAGCGAGCCGCACTCTCGGCATCCGACGGCGCCGGCGCCGGAATCCTCAGAGTGCGCCCGTTTCTCCCGCTTCGCGTGGCGGCAATCGTCCGTCAGCACCTGACCGACGAGGCTCGCGAGCGTTTCGAGAGATCGCTCGGGATGCGCAGCGCGTGGTTCGGCGGCACCATCGAGCCGGTCCGGTACGTCGACGACAGCGCCGAGCACGTGCAGCAGGCACTGGTGGACGCCGCCCGTACGGCCGACATGGTCCTTGCCGTCGGCGTTGCGTCTGTCGATCCACTCGACGTCACCTGGCAGAGCCTGCTCGCCGCCGGAGCGACCTCGATCCGGCGGGGCCTGCCGATGCACCCGGGAAGCAGCTACTGGATCGCCGAGCTTCTCGGCAGGCCGGTGATCGGCGTGGCGTCGTGCGGCATGTTCTCGCGCCGGAGCGCGCTCGACCTGCTCATCGCCCGCCTGCACGCGGGGCTGCCACTCGATGCAGCCTATCTCGCGTCGCTGGGCCACGGCGGCCTGCTCGGCAAGGAGGCCGCCTGGCGGATACCTCCCTATGAAGCCGCCCTCGGAGATGATGCCGACGAGGCATGAGCCGCCCCCGCGCGTGTGCGGAAGTCGCAGGCGACCATACCGTTCTTGATCACCAGCCGGATGTTCCGGGGATCGGCGAGGGAGTCGATGTCGGCGAGGGGATCCCCGCTGACCGCGACGACGTCGGCGAGCCTGCCAGGCTCGAGTGAGCCCAGGTCGGGTCGACGGAGGAGTTCCGCGGGCACGGTCGTCGCCGCCACGATCGCCTCCATCGGGGTCATCCCACAGCGGACCATCTGACCGAGTTCGCGAAGGTTCTTCCCATGGGGGCCGACCGCCGCGTCCGTGCCCATGGCGACCTTGACCCCGGCGGCGATCGCCGCCGACACCGCGGCGCGATGGAGGCCCCCGATGCGCTCGGCCTTCTCGACCATCTCGGGTGGCAGCCCACCACCACCAGACTTCGCTCCGTCGATGACGTCGCCCGGTGCCACCAGCGTCGGCACGAGGTATGCGCCCTTCTCCTTCATCATCGCGATGCCCTCCTCGTCGAGCAGGCAGCCGTGCTCGATGCTGGTGACGCCGGCGACGAGCGCGTTGCGGATCCCGGCCGGGGACATGGCGTGGGCCATGACACGCTTGCCAACCGTGGCGGCCTCAGCAACGGCGCAGCGGATCTCCTCGACCGAGAACTGCGCGTGCTCGGGGAGGTCTCCCGGGCTGAGCACACCCCCGCTGGTGCACAGCTTGATCCAGTCGGCTCCCGCCTGCAGGACCTCGCGCACCTTGCGTCGCATCCCGTCGACCCCGTCCACGACTCCGTGGGGCACGTCGACGTTGGTGGTGAGCCCGACACGTGCGCCGCAGGGCATGAGGTCGTCGCCGTGCCCTCCGGTCTGGCTCAGCAGGCTCACCGCGAGTTGCATCCTCGGGCCGGGGAAGTGGCCTGCCTCGGTGGCAAGGCGGACGCCGACCGGCGTGTGGCCCGCGTCGCGCACCGTGGTCACGCCTGCCGCGAGGGTGCGCGCGCAGTTGGGGACGGCGTTGAGCAGCGCGAGCGACGGTGGAGTCATGAGGATGCGCACGAGGTTGGTCCCCGCCGCCGCCAGGTGCACATGCATGTCCATGAACCCGGGCAGCAGGGTGAGGTCGTCCTCCTCGAGCACCTCCGCGTCGGTGGGGATCGTCAGCGACGCGCGTGCTCCCGCGGCAGCGATGCGCTCGCCCTCGATGACCACCGCTGCACGCTCGATCGGGTCCCGCCCCGTGCCGTCGATGAGTCGCTCGGCGACGATGACGAGAGCTGGCAACGCCTCTACCTCCGGGATCGCGAACTGGACCGGCCGAGGCTAGCAGAGCGTCAGGCGGGATCAGCGGCGAGCCGCTCGAAGTCCTCGCGAGTGTCGATATCGATCGGATGGCCGCCCGGCCGTTCGGCCGCCACCGCGGCAACCAGCTCGGGGTGTGCACGGACCAGCGCCCGACACCCGACGTCTCCCTGGAGCGTGGCGACCTCCCCCCACAGCTCGCGAGCGAGCACGACCGGCGGATGGAGGAGCCCGTCGAAGCTCAGCGCCGCGGCGGGAAGCCCCGAAGCCGCCTGGGCCTCGAGAAGGCGGTCGACCACCTCCGCGCTGATGTCGGGCTGATCTCCGAGGATGACGACTGCTCGAGATACGTGCCTCCTGAGGCTGGCGAGCCCCGCCCGCAACGACGTGCTCATGCCCTCGGCGTACGCGGGATTGAGGACGACGCGTGCGCGCCCGAGCCGAACGGATCGCCCGATCTCGTCGGCGTGAGCACCGAGAACGACCACGACCTCATCGAGGCGAGAGTCGCAGGCGGCCGCGAGGGCGGCTTCGAGAAGCGGCCTGCCATGCACCGGCAGAAGCTGTTTCGGCTCACCCATGCGTCGCGACGCCCCCGCCGCAAGGATGATCCCCGCCGAGCTCGAGGCGACCACGTTCAGCCGGCGGCGGCGCCGAGGAACCGTGCCGGGTCGGCGACGAACTGCTCGCGGCAGCCCGAGCAGCAGAAGAAGTACGTCTGTCCCTGGTGCATCGCCGAATGCGCGGCGTCGCTGATGTCGACGGTCATGCCGCAGACCGGGTCGACCTCGAACGCGGTCAGCGCAGCGGGGGGGGCGACCGGGTTCGCGAGCATGCGCTCGTGACGCAGCGCCACCACCTCAGCCAGCGCGTGGAGCGCGATCTCCTCCTGGGCACCCGCGCGCCGCGCCCCGGCGGGAGCGCGAACCCGTGCAAGCTGCGCATCTGCCATGCCCCGTGCGCGCAGGGTGTCGATAACTGCTGCGCAACGGCGTGCGCTCGCGACCAGCGCGATGTCAGCGGACGCCAGCTTCAGGGCCGCCTCCACAGCGTCATCGTCGTAATGGCCCATGGTGGCAACAACGACCCAGCAGTCCTTCTCCAGGGCGAGCGCGCCGAGGTCGAGGCTGTCGAGCACCCGGTCCGCTCCCGGAAAGTCGGCGGCCTGCGCCCCCGGGTGGACACCGCAGGTGCGGAAGCCCACGACCCGGCCGAGTTCGATGAGCGTCCGGGCGGCCGGGCTCTCGCCGATGACGGCGAGCAGCGGTTTGGGGAGGTGGGGGTCGATGAAGATGTCGAGCGTCCCGCCGCTCGGGCACGTCGTCGCCACCGTGAGCTCACCTCCGTTGCGGGTTTCCAGGGCCTCCACATCCGGACGGATGCGGACCAGCCGGGGCAGGCCGTCACTCATCGCCACGAGCGCTTCGCGTCGGATGAGCGCGTCCGAGCAGCTGCCACCGATCCACCCGTGGAGCTCGCCGTCGTCGGTGATCACGGCCTTGTCGCCGGGGTGTGCCGACGTCGGCGACTCGGTGCGCACCACGGTGGCGAGCGCGCACGCACGCCCCGTCGCGGCGTTCTCGGCAAGCAGGGTCAGGAGCCCGTCGTCTATTCGGTCACCCCCTTGCTGCGCATCGCCGCCCACACCTTGTCGGACGTGACCGGCATGTCGATGTTGGTGATGCCCAGGTGGGACAGAGCGTCGATGACCGCGTTGACGTACGCGGCCGGCGACCCCACGGTCGCCGATTCACCCACGCCCTTGGCGCCGATCGGATGATGCGGGGACGGCGTGACCGTCTCGCCCAGCTCGAAGCGCGGCGTCTCCCATGCGGTGGGAATCAGGTAGTCCATGAAGTTCGAGCCGATGCAGTTGCCCTCGTCGTCGAACGTGATCAGTTCCATGAACGCGATACCGAAGCCCTCGGTGAGCCCGCCGTGGATCTGTCCCTCGACGATCATGGGGTTGATGCGCACACCACAGTCGTCGACGGCAACCATCCGGCGCACCTTGACCTGCCCTGTGCCCTTGTCGATGTCAACCACGACCAGATAGGTCCCGAACGGGAAGGTCATATTCGGCGGGTCGTAGTAGGTCACACCTTCGAGACCGGCTTCGATACCGTCCGGGATGTTGGTGTACGCGGCGAACGCGATGTCCTGGATCGTCTTCACGTTGTCGGGAGAGCCCTTGACGTTGTACTTGCCGTGGGCGAACTCGATGTCGGCGACGTCCGCCTCGAAGAGATGCGCCGCGATGATCTTCCCCTTGTCGCGGAGCTTGCGCGCAACCACCGCGGTTGCGGCACCCCCGACAGGCGTCGAGCGCGACGCGTATGTGCCCAGCCCGAACGGGGTGTTGTCGGTGTCGCCCTCGCGGACCTCGACGTCGGATGCCGGGATGCCCAGCTCTTCGGCGACGATCTGGGCGAAGGTCGTCTCGTGCCCTTGACCCTGCGACTTCACGCCGAGCTTGAGGATCGCCTTGCCGGTCGGATGCACACGCAGCTCGGCTGAGTCGAACATGCGCAGCCCGGCGATGTCGTAGTCCTTGCCCTTGCCGGCGCCGACCACCTCGGTGAAGCTGGCCACGCCGATACCCATCAGCTCGCCCTTGGCACGCTTCTCGGCCTGCTCCTTGCGGAGCTCGTCGTAGCCGAGCATGTCCAGCGCGACCTTCATCGCGCGGGGGTAGTCGCCGCTGTCGTATTCGAAGCCCGACGCGGACTGGTACGGGAATGCCTCGGGTTGAATGAAGTTGTTGAGCCGCATCGTGACCGGATCCTGTCCGAGCTCGACGGCCGCGCTTTCCACCAGGCGCTCGATGAAATACGACGCCTCGGTGACCCGGAACGAGCAGCGATATGCCACGCCACCGGGTGCCTTGTTGGTGTACGCGCCGTTCGCCACGATGTGGGCTGCGGGGATGGCGTACGAGCCGGTCACGATGTGAAAGAGACCGGCCCTGAACTTGCTCGGTTGCGCATCCGCGAAGAACGCCCCGTTGTCGCTGAGGAGGTTCACGCGAAGTCCGATGAACTTCCCGTTCTCGTCGATCGCGAGGGAGCCGTCCATGTGGTAGTCGCGGGCAAAACCCGTCGAGATGAGATTGTCGGTTCGGTCCTCGATCCACTTGACCGGGCGGCCGATCAGGAGCGACGCCGCGGTGGCGACAACGTAGCCGGGATAGATCGGCACCTTGTTGCCGAAGCCCCCGCCGAGGTCCGGCGAGATGATGCGGATCTTCTCCTCAGGCAGCCCGGCGACGATCGCGAAGAGCGTGCGATGCGCGTGCGGCGCCTGACTCGTCATGTAGATGGTCGCGTTGCCGGTTACGGGGTCGAGGTCGGCGACGCAGCCGCACGTCTCGAGCGGCGACGGATGACAGCGCGGGTAGAAGGTCTCGAGGCTCACCACCTTGGCAGCGCGCGCGAACGCGGCGTCGGTCGCGTCCTTGTCGCCCGCCTCCCAGTGGTAGATCTTGTTGTCGGTCTGACCTTCCTTCTCGTCACGGATGACGACCGCGCCCGGCTCGATCGCCTGCTGCGGGGTCGTGATCGCCTGCAATGGCTCGTAGTCGACGCTCACCAGCGCGGCAGCGTCCTCGGCGATGTACTTGGTCTCGGCGATGACACAGGCCACCTCCTGTCCCTGGAAGCGGACCTTGTCGGTGGCAAGCACCGCCTGCGTGTCGCCGGAAAGCGTCGGCATCCATGCGAGCTTGTGCTGGGCGAGCAATTCGCCCGTGACCACTGCGATCACGCCGGGAATCGCCATGGCGGCGGTCGAGTCGATGCCCTTTATGCGCGCGTGTGCATGCGGACTGCGAACGATGACCATGTGGAGCATGCCCGGGAGCACCACGTCATCGACGTAGTGACCCTGGCCGTGAATGAACCGCGCGTCCTCCTTGCGCGCGAGCGAGACACCGATGCCTCCCATCGCCTGACGCGCTGCCTCAGCGGCCGCAGCGGCTTCAGTGGTGTCGACTGCCATCACGCAACTCCTGCGGCTTCGGCGGTCTTCGCCGCTGCCGCGTGCTGTATCGCTTTGACGATGTTCATGTATCCGGTGCACCGGCAGATGTTGCCGCTGATACCCCAGCGAATCTCGTCCTCGGTGGGATGCGGGTTGGCGTCGATGAGCGCCTTCCCCACCAGCATCATGCCGGGTGTGCAGAAACCGCACTGCAGACCGTGCTCGGCGTGGAAGCCCTCCTGGATCGCATCGAGCTTGCCGCCCGTGGCGAGCCCTTCGACGGTGGTGACCTTCCTGCCCTCGAGCATGGGCGCGAGCAACGTGCAGGACTTGACCGGTCGACCGTCGAGCAGCACCGTGCAGGCGCCGCAGTTGCTGGTGTCGCACCCGATATGCGTACCCGTCATCCCGAGCTTGGTGCGAATCAGATCGACGACAAGCGTGCGTGGCTCGACGTCGACGCTTTTCTCGGCTCCATTGATCTCGAACGTCACCTTCATGCCACTGCTCCCTGCGCACGATCGATCGCGGTGTGCAGGCCGCGTTGCACGAAGACCCGTGCAACATCGCGCTTGTACTCCGCGCTGCCCCTGATGTCTGCCTTTGGTTCGGCTGCCTCACCGGCGAGCCGAGCCGCCTCCGCGATCACCTCGTCCGACGGCTCCTGTCCCACCAGGGCCGCCTCCGCGGCAGTCGCCTTGATGCTGTGGGCGCCGACAGCGCAGAGACCGATGCCCGCGGTCGCGATTCGCCCGTCGCCGCCGAGCACGACGTGGACGGCAGCCGCGACGCTGGCAAAGTCGCCGACCTTGCGCTCGAGCTTCAGGTAGGTACCGCCCGACCGTCCCGTCCCGACTGGGATCCGGATCTCGGTCATGACCTCGTCCGCGTGCAGACCGGTGGTGAACGGACCTTCGAAGAAGCCTGCCGCCGGCAGCACACGCTCGCCACTGGTCGACTTGACGACGAATTCGGCACCAACCGCGAGCATCACCGCACCCCAGTCACCTGCCGGATCCGCATGGCAGACGGATCCTCCGACGGTCCCCATGTTGCGGATGAGCGGATCGGAGATGAGCGGCGCCGCGTCGAGCAGCACGTCGAGCGTCCCGCGTAGGTCGCCCGCGCTCTCGACATCGCGATGCCGGGTACGCGCGCCAATTCGCACATGCCCGTTTTCACGCCGGATTCCCTCGAGCCCATCGACTCTCCCTATATCAATAAGGACGACTGGGGCCGCAAATCGTAGTTTCAGCAAGGGGATCAAGCTCTGGCCTCCGGCGAGCACCTTGGCATCATCGCCGTGCTGGTTCAACAGGCTGAGCACCTCGTCGAGCGCCCCCGGCGCGGTGTAGTCGAACGCGGCAGGGAACATCCACAACCTCCGGGGTTCGAGCCCAAATACTCTCAAGAAGAGTCCGTTCGCGGACCGACTACAGGGTACGCCTGCGAGCTACGCCTCGAAAATGGCCGCAGAGTGCGCTGGGTGGCCGTGGAAATGCCTGTCCGGTAAGCGTGACTATGATGGTTGCGGAATCCCGAACCAGGGTGGAGGACCAGAGACGCTCACGATGTTGACGCACGCTGTTTCCGCCGACCTCGAGTCAGTCGCCAGCGCGCAGCGGCGCCTGCTCGAGCAGGTTGGCGTGCTCGCGCCGGAGACGGTCGACCTCGACGCGGCCCTGGGGCGGATCCTCGCGGAGTCGGTCACGTCGCGGTCCGAGCTCCCCGGATTCGACAACTCCGCCATGGACGGATACGCGGTGCGCGCGAGCGACGTCGCACATGCGACCCCGGGCGCGCCGGTTCGCCTGCCCGTCGTCGGAGAATCCCGCGCCGGGGCGGTGCCGTCCATCCACGCGGCGGGAACCGCGATGCGGATCATGACCGGTGCACCGATGCCCGACGGCGCGGATACGGTGGTTCGCCAGGAGGACACGGCGCGCGACGGGACGACGGTGCTCATCGAAATCGCCACGCCGCTCGCCACCAGCGTTCGCCCGCGCGGCGCGGACATGCGAGCCGGGGACACGGTGATACTGCCTGGGCAGCAGCTGACCAGCATCGACATCGGGGTTGCCGCGGCCCTGGGTCACGACCGCCTTCTTGTCGGCGGACGGCCGCGCGTTGTGCTGCTGGCCACCGGCGACGAGCTGGTGCCCGCGGGCGCGCCTGTGGGGCCGGCGCAGCTGGTCGACTCCAACTCCCCGATGCTGACCGCGGCGGTGCGCGAAGCCGGTGGTACGCCGACGTTCCTGGGCATCGCTCGCGACTCGAAGGAGTCCGTGCGCGCGATGCTCGAGGCGGCGGCAGCGTCGGACCTCGTCGTGAGCAGCGCAGGCGTCAGCGTCGGTGACCACGACTGGGTTCGCGAGGTGGCTGCGGAGCTGGGGACCATCTCGACGTGGCGGGTGGCGATGCGGCCGGGCAAACCGGTGCTGATCGGAAGGCTGCGCGACGCGACCTTCATCGGGCTGCCGGGCAACCCGGTCAGCAGCTCGGTGACCTTCGAACTCTTCGCGCGGCCGGTCATCCGGAGGATGCAGGGTGCAAAGGAGCTGCATCGGCGACGGATCCGCGTCCGGATCGGCGAGCGGATGAGCAAGCCCGCGGGCCTCGAGACGTACACGCGCGCCGTGTTGGACTCGCCGTCGAACGACGGCCTGCCGCACGCGTTCAGCTCCGGCGACCAGGGATCATCGATGCTGCACTCGCTCACGCGCGCGGACTGCCTGCTGGTGCTCCCCGCGGACCTCGAGAGTGTCGAGTCAGGTGCCATCGTCGAGGCGATCCCGCTGCGATGACGATCGTGTCCGCCCCCCCGGAGGTGACGATCGGTCCCGACAGGTTGGGCCGCTCGCTGCGCGACCTCCGCATCTCCGTGACCGATCGCTGCAACTTCCGCTGCCCGTACTGCATGCCCAAGGCGCGGTTCGGTCCCGGGCATCGCTTCCTCCCGCGAGCGGAAGCTCTCGACGCGCAGGAGATCGTGCGCCTGGCGGGAGTGTTCGCCTCGCTCGGCGTGACCAAGATCCGCCTGACCG
>Ga0070766_10000571_pt1 | contig 16513 bp, 15 predicted proteins | sample HubBroMetageWFT6_FD_69782 | JGI IMG/M metagenome (GOLD analysis project Ga0070766, IMG submission 69782) | Warmed and freeze-thawed soil microbial communities from the Hubbard Brook experimental Forest, New Hampshire - Hubbard Brook CCASE Soil... | ecosystem: Environmental > Terrestrial > Soil...
GCTCAACCGCGTACGCCTTGCCATCGATCGTTGACCCGAGGCCAACGCCAAAACCATTCATGCCGCGGGTATCGATGCCGCGCCAGATGGCGCCCTTCGTCGGCACGTACCCGTCCGGATCTGCATAGACGATATGGAAGCCCCCTGACCCGCTGCGCAGGGAGAACGTCGGCGTCTCGCCGTGCTCCTGGCAGAGTGCTCGCCAAGTCTCGACGCCGTTAATCGGCGGGTGCTTTACGTCCAGATCGATCATGCAATGGCCGGAGCGGAAATAGGCGTAGCCGATGTTCGCCTCGGGGTGGGCGGCCCACCAGCGCTTGACCTGCTTCGGATCGCGCGTGGCATGGTAGTTCCAGTGTTCGAACAGCGGCGGTTTATCGTTGGGCCGCAGCGGGAAGACGTAGAACGGGGTATGGTCCAGCGCCCACAACGCCCAATCGAGCTTACGAGCATCGGGGCCGGGGGCCGGTGTTGTTCCGCCGGCTGAACGCTGTTCAATTCCGCTTGCATTCGGTATCGGGTTGTCGTACATAACCAGCCCCAGGTTTAGGGTTGTGGCCGCTGAGCCGTGCGAGGGCATAAGCGGTCGAGGAAACGCAAAAGGTTGAGCCCGGCCGGTTAATCCGCGCCGGGTTTCTTTTAAGGTATCCATCGGGAGTTGGTCGCGCTCTGCCGTGCCAATGGCGGCACGGAACGGCGCCAGCAGATCGCGCATCGCAGTGTTCTCGCGCGGGTCCGGTTGCCAGCCGAGCAAGTCGGCGCGTTGAAGCCAGCGGGCGCCGTAGCGGCGCGCCCGACGCGGCATCGAATAGAACAGGAAGAGCGGATCGTTCATGTGGACGCCCCTTCAGTGGCAGGGCGTCTCGCACCATGCGACACACCCGAGCTGGCGTGTCTGCGGTGCTTATCCGTTACCGGGGCCTTCCGGTTTGTCAGGAGCAAGCCCAACACACCGGCGCAAACGAAAGTCCAGCATCGCATACGATTGCGGCGATCTGATGGCGGGCTAAGTAGTGCGGCTATGCGCCGCAGTATTGTATCTTGTTGTACTCAGTCCTTTTAGCTTGTCGCTACTTGTTCGTTACTGTCCGCCGTTGTTCGCTCCAGTTCACTCGCCGTACCGGGCGGGCCGCCGCCCTCCGTGCGGCATCGAGGCGAGCCTGTAGCCGGAAGGCGCGGTTGAGACGACGTTGTAAGGCCGCCAGTCTGCGGCCGGCGATCATAGCCCGGCGCTTTCCAGTTTGCGTTCCATCGCCGCGACCGGGACGCGGAACTTGCGGCCGATGCGGATCGTCGGGATATCGCCCCGGCGCGCGGCGCGATAGGAGGCACCACGGCTCAAGCCGAAGTACCGGGCGCCGGCGGTCGGAATGTCGATTGTCTTCGGTTCGATGTCGGGCATGGGAAGTCTCCGTTTGCGGGAAGTGCTTGCGGGTAGCGAGCGCGTATTGTATAGCACGCACGCATACCATCCGCAAGTTGAAGTTATACGGAGACTATCAGTGGCACGAGCGAAAACCGGCGGCAGCGGGCAGATGGTCGCGTTTCGCCTGCCGAAGGATCTACACGACAAGCTGACTGCCGCATCCGAGGCGACGCACGGCGAAGGGGTATCCGAGGAAATCAGGCGCCGGCTTGAAGCATCGTTCCGCGGCAGCGAGAACGCGCGGTCGTACCTCGATGTCATTGGCCGGGTTATCCGGTCCGTCGAGGATGCCTACGGCACCGTCTGGCGTGACGGCGGGTTTGCCAGAGCAATCATCTGGGAAGCGGTACGGATGCTTTTCGAGCCGAGGGAGGAAGGGCAACCGGAGTTTGAGCCAGCTCGGCCGGGCTCATTTATCGCACGGATGGGCGAGCGCGATAAATTCCGGTACGCGGGCGACATAGCCTTCATGCTCTACCACTTTGTGACCAGCGAGGAAGCTCCATGAGACGCGCAACAGGATCGATCCGCCAGCGCTCGCCCGGCTCCTACGAGCTGCGCTACAGCCTCGGCATCGATCCCGCGACAGGCAAGCGCAAGATCGCGACGGCGACATTCAAGGGCAGCCAGAAGGACGCCGAGCGTGAGCTGCGCCGCCTGCTTCGCTCGCTCGACACCGGGGAGGCGATCGAACCGAATAAGCTCGTTGCGCGGGATTGGTTTCAGCAGTGGCTAAAGATGGTCCGGCCGGAACTCTCGCCGTTGACGCATCGCCTCTATGATCAATCGGTGCGGCTGTATCTGGCGCCGGCATTCGGCAACCTGCCGCTCGTCAAGCTGACACCGGCGCATATCCAGGCGGCCTATTCCGCACTGGCCGAAGGTGGGCGCCGCGACGGTAGGGGAGGGCCATTGGCAGCAACAACCCGGCGGTTGATCCACCGGGTTCTGACGGCCTGCCTCAACCGCGCCCTTGAACTCCAATTGATTGGTCGTAACCCTGCGCTCGTGCTGCGCCGTCGCCTACCGAAAGTGGATCGCGTCGAGATGGCGATCTTGTCGCCTGAACAAACCCGCCAAGTGCTCGGCGTGACGCGCGGGACCGAGTTGTACCCGCCGGTGCTGATCGCCTTGGCCACCGGGGCGAGGCGAGGGGAGATCAGCGCGCTACGTTGGCGCAACGTGGATCTTGACCGCGGCGAAGTGCTGATCGCCGAGAGCGCGCGCGAGATGAAGGGCAGGGACGTGACGGTAGGCTCGACCAAGACAGGCAAGACGCGCCGCGTTACCCTGCCAACTTTTGCGACTGAGGAGCTGCACGCCTGGAAGCGCGAACAGGCCGAACAGCTATTGCGGGTCGGCGTGCGTCAAAGCGGCGACACTCCGGTTTGCACCCGGCCGGATGGCGAGCGCGTGACGCCGAACATGCTGACGGATCGGTTCCGCGATCTGGCGAAGCGCCTCGGCCTGCCGGTCCACTTCCACAGTTTGCGGCATACCCATGCCAGCCAACTCCTACTCGCCGGCGCGCATCCGCGGACCATGCAAGAGCGGCTTGGTCATTCCTCGGTTGCCTTGACGCTCGACGTGTACAGCCACGTCACCGAACGCTTGCGCGATGATGCCGCCGACAGGATCGACGCTGTTTTGAGGGGAACGCGGTGATGGCCCGATGGGTCAGGAAAGAAAGCACCGAAGGCTACTCTTGGTTCGAGGCGCGATTTTTGACGCTCTGGGGAGCGCGACGAGCCCTGAGGAAGTCCGGTTTCGTGCCGGCCGCCTCTGGCTTGGAGGGCCACTACAGGAGGGAGTTGCCGCACGGAATGCATGCGCTCGCTGATATCCAACGGCGATTTGAGGATGGACGATTTGTCGTCGCGGTCAGGTACTACGACCAATACGGAAACAGGCGGCCCGCGAGGAGGAGTGACCCTTCGGTAGCAATTCCGGTAGCAAATGGCTATCGACAGACTACTAAGTTACTGACCAACAACGCGCATTCGACTAGAGCCCGAAATACTCGGCGTATTTCTTCTTGATCTCATCGCTCATATCGACTTGAGCGGCGGCGTCGGCCCTCATCGTCTTAATCGCGCTAAGCGGCTTCACCCCGTCATGGTATTTGACGTTGGGGTTGAAGGAGCGCAGCCACGCGGTGTCGCTCATGACCTGCTGGCCCTCGCGCGAGAACAGGTAAAGCGTGAACAGGCGCGCTGCATTCGAGTGCGGCGCGTCGGCGAAGACCCCGGCGCCGCCCGGGATTGTCGGTGTGCCTTCGGTTGGGTAGACGATCGCCAGCGGGGCGCCAGCGGCCTTCATCTGCTGCACAAAATATTCGCCGCCATCGACCATGACTGGGCGCTCGCCCTGGGCAACGCGCTTCGGCGGGTCGGCGCCCGACTGCACCTGCATGACATGTTGCTGGCCGAGCTTCTTCAGGTAATCCCAACCAAGGTCGCGGACCATCTCATACGTCACGGTCATGATCGTGCCGCTGTAGCCGGGATGCGCCTTGACCAGCTTGCCGTCCCATTTCTTGTCCAACAGATCGGCGAAGCTCTTCGGTGCATCCTCGGCTTTGACGAGACGCGTATTGTAGACGATCGGCGACAGGTTGAGGCGCACGGTGGCGTAACAGCCGTCGGGATCGCGCTGCTCGGCCGGCCATTGGTCAGCGACATCTTTGGGCAGGAAGGGCGCGAGCCAACCCTGCCGCTTCCACAGAATAAAGGAGCCCATGTCGGAGGCCTCGGCCACGTCGACCGCATGGATGTTGCTGCCGCGCTCCTGTGCGATACGCTGGAAATTACGTTCGGCGCCGTTGCGTTCGACCTGGACTTTGATCTCCGGATAGGCGGCCTCGAAGGCTTTGGCGAGCTTCTCGGCGGTCTGCAATTCGATCGAGGTGTACCAGACGACCGAGCCTTGCTGGTTTGCCGCGGCGACGAGTTCAGGGGTGATGGCGGTGGGCTCCGGTGCGGCGGCCCTCGCCGGCACGCCCAGCGCGAGCAGGCCGGCAACGAAGAGCATCAATCTCGAAACCATCTGTATTGCCCTCTGTATCGGATCCGCTCAGCTCGCCAACGCGCGGCAGCGCTCGGGCGGAAAATGCAGTCGGACTTTGCCGCCGACCGGCGCATTGATTTGTCGCGGCGCTATGACCCGCACCTGCTGACCGTCGGATAGCGCGATCAGATAGTCGCGATGGGCACCGAGATACGCCTGGCGGACCACCCGACCGAGCGCTTCGTTGGGCTGCCGATCGCCGTCCGGCCCCTCGGCTGCTTCGGCAAGCGCGACATCGTGCAGCCGCACCGAAACTGCTGTCTCCACCGATCTGTCGGGCTCGCCGTCGCCGCCGTCGCCGCAGCGCAAGATGATGCTACCGCAATCGACGATATTGATCCCGATCCGGCGGCCGCGGAAGATGTTGGTGCCGCCGATGAAGCGGGCAACGAATTCCGAGCGCGGCCGCTGATAAATGTCCTCGGGCGAACCGACCTGCTCGACCCGGCCGCGGTTCATCACCACGATCGCATCGGCTGTGGTCATCGCCTCCGCCTGATCGTGAGTGACGTAGATCGTCGTGTATTTGTAGGTGTCGTGCAGACGGCGGATCTCGAACCGCATCTCCTCTCGTAGATTGGCGTCGAGGTTGGAGAGTGGCTCGTCGAGCAGCAGCGTCTCCGGCTCGACCACGAGGGCGCGGGCTAAGGCGGTGCGCTGCTGCTGCCCGCCGGACAACTCATGCGGGTAGCGTTCAGCGAGCTCGCTCAGATGTGCGACATCGAGGATGGCCGCGACCCGGCGCTCGCACTCGGCCCTGTCGAGCCGCCGGATCTTGAGCCCGTAGCCGACATTCTCCGCGATCGTCATATGCGGCCACAGCGCGTAGCTCTGGAAGATCATCGACATGCGGCGCCGCTCGGGCGGCAGGCTGCGCCCCGGTTCCGACACCGTGCGCCCGCCGACCCGGATCGTGCCCTCGTCGGGGTCGATGAAGCCAGCGACGAGGCGCAGCGTCGTCGTCTTGCCACAGCCGGAGGGCCCCAACAGGCAGACCAGACTGCCGTGCGCGATCGTCAGCGTAAGACCGTCGAGCGCGGCGGCCTCACCAAAGCGCTTGGTCAGCGATTCCAGCTCGACGACCGCCATAAGCGTGGATCAGGCAACCCCATTTTGCTTGAACCAGGTGAGCATCCGGGCCCAGGCGTCCTTGGCATCGTCGGCGCGATAGCTCGGCCGGTAATCCGCATTGAAGCCGTGCGGCGCATCGGGATAAATCTTGAACTCGCAGGTCTTGCCCGCAGCCTTGCAGGCCTCCTGGCGCTTCTCGATGGTTTCCTTCGGGATGCTTTGATCCTGCCCGCCATAGAAGGCGAGCACCGGGCATTTGACCTCGCCGGCAATGTCGACCGGGTTCTTCGGCTGCAACTCGCTGATCTTGCGGTCGGAGCCATACCAAGCGACGGCCGCCTTTAGCCCGGGGTTATGCGCCGCATACATCCAAGTGGCGAACCCGCCCCAGCAAAAGCCGGTGACCGCAAGCTTCGCCGTATCCGCCTTGCCTGAGGATTTCGCGTAGGCGACGGTGGCATCGAGATCGGACATGACCTGCTCGGTCGGCACCTTGACGACGATCTCGGATATCAGCTTCGGGATGTCTGTGTACTTCGACGCATCGCCCTGGCGCGCGTAAAGCTCTGGCGCGATCGCGAAATAGCCAATCTTGGCGAGGCGTCGGCACACGTCCTTGATGTGCTCGTGGACCCCGAAGACCTCCTGAACCACGAGGACGGTCGGGAACGGCCCACCCTTGTCGGGCATGGCGCGATAGGCCGGGATCTCGCCGTCCTTGACCGGCACCTTGACCTCGCCGGCGGTTAGTCCGGCGCTGTCGGTGGTGATTGTCTGGGCCGAGACCGGCCCTGCCGACAGCGCGAAGCCGGTAGCGAGCGAGGTCATGACAAACCCGCGGCGCGACCAGCTCGCGCGCGGCAGCATCACTTTCAATTCGGGTGCCATGCCGTCCATCCCATCGTTCCCCTCAGCGGTGGTGGCGCGGGAAGATAAGGGATCGAGGACCGGGGACGAAGGGTTTTGCGAAAGCGTGGCCAACAGGCGTTCAGCTCGACTGGCGCGCCTCGGCCGCTGCGAGCACCCGCCGCTTCAGACGCCGAATTTCTGGGGACAACTTTCTGCTCGTGGTGCCCTTCAGAAACGCGTCGATACCGCCGTTCTTCTCGATCGTGCGGATCGCATTGGTGCTGACCCGCAGCCGCACCGGACCTAAGGCGTCGGACAACAGCGAGAGAGTCTGCAAATTGGGCAGAAAGCGCCGTTTTGTCTTGACGTTGGAATGGCTCACATTGTGGCCGACCTGGACACCCTTGCCGGTGACGGGACATCTGCGGGCCATGGGCACCTCGCTCGACAACACCGATAAACGCGCCGCGCGGCCCCGGATCGCAATCCCGGCCGCGCGCCGGCGATTTCTAGGCCGACGTCGTTGCCGCGTCAAGCGTGCGGCGCGGCGCCGGCTCAGCTCAGATCGATCACGTGTTTCTTCAGGAGATCGAGCGGCACGATCTCCAACGTCGCCTCGTGTGTGGCCGCGAGATGGACCTTCGGCGCCTTGCCGGCATCGAACGCCTCCTTCCAGCGTGCCGCGCACAGGCACCAGCGATCGCCCGGCTTCAGACCGGGAAAGCCGGCCGCTGGAGCCGGGCTCGACAGATCGTTGCCGGCCGCCCGCGAAAACGAGAGGAACCCGGCATCGACCTGCGCGCAGACGGTGTGCATGCCGAAATCCTCGGCTCCGGTCTCGCAGCTGCCGGTCCGATAGAATCCGGTCAGGGGTTTCGAGCAGCATTCGGAGAGCGGTTCGCCGAAAACGTTGCGCGGCCTCCCTGGCCGGCCGGGATCGGAACCGGAAGCATCGGGCATGGGTCAACCCCCTCCTTTACGCTGGGCGGCGGCCGCCGCGGGCGGCCATTCTCGCCTCGATCGCATCCCAGATGTTTTGCGAGAGATCGACGCCGTCGAGCCGGGCAATCTCCTGGATGCCGGTCGGCGAGGTCACGTTGATCTCGGTCATGTAATCGCCGATCACGTCGATGCCGACAAAGAGGAGCCCCTGTTCCCGAAGGGTCGGCCCGATCGCGGCGCAGATCTCGCGGTCGCGCGGGGTGAGTTCACAGCTCACCGCGCGGCCGCCGACATGCAAATTGGCCCGCGCCTCGCCTTCCGGCGGCACCCGCAGCACGGCGCCTTGTGGCTCGCCCTCGACGAGAATGACGCGCTTGTCGCCCTGCCGCACTTCCGGCAGGTAGCGCTGCACCATCACGGGTTCGCGATGCACGAGTGCGTACATTTCGAGGAGCGAGTTCAAATTCTCGTCGCCCGGGCGCAAGCGAAACACGCCGGCGCCGCCATTGCCGAACAGCGGCTTTAGGATGATGTCGCCATGCTCCTGCCAGAAGGCGCGGATTTCTGCCGGATCGAGGGTCAAGAGGGTCGGCGGCATCAGCTCCTTGAAGCGCAGCACGAACAGCTTCTCCGGGGCGTTGCGGACTGAAACCGGGTCGTTGACGACAAGCGGCCCGTTATCGGGCAGCAGCTCCAACAGATGCGTCGCGGTGATGTACGCCATGTCGAAGGGCGGATCCTGTCGCATCAGGATCACGTCGACGCCGGCGAGGTCGAGCTCCTCGAGATCGCCGAAGTGGTGATGATTGCCCTGCCGGCGGAAGACTTCGAGGGCGCGCCCGCGGGCATAGAGGCGGCCGTCGCGCAAGGTCAAGGCCCGCGGCAGGTAATGGTAGAGCGCGTGGCCGCGTTTCTGGGCTTCGAGCGCCAATGCGAATGTCGAATCCGCGTCGATGTTGATCGTGTCGATCGGATCCATCTGGATCGCGACGGCGAGACCCATATTGCCTCCTAGCGCGCCTTTCGGCCGGCGGTTATGGCCGATTGATATATCGCGGCGCGCCCGTTTGTCAGGGGCGGATGGTGATCCTGCTTCCCGGTCCGAGCAAGGGCATCAGCGACAGCAGCACCTCGCGGGCGACCGCGATGCAGCCGTCGGTCGGGCCGAAATCGGGGCGCGCGATATGCAGGAAGATGGCGCTGCCGCGGCCGGGGACCGGCGGATCTGTGTTGTAGCCAATTAGGACAACGAGATCGTAGAGCCCGTCGGCGCGCCACATCTCCTCGTGATGCGCTGGGTATGGGAGGGTCACGAGCCGGTTGTAATTCGGGTCGCCGGACTCATCGACCCAGCCGTGGTTCGGTTGCAGCGGGCGTACCGGAAGGGCGGATGCGGGCGCGGCGAGCCGATCGGGGCGGTAATACACCTGCAGCAGCGGAAAAGTGCCCTCGGGGCTCCCACCATCACCCTCGCGCTTGTCGGCGCGCACGCCGCCGCGGCCGGAGGCAGCGCGCGTCTCGCCGCCCGGCCAAGTCAGGCGGCCGGCGGCATAGGCGAGACCGATGGGACTGGCGGATGCCGGCATTGCGACCGCTGCGAATGAGCAGATCAGAGCCGTTCGACGCGACAACGCCATCCGATGCGGGCTTACGGCGCGACCTCGTCGTCACCCGGGGCCGCTTCCGGGGTCAGGATCAGCGCGTCGAGCGCCGCTGCGCCTTGGCCGTTGGGACGCACCAGCAGAGGATTGACGTCGATGCTGGTGAACTGCCCGCGCTGCGCCGCGACGAAGATCGAGAGCTTGGATAGGGCTTCGGCCAGCGCCTCGACATCGCAGGGCGGCTGGCCGCGCGCGCCTTGCAGCATCGCGGCGCCGCGCAGTTCGCCAATCATCCGGTGCGCCTCCTCGAGCCCGAACGGCGCGATGCGAAAGGTTACGTCGCGCAGCACCTCTACAAAGATGCCGCCGAGACCGAGCATAACCACCGGGCCGAACACCGCGTCGTTCTGTACGCCCAGGATCATCTCGACCCCGCCCGACACCATCGGCGAAATCAAGACGCCGTCGATCTTGGCCCGCGGCGCCCGCTCCTTAACGCGGGCGACGAGACGGCCGTAGGCGGCGCTGACCTCGGTCGCCGGCACGTTGAGCATGACGCCGCCCATCTCCGTCTTATGTGGGATATCGGGCGAAACGATCTTCAGCACCAGCCGCTCTCCGAGTTTTGCCGCGGCGTCCTGCGCCTCCCCAGCATTGGTGGCCAGCACTTCGTCGAGCACCGGGATGCCGGCGCCGGCGAGGATGCGCTTCGCCTCGTGCTCGGCGATGCGACCGCGCGGCAGCGGCGGCAGGTTCTCCGGCACTGGCGGGTTCGGCAAGGGCGGTGTCGCCAGCCGCTCGGCACACCGGGTGGCCGCCGCGATCGATTGCACCGCGCGCCACGGGTCCTCGAACAGCCCGACCCCCGCCTCCTCGTAACGCCGCTGCATCTCCGGGCTAGCGATGGCCGACAGCGCGAAGTAGCGGTCGGGATAGCGCGCTGCGGCAGAGGCGACTGCCTTGAACAATGGCTCTGCCATTTGCGGAGAGCTGGCCCAGGTCGTGAAGAAGCCGACCATCGCCGGGAAATTTTCCTTGCCGAGCAAAAGGTCGAATCCTTTGTCGAGAATGGTTGGATCGTTCAGCGCCTGCGCGGTCACATCGACCGGGTTGCGCGGCGCCGCGAACGGAACCCAGCTCAGCACTTCCTTCTGCGAATCCTCGGCGAGCGGGGTCAGCTCCAGCCCTTCCTCTTCGGCCGCGTCGGCCATCAGCACGCCGGCGCCGCCCGACATCGTCACCACCGCGAGGCGGCGCGAACTCGGCAGCCGACCGCGGGTACAGGCATAGGCGATCTCGACCAGATCCTCCGGCGTCTTCGCCCGCTCGACCCCGAGCTGCCGCAACGCCGCGTCGTAGACCGCGTCGCTGCCCGCCAGCGATGCGGTGTGCGAGGCCGCCGCGGCCGCGCCGATCGTGGAGCCGCCGACCTTCATCAGGATCACCGGCTTGCCGTTGGTGCGAGCGCGCGCGACCGCCTCGGCGAACAGCTTGCCGTCCTGGATCGCCTCGACATAGCAGGCGATTGCCTTGGTGTCGGGGTCGTCGGCGAGGAACGAGATGCCGTCGGCGACCGCGACATCGGCCTCGTTGCCGGTGCTCATCCACACTCCGACCTGAATGCCGCGGCGCGCGCTCAGCGCCAGAAGGTGCGTCCCAAAGGCGCCCGATTGCGTGACCATGCCCAGCGGCCCCGACGGCGTCGGCCCCTCTTCCAGAAACGAGCTGAAGGTCGGGGTGTGCCCGATGCGCATATTGAACAGGCCGAGACAATTCGGCCCGCACAGCCGGATGCCGCTATCGCGGGCGATCTGAGTGATCTTTTCTTGGAGCGCGCGTCCCTCCGCGCCGATCTCGGCAAAGCCGGCGGTGAACATGACGACGCCGCGCACGCCCTTCTGCACGCAGGCCTCCATTGCCTCGACCGCGAGGTTGGCCGGCACCGCGATCAGCCCGAAATCGACCCGCCCTGGGACCGCGGCGAGGTCGGGATAGGCGCGCAAGCCCTGCACGGTGTCGCGGGTCGGGTTGATCGGATAGAGCGCGCCCTGGTAACCGGCCTCGCGGAAATAACGCAGCGAGCGGCCGCTGATGCGGGTCGGGTCGTTGGAGGCGCCGAAGATCGCGACGGAGCTGGGGGCGAGAAGTGGCGTCAGAGGATGCGGTGCGGTCATAAGAGGCCAGTGCTGCTGAACGGGAAAAGCTGCTGTATCCTTCGGCCAAACGCGCCGTCGCGCAAGCCCGGGGCAGCTTCGCGGTTAGCAGGCCTGATCTGTCGGATCCACGCCGATTCCGGCGAGGGCCCCGACGGTGATCGGCTTGTAGGGCGCGCGCGGGCGATAGTTGCCGATCTCCGCTATCGGCACTCCGCGCGCCTCGGCGATGACGGCTGAGACGATCGGACCGCAGATCCGACCCTGGCACGGCCCCATGCCGCAGCGGGTGAAGGCCTTCAGCTGGTTCGGTCCGGGCGCGCCGAGCTGAACCGCGTGGCGGATCCGGCCGACCGACACCTCCTCGCAGCGGCAGGCGATGGTGTCGTCATCGGGCGGCACCAGTACGGACGGGCTCGGGCGATAAAGCGCGTCGAGAAACGGCCGGATCGCACGATCGCGGGCAAGCGCGGCGCGGATCGGCCGGGCGTGTCGATCGCGCTCGGCGTCGTCTAGCCGGCCGAGCGCGGCGGCGGCGTCGAGCGCGGCGAGCCGGCCGGAGAGCACTGCGGCTTCTGCTCCGAAGATGCCGCCGCCATCGCCGGCGACCGCGATGTTCGGCAGGCTGGTGCGGCCCCATTCGTCGATTTTCGGCTGCCAGGACAGCTGCGCCGCGTCCCACTCATGGACCAGCTGCAATGCGAGGCCGATCTGGGTGTTCGGGATCACCCCCTCGTGCAGCAACAGATGCTCTGCGTCGAGCGCACCGCCATCCCAGACGACGTGCTCGAACCGGGTCCGTCCGACCGCGCGCAGGCCGCGCACCCCACGCCGAATCGGAATGCCGGCCCGCCTCACCCCGGCGATCAGCGCCAGCCCCTTGGCGGCGGCGCGGCACCCGGCCCACAGCGACCCGAGATGGCGCATGGCCGCAACGTAATTCCCCGGCGAGGTGGTTTCGAGCAGTGCCAGAGGAGGCTCACCGGCGCGGGCGAGCTGCAGCGCGGCGAGGTAGAGCAAGGGTCCCTGACCCGCGAGCACCGCCCGGCCCTCCGGCACGAGGTCGGCGGTCTTGAGCAGGATCTGCGCCGCGCCTGCCGTCATTACTCCCGGCAAGGTCCAGCCGGGGATCGGCACCGGGCGCTCGATCGCGCCGGTCGCCAGCAGGATACGGCGTGCTGCAATCGTGTCGCTGCGGTTCTGCGCGGCGAGCCAGAGCGTGCCCTCCGGATCGATATGCCAGAGCGTCGTCGCCGCGCGATAATCGACGCCACTGGCGCCCAACGCCGCAGCCAGCGGCCGGCCCGCGAGATAGTCGCGGCCAAGCGGGGAGGGATCGTTCCGTTGAGCTGAGGCGCGTTCGATGCCGCGATAGATCTGTCCGCCCGGCCCGTCCTGCTCGTCGATCAGCACGGTCTCGAGGCCAAGCTCGGCGGCGAGCGTGGCCGCGGCCATGCCGGCCGGGCCGGCGCCGACAATCGCAAGATCGACCGTCATGCGCCGCCGCTTCGCGGCTCGGGGAGCGGGAAGAAGGGGAGATGGTCGGACGCATCGTTCGGGGCGATTTCGCGGGCGCCGTACTGGCGGCGGATACGCATGCCGGGGCGCGCCGCAATCATGCAGCTCTGCCGGTTCGGCACGCCATTGATCTCGGCCAAGCAATCGAAACAGATGCCCATCATGCAATAGGGCGCGCGTCCGCTGCCGGTGACCGGGGTCTCGCGAATGCTCGGCAATCCGGCCAGCAGCACGGCCGCCGCGGCCGAAGCTCCGGCCGGCACCCGGACCGTGCGGCCTTCGACCTCGACCGCGATCGTGGCGGCGGGGCCGTCAGGCCGCGGCCGGAACATCGAAGCGCTCGGCCGAGAACGGCGTCAACATCGGGTCGAGCGCGCCCGCGGCGATCATCGGCGCAAAGGCATTGGCGTGCGCCCCGGCGAGCGTGACGCCGCTGTGGCAATTGGCGGTGAAGGCGCCGGGAAACTGCTCGGATTCATCATAGATGGGCAGGCCATCCGCCGGCATCACTCGCAGCGCTGCCCAGGCGCGTACGATCTGCAACTCCGCAATCCACGGAAAGGACAGCACCGCGCGGCGCGCGATGTTTCGCATGATTTCCGGCTTCTGGCCGGTATCAAAGCCGACATCCTCCTCGCTGCTGCCGAGCATGATCGTTCCTTCCTGCGTCTGCCGCAGGCTGCCGAGCGGGATAGGCCAGATCCGGCTCGCGCGCTCGGTGACGAGGATCTGGCCACGCTGCGGCCGCACCGGAGCCGAAAGCCCAAACAGCGGCGCCAGCTTGGCGTTGCCGAGACCCGCCGCGAGCACGATCTTCGGCGCGGCGATCTCCTCGGCGCCGAAGCCGAGGCGAAAGTCGCCCGGCGCGACCGAAGCGTCGGCCACCGTGCGCATCGGCAGATAGGTCCCGCGCTTGCCCAGAAAACCTTTGTGCAGCGCGTGTAGCAGCGCCAGCGAGCCGGCGTGCCCGTCATAGGGTGTCCACGACCCGCCGACCACGGTCGGCCCGAGGCCGGACAGTATGTCGGCCAGCTCGCGACGGTCGAGCATGCGGTACTCGAAACCGAAATTGCCGGCCTCGGCCTGCATCTGCTGCATCATTGCTCGCCGATTGTCGAATTCCGCTTCGCTGAGGCAGAGCTGCACGCCGCCCTTGCGCTCGTGGCCGACATCGATGCCGGTACGCTCGCCGAGCTCGGCTGCCAGGCCGGGCCACTCTTCCGAGGAGAGCCGGCTCCAGCGCTGGTAGTGCGGCGCGCCCAGGCCCTTGCTCTGCACCCAGACGAGGCCGAAATTGCCGCGCGAGGCGCGGTAGGCGACGTCGCCCTCATCGACGAGGGCGCAGTCGAGCCCCGCACGGGCGAGGCCATAGGCGATGGCCGAGCCGACCAGCCCGCCGCCGATCACGATCGCATCGAACCGCCTCATTCCGGCTTCTCATTGTCTTCGTTGCGAGGCGGCAGAGTGTCATCGCGGGAGCCAGTGTGCAATATTCGCGGGGATTGTCTTGCCGCGGGGGAATCCACCAAATTGACTCCGGTAAATGGCTGGTCAGCCTTGCCCGCTAGCGAGCCGCCTTGCTAAGAGATGTAAACCGATAGGCGGAAGAACGGTTCGAAAATGCAACGGCAAATAGCGGGCGCGCTCGGCGCACTCCTGGTCCTGGTGGCGTCCTGCGGAAGCGTCGAGGCGAAGACCCTTCGCTGGGCGAACGACGGCGACGCCAACTCGATGGACCCGTACGCGCGGCAGGAGACCTTTCTGCTGCTGATGGATATGAGCTTCTACGAGCCGCTCATCCGCCGCGACCGGAGCATGCAGCTTCAGCCGGGGCTCGCGACCGAATGGACGCGGGTTGAGCCGACGGTGTGGCGCTTCAAGCTGCGCCAGGGCGTCAAGTTCCACGACGGCACGCCGTTCACTGCCGACGACGTCGTCTTTTCCTTCGATCGTGCCACCCATCCAGGCTCGAACGTCGCGAGTCCGCTGGCGACTGTGAAGGAGGTAAAAAAGATCGATGACTTCACCGTGGATTTCGTCACGGACGGGCCGGATCCGATCCTGCCGCTCAACCTGCCGACGATCGCAATCATGTCGAAGAAGTGGTGCGAGGAGCACAACACCACTCGCGCCGCCGATCTGACCAAAAACGAGGAGAGCTACGCCACCCGCAACGAGAACGGCACCGGCCCCTTCATGCTGAAGGAGCGTCAGCCCGATGTGAAGACGGTGCTGGTCAAGAACCCGAACTGGTGGGGCCTCAAGGACGAGCCGATCGACATTGACGAGGCGGTCTTTAGCCGCATTGAAAATGCGGCGACCCGGGTCGCGGCGCTGCTCTCGGGCGAGCTCGACATGGTCTACACCGTGCCGCCGCAGGATACCGATCGCATAGCCAAGACGCAGGGCATGAAGATCTGGAAGACTCCAGAGCTGCGCACCGTGTTTCTCGGCATGGATCAGAGCCGAGACGAGCTGCTCGATTCAAATGTCAAGGGCAAGAACCCGTTCAAGGACAAGCGGGTTCGGCAAGCCTTCTACCAGGCGATCGACGAGGACGCGACCGCCGCGAAGGTCATGCGCGGCTTTGCCCATCCGACGGCGCTGATGGTTGGGCCCGGGGTCAACGGCTACCCGCCCGACCTCGACAAGCGCTTCGCGCACGATCCGACGGCGGCCAAGAAACTGCTCGAGGATGCCGGATATCCGAGCGGGTTCGAAATCGGCTTCGACTGCCCGAACGATCGCTACGTCAATGACGAGGCGATCTGCCAAGCCGTGGTCGCAATGCTCGCGCGCATCGGCGTCAAGGTGAACCTGCTGGCGCAGACCCGAGCTAAATACTTCGCCAAGATCAATGCACCCACCTATAACACAAGCTTCTACATGCTAGGCTGGACCCCCGGCACATATGACGCCCTAGACGCGCTAAAATCGCTCGCGGTGACGCGCAGCGGCAAGGACGGCGTGTTCAACATCGGTGGCTATTCGGACCCGCATCTCGATCAGCTGGCAAAGAGAATCCAGGTCGAGCTCGATAACGAGAAGCGCAACGAGGAAATCGCTCAGGCTCTGAGCTTGCTGAAGGACGATTTCGCGTTTATCCCGCTGCACCAACAGATTGTGGTTTGGGCTACCCGCGACAACGTCGATTTGGCACAAACAGGCGACAATTTTTTCCAGCTGCGGTTCGTCAGGCTCAAGTAAGCGACGTTTTAGCCCTCGCATCAACGCCGTCTGGAGCGCTATAAAGCAACGGGTTCGGCCCTGTTCTCACCGTCCCGTGTGGTGCGCGAAAGCCGGCAAAATCCGGTCATCACAGGTTTTACTTTGGTACTACCGATACCATGATCGGCTTCATTATTCGGCGCCTGTTTCAGGCTGTTCTGGTCATGCTGGTTGTAGCTCTGATCGCGTTTGCACTGTTCAATTTCGTCGGCGACCCGATCAACAACATGGTCGGGCAGGATACGACCCTCGCCGATCGCGAGCGGCTGCGCCAGGAGCTGGGTCTCAACGACAGCTTTGTCGTACAGTTCGCCCGGTTCGTCGGACATGCCGCGGAGGGCGAGTTCGGGCTTTCGTACCAACAGGCGCGCCCGGTCGGTCAGATCATCCTCGAAAAGCTGCCGGCCACACTCGAGCTGAGCCTTGTCGCAGCGATGCTGGCGCTCACGCTCGGCGTGCCGATGGGCATTTATACCGGGCTGCGGCGCAACTCCTGGGGAGCGCAGTTGCTGCTTGGCGTCTCGCTCGTCGGCGTGTCGCTGCCGACCTTTCTGATCGGCATCCTGCTGATCCTGATCTTCGCCGTATGGCTCGGCTGGCTGCCATCCTTTGGTCGCGGCACCGTCGTCCATTTCGGCTGGTGGAGCTCGGGCCTCGTC
>Ga0070766_10000574_pt1 | contig 16496 bp, 14 predicted proteins | sample HubBroMetageWFT6_FD_69782 | JGI IMG/M metagenome (GOLD analysis project Ga0070766, IMG submission 69782) | Warmed and freeze-thawed soil microbial communities from the Hubbard Brook experimental Forest, New Hampshire - Hubbard Brook CCASE Soil... | ecosystem: Environmental > Terrestrial > Soil...
AACCCGCTCGCCATCGCCAGTGTCTGCTGCTTCATCGTTCTCCAGGCCCTCCGCCATCTTCCCTCTCACTCTAGCCTGCAGATCGGTGGAAATCGGGGTACTTGTTCAGAGTCTCCCTAGAGCGCAACAAGTTTAACCGGCGGCGGGGAGCCGACACGTTTATCTAATTAGCCTCAAATCAAAGCTCACTATGCCGGTGGTACACTGTCCCCAAAATGCGCGACAAACGCTTACTAATCGCTCTCATCGGGGCCGGTGCAGTGATCATTGCCGCCGTGATCGGCGCCTTTGGGCCTAGACTCTTGCGTTCAGATTCCAAAGATGAAAAGCCACTGGTCATAGCAGGAACTGTAGTAGATAGCGACTCTAACCGGCCTATCGCCCAGGCAATAGTCTCGATATCGGGTCGCTCAGACACCTATACGACGGAGGACAACGGCAATTTCCGGCTTGAGATCCGCGGATTATCCGCAGATGATGTCGTTCGGCTGCACGTCTCAAAGGATGGGTATCGAACCTATGATCATTCCGTCAGCCCCCCAGTGGAAAACTTCATCGTACAGTTAGCGAGATGACGAACGTACATTTTCATCGTCTATCACTTCTCTTCATCCTGTGCTGTATTTCCGCCACAGGCCAACAGCCGCCAGCGTTGCATCTTCGCGGCACCGTGGAGGACGCCGCAACTCGTCGCCCGGTTCAGGGGGCCCGGGTGAGTGTTGTTGGCGGACGCACTGTGCGGGACGACGTTACCGACGTGGAAGGAAGTTTCGACGTTCCCTTGATAAAGAGCGTGAAGCCCGGCGAGCGTATTCGGGTCCGCGTCGAGAAGAACGGGTACAGAACTTACGACCAGAATGTGCCGGCGACGGAGGAGATACCGCTTGGAGTGAAGCTGGTGCCCATAGCGCATGCGACCCAGGTGACACGGGCAGAGCAGGTCTTGGCAAGGTGCGATCTGTCTCAGGCAGAGTCGCCATGTGAGCTGCATTGCTCGATCGAAAACCAGGGAAGCGTAGCAGCGCACGAAGCGTCGATCGGCTTCGTTGGCACCCTGCCGATAAACACTCAGCTCTCAGGCGATCCGGACACTCGCGTCCGCTTTGAGAGATCCGACAGTCTCCCCGTCCCGGATCCGTTTGGCCATGTCGCGGCAGACGTCCAGGCTTTTTCTGTTCGAGTCCCGATCGTACCGCCGCGCTCGACCATATCCTTCTCGCTGTGGACGAGCGACGAGAACAACAGAAAGGCTTGCGAACAGCAGGTACGGATTCAGCAGATCCGCCGAGACATCGTAAATGATTTCCTACAGGCGGTTGAAGCCACTGGTAAGGTAAAGAGTTCGGAGATGCCGGACCTCAATCTCGCGATGTCGGCAGAGGCTAAGGGGCATCCCTTATTTAAGCCGCAGAACGTCAGTTCTGATCTCGGACGCTCTTCAGTACAGTTAATTACTCCGGAGGAGGCGTTAGCTCATTCCAAGCTCAACGACATCGCAGAGAGATTTCAGGCGCAGTATCCGAGATTCCTCCATACCGGGCAACAGTGCATGATGCCCGTGTACACGGTTGAGCAAAGCGGCGGAAAATCCATGACGATTGCCGCCGCGACTGCGGCACCTCCACAGCAGACTTTGATGGTGGATGCAGGTGTGGTTGGAGAGCTTAGAGGCCATCCCGCCGACATCAGGTTTGTTCCCCCCGCACGGTACCGCTGCGGTCTCAGCTCAGACCCTCCCAACCCAGAGGACGTGGTCGGCCGCCCGATATCGCCGACTCCAAAGTGAAAAGCCGCGGGTGGCCCGCATTTGCCCTCTGTTGGCAAATGTGGGCTTGTAGGGTGCCTCTACATCAACCTTTCTCTTCGGCGGCCTCGCTCAGCAAGGCTGCGACCTCGTCGCGAAGCCGGAGAAGATTCGTCTGGACGATGTCCCACACCAGCGCGTGGCTCACGGTTGCATATACGTGAATAAGACGGTTGCGGAACGCGATGATCCGTTGCTCGTCGGTTATGCGATCGGCCGTTTGCGGGACACCGGAGCGCCTGGCTGAGAGCCTCGCCGATGACCTCGAAGTTGCGTTCCACCGCAGCGCGCAACATCGCGTCATTCTCATATTCGCCCAGCTGCTTGCCGCACGTAAACGTCAGAATGTCGCTGACAGCCCGCTCAATGTCCCAAAGGTAAGCCCGCAAGCTACGCGGCATACAGCGGTTCCTGGTGCAATTCAATTTCTTGCCGAAAATATGGATTGCGAACGGAACCGGCTTCGACCAGGTCCACACGTTGATCGAAAAGACGCTCCAGCGCCTCGATCAGGCCGAAGTAGGTGCTGGCATACGTTCCGGAAGCCAGCGGCTCGAATTCGACCACGAAGTCAAGATCGCTGCGGGAAGGATCGAAGTCGTCGCGCAGCGCCGAGCCGAAGAGCGCCAGGCGACGAACGTTATATTCGCGGCAAATCGCAGCAATTTGCTCGCGTTTCTGTTCGACTTGCTGGTTCATTGCTGTCACCCGTGGGACAAGAATAACAGGCGGGGTGTCCCAGAGACTGCCCTGAGCTTGTCGAAGGGTTCGCGTCCAGTTTCTGGACGCTAACCTGGGGAGCGCACACTCCAGTCACCACTCTTTCTTTTATCCACTAACCACTATCCACTATCCACTCTGTTATCACACTCGACCGTGACTTGCGTCCTAACGCATCCCCGCTCGCTAACCTACACTCTCTTGCGGAACGATGAGGGAGAGCTGCGTCCTAAGAGACGCTGCCGGATATTCACTTCAACGTCGAAGTAAAGGGGGTACTACCTGTGATGGGTCATGATGCCTCCTCTCGAATTCTTGCCCATCGATCTGCCGACGCTCCCGCCCATCCGGAAGAAATCCACCCTAACTCTTTTATTAAGAGGACTTTGCGTATAACTCTAATGTTTGTAGGAGCTTACAGACAATCGTGCTGTAAGTCCTTTGTTTTCAGGAACAGGGGGAGGGGGTACCCAATGTCGTCGATCTAACGGAGAACTTCCGCCTCTGGGTAGATTTTGATCCAATGATTGCGCATTCGCGGTCTTGCCTTTTTGCCGTTGACATCAAAAACGATCAAGTTCGTTTGCTGATTTGGCATATGGCAATCAACGCAGTTGCCGACGATTGGCTGCCCCAACTTTGGGAACATGCCGCAGTTTTCGGCCTTATGACAGCTCAAACAACGCTGCGAAAAAAGCGCCACGTCATGTTGTGGCGTGTGAACGTCGTGACAAGAGGTACAGGTCATGGCCGAAGATTGAAAGCAGCGACTTTTTTCCAGCAACTCCACCTGGCTGCCGTGAACGTCAACCTGAGCGTCCGGGTCAGGAGGCGGCAACGCGACGTACTTGTCCAGAGGCTGTCCGGGGAGATAGGAAAAAGCCCGAGCCAACGACACGCCTGCACCAGCATGACACCAGGCACATAAATCCACCTGCCTGTCCCGCGGCAGTTGTGCTGGATTGGCGATCGCGGGGTTCGAAGGCGCAACGGACTTTGCACCGTACTGCTGGATGTGTTGGCGCCCGGGACCGTGACATTTTTCACAAGTGACACCCACCACAAAGCCCGTTTTCTTGTAACGATTGCGAAGTGGCGGGACTGAATCGAAGTAGGTTGCGTGGCACTCCAGACAGCGCGGAACAATTGGCCGATCAAAGTCGGCGAAACCGTCCCGGTAGCCGGGACTGTTGACCCAGCCTAATTCATTCCAGTAGGAGACGGGAAGTTGGAAGAGTTGGTCGTTGTTCCAGAACAAGTACGTCTGACCCTTGGCTCCCGACCCGATTACGAATCCGAATCGCTCTGTGCGGGAGGTTGTCGCAGGGGGCGTACCTTCTACGGCAGTCTGGAAAAAGCCGTCTTTGCCGGCATCCATCCTGAAAAACAGACGAGGATTCGCTGTTTTGAGGATATTTGTTCCCGGCGTGAAGTTTCCGAGGATAGAAGTCTGGCTCGGCAACTGGGAGGTGAGGTAATGCGCTGTGCGGTGAAAGCGATCGACCGTGTCCTGATGACACGAGCGACATGCGTCATCACCGGCATAAGCATCCCGGACGAGCGCGGACTGACGAGAAGCCACAGAGGCGGTTGATGAAGGTGCGGGCTGGGTCCGAACCTGACCGGAAGCATACAGCGACAGAACTATGGTGAAAGTGATACAGCCTGTGGTGACCGGCTTCATGTCGCAATCCGAGCGGGCTGCATTGTCCCATAACTCTTGATGTCACCGCCAGTGTCCGTCTCGTTGCACACGCAGGGCGCGTCAATGCTTATGCTCGCCGTGAGAATGCACATGCGGATGGGAGTGCGTGATCTCCCCGTGCTTGTGGCGATGGGCGTGGACGAGGTTGGCGCGCAGCAGCAACTCGCCGTTGGAGAGGATCTCCTGCGGTGAACCGGTGGCGACGACAGCTCCCTGCTCCAGCACCACGACCCGTTCCGCGATGTCTTCGACGATCTCAAGGTGATGGGTGGCAGTGATGACGGTCTTCGACGAGCCCTTCCAATTCTGGATGAGGTCAATCAACTGGCTCTGGCTGCGAGGATCGAGCATGGCGGTTGGCTCGTCGAGCAATAGAACCTCGGGATCGAGAACGATGACCGAAGCTAGTGCGACTCGCTTCTTCTCGCCGCCTGAGAGTCGATAAGGAGCGCGATCGCGCAGGTGTGAGATGCCCATTACGTCGAGGGTGGTATCGACGCGGGCGATGACTTCAGCGCTTGACCAACCCATCTGCAGCGGCCCGAAAGCTACTTCGTCGAACACGGTCGGATTGAAGAGCTGGACATCAGGGTTCTGGAAGACGAGCGCTACGCGACGTCGAAACGAAATCGCATACTCGTCGTTCCGAAATTGTTCAGGCGTAAGCCGATCGCCGCAGAAGCTGACGCTCCCGTTCGAGGGAAAGCTAAGGGCGTCGAGCAGACGCAGCAAGGTCGATTTTCCAGAGCCATTTGCGCCGACCAGCGCGACCGACTTTCCCCGATCGAGGGTAAGCGAAAGCCCGCGGAGAGCGGGAACGCGCTCGTACTCGAAGCTGACGTTTTGGGCCTCGAAGATGGGGGGGTCGGTCATCGTCTTCCCATCCACACCGCCAAAGCGCCTGCTGCGAGAAATGCCGTCAGGCCGATGTAGTCCCAGGCGCGCATGCGGAATTCGGAGAGGATTTGGACGTCTCCACGGAAACCGCGCGACTGCATCGCGAGGAATACTTCGTTGCTCAGCTCAATGCTACGGCTCAGCAAGACGCCGGCGGTTCGCGCGGTGATACGCCGTTGCGTAGGACCGTCCAGCACGCCAACCGTGCGGCTCTGGCGCGATTCGAACATCTGGCTGGCGGTCTCGGCCAGCACAAAGACGTAGCGGTGCGTCATGGCCAGCATCATGACCACTTCCGGGGGAATGCGAAAGGCGCGAAGGGCCTTCAGCACGTGCATCCACGGAGTACAGAGGACGAGAAGCGTGGTGAAAGTCACGGCCGTTTCGACGCGAGCGATGAGAAGGAGGGCTGTGGCGACACCTTGGGAGGTGATGCGGAGGGCTCCGCCAGGCGTCGTGAATACGGCGTCACCGGGCGTTAGGAAGAGTGCCGGTAGGGCGATCACTCCGGTGAAGAGAAGCACTACCAGCCAAACCCGCGTCACGAGTATTGCGAGGCTGACGCGTGACAATACGGCAATCAAGATCGCTGCACAAAACAATGCGAGGACAACGCTAATCCGGTGCGAGAGCGTGACGGCGAGCACCAGAGAGAAGAGTCCGGCGACGCGCACGCGGGGATCGAGGGCCTGCAGCAGACCCGGCTGTCGCGCCACTTGTTCGGAAACCAAGGCGTGCCCTAATGCCCGAGTGATACCAACCAGCGTCGAACCAATCGCCCGATTGCGGCTCACGCTGCTTGTCCTGGGCTGCGCCGTCGCCGGAGATAGCCCTGCACAGCTAAGGAGAGCGATAGCACGAGGCCGACTCCAAACATGGCCGAGAGCATGTAACCCAGAGACGGGCTCTTCACGAATTGCGGCGCGTAGGACGGAATCGGCGCAGTCCAGAGGGAGGAGAGACGCTGCAAGCCAGCGGGTGCGTCGGAAGGAACTGGATGGTCTTGCGAGGAAGTGGCGATCGTGGTGTGGCCTCGGGAGCCGGCAAAATCGTTGGCTGACCATTCACCCCATGCCGCCCCGCCAGCGAGGATGCCCAGAGGTGTCAGGAGCATGAGCAGTGCCACAGTGATCCACAACTTGCGGAGGAATCTCTGAGGCGTGGCTGGTTGCGCGAGTTCGGCGGTGCCCGCGAGGCCCGAGGTAGCCTGCAGGAGCGCAGGATCGGAGGCTTGCAAGTATGCCACTAAGCCAGCGGCAATTACGCCTTCCGCGACGCCGGCGACTGCGAGATGGCCAATCACCATGGCGGGAATCGCGATACCCAGCGAATAGGGCGCGTATAGTGGAACGCCGCGGGCATTGTGAAAGAGCACCGGCTGAATGCCGAACTCGACAGCAGCGAAGAATGCGGCGGCATTCGTAGCCACATAGCCTGCTACCGCAGCCGCAATCCAGCGGCGGCGTGCAGTGATGGCAGCTCCGTTGGCGGTTAGACGGTAGGTCGCGTATGCAACCAGCGAGCCGACAATTGCCATGTTGAAGCAGTTCGCGCCAAGAGTCGTGATGCCGCCGTCGCCGAAGAAAAGAGCCTGGATGGTCAATGCGATTGAGATCGCCATGATGGATCCGGCCGGGCCGATCACGATGGTCGCGATGGTCACTCCGAGCGCGTGTCCGGTGGTGCCTCCTGGAAGCGGGAGATTGAACATCATCAGCACAAAGGAAAAGGCGGCGAAAACAGAGATCAGTGGAATCATGCGCGTGGTCAGACTGCGCCTGATTCGCCGCAGAGCCTCATACCAACCGAGGCCGGCTCCTGCGTAGAGGACCGCGCAGGTGGAGGGGCTGAGGTATCCATCAGGGATATGCATACTCGAGAGGTCCGAAGGCGATTGTAAACGAGGTAATGAGAGGCGAGCGCCGCGCGGACTGAAGCCCGCGCGGGTATCAATAGTAGGCGGGTCAGCGGCACGGCTAAAAGCCGTGCCCTTTCAAAACACAGCCGCGCGCCGGTTCGTTCCTACTTGCGGCTGGCGGGCGGAATGACGCTGTTCATGCGGAGGTACTCAACCATCTGTCCATAATGGTCGTAGGGATGGCTGATCAAGCTCACCGCCAGGCCGAGCCGCGTGGTCATGTTTGTGCCGAAGGGGCTCTTAATGGGCTCCAGAATGTTGGCCTCGGTGATGCTGTTGAGCGCCTTGTGCGCGTAGACAAATGAGTCGCTCAGAAACTTCGTGATGTCGGCCTTCGACGTAATGTTTGCCGGTCCGTCGGGACCACCACTCAAGTCAATTGGAGGTTTTTCGCCAAGAATGCCGGCACCCAGCGCGTAGTTGGCGACTGCCATGTGCTTAACTTCAGCGCCGAAGGTGCGCACGCCTTTGAAGTCGCCCTGGGTGGGAGCGAAATTGTATTTGTCGTCGGGCATGGCCTCTGCAGCGGGAACAACGGTCTTTTCTGTTCCGCTGAGTTGGTGATCGAGCACCGAGGCAAATGTCGGCTTGGCGTCCGGCTTCGCCTGCGCGATTGCCGTCATTGTGAGAGCTAGACTCGCCAGTAAACAACAGATTGCGATGCGCATCTTCATTCGAAACTCCTTTTCGGAATGTCTAATCTGAGAGCGGGTACTCCGTGCCCAAGCATTCTAGTCCATACCAATGGTATTCGGCTCAACCGGAACGGGATGGAGACGAAACCAGATTGTGGCGCCGATCCCGAGCAAGAGTCCGACGGAGGCGTACTGCAGCGACTGCTGCACGCCACTTCGTTCGGCAACCGCTCCCCAGAGGGCGGCCCCGACGGCGAATCCTCCCTGCAACACCAGCAAATACATGGAGATAGCACGAGCGCGCAGGAAATGTGGTGCCATGGTCTGGGCCGAGACATTGAGGCTGGCAAGAATCTGGATCCATGCGATACCGGCGATCAACAGGGTGATGGACATCGGCAAGAAGCCGCACCAGCGGCCTCCCGCATAGGTGGTCACAGCGAAAACGGCTGTCGAGGTTGCGACCAGGGCGTCCACTGACATCATGCGGCGCAAAAACGGCATGATGGTCGCGCCGATCAAGGCTCCCACGCCGAAGACCGCCAGCAGCAGACCAAAACCCTGCGACCCGAAAGGATGCGATATGAGCGGCAGCAGAGCGAGCAGCGCGCTGCCGGAGATGCTGAAGACGGCACTGCGCACCAGCACGGCATGCATGTTACGGGAGCCTCGCAGGTGCCGAAGGCCGTCGAACATCGTATCGAAGGTGTGTTTCAACGACAGGGATGTACGGCCGGGCGCGCACTTCCACCGATGGAGAAAATAGATGACGCCGAAGAACGATGCGGCGTTCAGCAAGAACGCGATACCGGAGCCGGCGGCGTAGATCACCAGTCCTCCGAGGGCGGGGCCAATGGCACGGGCAACGTTAAAGCCGGCAGAATTCAGTGCGATGCCCGCGGCGAAGTTCTCGCGGGAGACGACTTCGGGCGTAATGGCCTGCCAAGCCGGGTCGTTCAACACGGCGCCGAAGCCCATCAAGAAGGTGAATAACAGCAAGAGCGCCGGCGTCACCAGACCTTCAATCGTAAGAACACCCAGGCCTGCGGCAGCTAGAACCATCCAGAGTTGCGTTAGTAGTAATAGCTTGCGGCGGTCGACGACATCGGCGATGGCGCCCGCGGGGAGCACGACCAGGAATACGGCGATGCTATTGGCCGCCTGCACCAGTCCAACCATCAGGGGGGACATGGTGAGCGAGGTCATCAACCAGCCAGCGCCGACATTCTGCATCCACGTGCCGGTGTAACTGACGACGGCGGCGATCCACAGGCTGCGGAAGAGCGGTTCGTGCAGGGGACCTAGAACAGTGCGGCGGGGGGTTGTCGCCGTTGGACTACCGGACACAGCGTGGAGCGCCGAAATTTCCGTAGCAGGCTGCGCCGCCGATGGACCGGCGACATCACGCGAGAATTGGCGTCGCACTGCTTCGGTTGCAGCCATCGACGATCAGACTAGCTGACGAAGGAAAGGTTACCGTGAAGACGCAAATTGGCGGACACTACGGTGCCAGATGCTGACAATCCGTGACCAGATACAGCAAGGTCGTGACTGTCATCCAGGTATCTCGGGGCGGCTGGAGGTGGCGACAAACGGCCACTCCTTCCGCTTCCAGGAACGTGCGAAGAAGACCAGCAATCCTGCGATCAGAATTACCAAAGCGTACTTAATTTCGCGCTGAAAATTCTTGCGGGCCAGCAGGATAAAGCAAAACCCAGCAATCGCCATCAAAGCCGGCAGCGGGTACAGCCACATCCGAAAAGGACGAGGCATGTCGGGCTGGCGTCGGCGCAGCACCATCACCCCTACCGCCTGCACGATGAACTGCAACAGAATCCGGATGACTACCAGCGCCGCGATAACGTCGGCCAAGCGAAGCATGCAGAAGAGAATCGCGACTCCGCCTAGAGCCAGCAGCGACACGGTGGGAAAGCGCTTCTCGGGATGCACGCGGGCGAAAGCGCGAAAGTAGTTACCGTCGAGGGCTGCGGCGTAGGGCACGCGGGAGTATCCCAGCAGCAAAGAGAACACCGAGGCGAAGGCCGTCCAGATGATCAGAGCGGCGACGGCGCGGCCTGCCCAGTTGCCGTAGATGCGCTCCATGAAAACTGAGACGATGTAGTTGCTCTCGCCGCCATGCCCAGTCATCTCGCGCCAAGGGACTACACCGAGCACGCTTATGTTCATGACGATGTAGATTGCGGCTACCGCAACGATGGATAGGATGAGGGCGCGCGGAATCGTACGGCCTGGGTCCTTTACCTCGCCGCCGAGAAAACACACGTTGTAATAGCCCCAATAGTCGTAAGTGGCGATGAGCATGGCAGCGCCCATCCCTGTGAAGAATGCTGGCGAGAGCGTGAACGCGCCTGGCGGGAAGTCGAAAGCGCGAGCGGCGTTGAAATGCGTGAGCCCGGCGAAGATGATCCATGCGACCGCAATCGCCACCCCGACCCACAGCAGTTCAGCCAGCTTGGCGATCGCTGTGATGCGCCGATACAGAAGGAAAACGATGAAGGCGCAACTCGCCATGGCGACCAGAGTCCCGCGCATCAACACCGTGCTGACTTCGAGAGAACCGAGCAGCGGCACTCCGAGATGATAGGTATGCGCAAGCCACGTGTGGTCCAAGGCAGGCCAAATATATCCGGCATAGTGGGCGAGGCCTATGCAGCCTGAGGCGATGGAAAGCGGCGCGCTGAAAGACAGTTGCCAGATGAACAGAAAAGACAGCAGGCGACCAAGGGAGTTTGGTCCGTAAGCCTGCTTGAGATATTGGTACGAGCCGCCCGCATTGGGCATGGCGGCGCCGAGTTCGGCCCAGACCAGTCCGTCACACAGGGCAAAGATCGCGCCAGCGATCCAGCCGAGCATCGCCTGCGGACCGCCTGCTGCCGTGACGATGAGTGGAATGGTAATGAAGGGACCGACGCCGATCATGTCGATCATGTTCAGCGTAGTCGCGCCTGCCAGACCGACTCCGCGGATTAATTCGGGCTGGTCGGGGGCCTCACTGGGGGGCATGTCCCACGCTTAGCAGGTTGACGTACAGGCGAATCGCGCCGGGCACTCCGAAGGGCAACTGTCGGAAAAAGGCATATGCGTTGTAGATGAAATAGCCCTTGCCATACGGGGCGACCAGCAAGCCTCCCTTTTGCGGGTCTTCGCCCGGGTCGTTAGATGCCAGCAATGGAGTGAAGTGCTCGTCCCACTTATCCATGAAGTAGAGGCCACGCTCCTGTACCCAGCCGTCGAAATCGTGCTGAGTTATGACGTTGGGATAGTGAAAGACCGGGCTTTTCGGGTCGAGAATCGTAATCGGCGCCTCCTCAACGGTGACGCGCGCCCGGCTGAGTTGCGCTGGGTAGGGCAAGTAGTTGCCGGCGTTGAAGCTGGTCGGATCGGTGTTGTATTGGACTATTAAAGTCCCACCATTGTGCGCGTAGTCGAGCAGGCCCTGGTTGCTTTTCTTCACATCATCGCGCGTATCGTAAGCGCGAATGCCCAGCACAATCGTACCGAACTGCTGTAAGTTGCCGTGCTCCACGTCGTCGGGCAATAGAAGCGTGACTGCGAGTCCGAGCTGTCGCAAGACAGTAGGTATGTCGTCACCCGCACCCATGATGTATCCGACCTTCAGATCTGGCGGGACCTTAACGTTCACGATTGCGGCGCGCTGGACGGCGGGTTGGTAATAGAAGAATCCACCGATGTCGGGGCGCGTAACCAGACTGTAGCCTTCATTGAACTCGCGGCCGTTGGCAGCCACGACGGCTTGGACTCGATAGCGCCCTTCGCCGGCGCCGTCGGGCAGTACTTTGAATTCGGAGGCGTGTTCCCCACTTTTCGTAAATTCGACAACGGCTGACTGGGGTTCCACCCGCCAGCCGTTGGGCACCGCAGGCCGCACGCTGCCGGATGCGTGATCCGACGTTGATCGAACCACCGCACTCAGTTCGGCCGAAGGGTCTGGTCCGGCGGGTATGATCTGGGTCGAAGGGGACGTCATCACCGAAAACGGGGGCACGACGGCCAGCGGCATCGACCAGGCCTCGCCTTTAGTGTCGTGAAGCGGGGTGCGAGCAACCGTGCGTAGAACGCCTTCCTGCCCCTCGATGCTGTACACCACACGGGCCGTGACCGGAGGAGGAGGCAGCGCGAGCGTTTCATATTCAGGCTGATCGATCTGATAAACCGAGTCGGTTTCGGGATCGTTGCGGTGGAAGTAGGCCTTGGTGATCTGCGCGTCAGCCGGCGGAGAGACCTTAAACGTCAAGGCGCATCCGTCACCCGGCGCGATTCGAGCCGGAACCTTGTCCATGAACAACTCGTACTGCCAGCCGTGCGGAACATCGAGGACAAACTGCTTCAGATCCATCGGCAGCGAGCTGCCGTTATGGAGCTTGGCCAGCAGCAGGAAGGACTTCCCTGCTGTAATGACTGCGGCGAGAACTTTGCCATTTCCGGTATCGAACTCCTCCGCCATGGGACGGCCGTCGGGGGTCCCGGGCCCGAGGCCGATGTCCAGGGCGTAAGCCAGATTCGATGCATGCTCGAACTGTTGCTCTTTGCTGCGCAGGTTGGCTATGAGGTCGGCCTTTTCTGCGGCAGACAGGTTAGACGCTTCGAGTTTGCCAATCAATGTGCGCGTCAGAGTCAGCCCGCGCAACAATGGTTTTCCCGCGGACTGCGGATTCTTCTCGACCGCAGCGCTGGATTCATCCACCATCTTGGCAATCTCTTCAAGTTGCGGTCGCAGCCAAGGAACCTTCTTGGCGTCAACGCCCAGGCGTGAGGCCAGCGCCGGCAACGAGGTATCAATTCCGTCGAAGAAATCTTTTTCGTGAGTCGCGCTGACTGGATAATCGGGCAACGCAGAATCGATGAGTTTGTAGTAGCTGGTGCGGCGGCCCTCCGAAAGCGTCCACCCGCCGGCACCCTGTGACAGTTGATGTTGCAGTCCTTCCCACGCGAACTTGACGTAAGATTCGCCGAGGAGAGGATCGTCTTGTGACGTCTCCAGTTCCACATTCCATTCTTCGGCCGGGCGGACATTGTCCATGTAAAGCTTCTTTGCCTGCCAGGGCGCCAGACCTTCGCGGATTTGTTCAGGAAACTTCGTGGGGTCGGCAGCAGCCCGAAACGCCTCGCGCGTAAGGATGCCCGAAGCCTGGTGGTGACCATGACCGTCACGAGCGGCGCCCTGAAACCGAGTGCAAATTACGTCCGGCCGGAACGTACGAATAATGCGAACTATGTCAGCAAGGGCGACGTCGTGACCACCCCACTTGTCGAACGTTTCCTGAGGTGACTTGGAAAAGCCGAAATCAGCCACGCGCGTGAATCGCTGGTCCACACCGTAGTAACGGTCGGCGCCGAGCAATTCGAGGGTGCGGAGTATACCGAGCTCATCGAGCAAGTTGCTGCCAACCTTGTTTTGTCCGCCCTCTCCGCGGTTCAGGGTCAACTGCAGGGCCGTAACGCCGTGCCCGCGAGATTCCAGAGTCAGCATACCGCCGTCCTCGTCATCTGGGTGAGCAGCGGTGTGCATCAGGCGAGCCGTCGTATGCAGACGACGCAAAATCAGCTTAAGGCCGGTCACCCCTGTGTCCACCGACAGGGGCTTGGTGTCGACCCATGGGGACGGGACCTGCGCATGCCCCAAAGTGCCGAGCAGCAGCAGTACGCAGTACGCGGCGAGTATGCGTCGGAGACGAGAAACTGGTAGCGCCAAATTGGAGAGTGCCATCAAGTGTCAGAAAAAGTCCCACACGATCTGTAATGCTGTATTACAGAGTACACAAACCGATTCTCGGGCGCGAGGCAGCGTTCAGATAGACCTGCTATTCGCACGTACAGCAGCGCCCTCAAGCGTGCAGTTGGAAGGCCTTCGTCCCGTTACCTTGAAATGCGGCAGTGCTCTCTTTGATGAAGAACGCGCTACTCGGGATTCGCAGAGGGGCGCGACCAGCCTGGAACCCTGCTGTCAGATCGGCTGCATCGCGGCTTGTCTATAATTAAAGACTCGCGACTCCTCACTTCCGCGTGTGGAGACCTCCTCCACGTCGCGCACTTTATAACGGCTCGCGAAGGACTCATCGATGATTCAGACCCTATTTGGCAGTACTGAGGAAAAACCGAGTTTTCTGGAGCGAATGAAAGAGGCCGTCACGCGTACGCGTGAGAGCCTCAGTGAGCGCATTGACGATATTGCGTCGATCGGCAAGGAAATTGACCGCGACACCTTGGATGAACTTGAAGCCACGCTGATCGGCGCCGACCTGGGAATGGCAACCACGTCAGCAGTGCTTGAGACACTTCGGGCGAAGGTGGATCGCAAGCAAATCGGCGATATTACCGAACTGAAGCGCGTGCTGAAAGAAGAGTTGCTCAAGATTCTCAATGTTGCCGAGCAACGGCCGGTGCGGAAGGTAGATGGCGAGCCCGAAGTGATCCTAGTGGTTGGCGTGAACGGCACGGGGAAGACTACGTCGACCGGTAAATTGGCGTATGCGTTACGCTCCCAGGGAAAAACCGTGCTACTGGCAGCGGCTGATACGTTTCGAGCTGCCGCCATCGAACAACTAGAGATCTGGGGCGACCGTACCGGAGTCGAAGTCATCAAGAACAAGCCCGGCGGCGACCCGTCGGCCGTGCTCTTCGATGCCTTGCAGGCGGCCAAGGCGCGCAACACCGATTACGTGATCGTGGATACAGCTGGCCGGCTGCACACCAAGAGCAACCTGATGACCGAGTTGGAGAAAATGCGACGCACCGCGCAACGCTTCATCCCGTCAGCTCCGCACGAGACCCTGCTGGTAATGGATGCTACGACTGGGCAGAACGGGTTGCAGCAAGCTCGATTGTTTACCCAGTCGGCTGGTGTCACCGGGATCGTGCTGACCAAGCTGGATGGCACTGCCAAAGGCGGTGTTGTGGTTGCCATCTCGAAGGAGTTGGGCTTGCCCGTGCGATATGTTGGAGTGGGCGAGAAGGTAGGCGATCTGTTGCCGTTTAATGCCAAGGACTTTGTCGAGTCGTTGTTTAACTGAAGATGCCTGCCAGACCAACCGACGCGCGATACATGCAACAGGCACTAGAGCTTGCGCGACGTGGCATAGCCCTGGCCTCGCCAAACCCACGCGTCGGCGCCATACTGGTTTCGCCAGAAGGCAAGATCGTGGGTAAGGGCAGCCATATCTACGATGGCGTCAAGCACGCGGAGGTCCTTGCGATCGAAGCAGCGGGCGACCGTACGCAAGAGGCCACGCTGTATGTGAACTTGGAACCGTGCTCGCACGTGGGTCGTACCGGGCCCTGCGCCGACGCCATTGTCGCCGCCGGCATTAAACGGGTCGTGACCGCCATGCGCGATCCCAATCCCCTGGTGGCGGGGCGTGGACTTGCGAGACTCCAGGCTGCCGGAATCGAGGTGCACGAAGGCCTTTACGAGCCTGAGGCCCGCAAGTTGAATGAGGCGTTTGCGAAGTACATCCGATACAAGTTGCCCCTTGTCACTCTGAAAACCGCGATGACGTTGGACGGAAAGATCGCGCCTCCGCCCGGCGATAGTGTCGAGCCCGGCATGATCGGCTCAATGGCATCAAGTGGAGGCTGGATCACCAGTGAGGTTGCGCGCGCCCACGTCCACGAAATGCGCCACGCTAATGACGCCATCATGGTTGGAGTGGGAACGATTATCGCTGATGACCCGTTGCTCACCGATCGGACTGGGCTTCCCCGGCGACGTCCTTTACTGCGCGTGATTCTCGACTCGCGGCTGCGGTTGCCGCTGGACTCGCGAGTTGTCAGGACAGCCAACTACGACGTCATCGTATTTTGCTGTTTCGCGGAGGAGCACAAACGGCAGGAACTGGAGGCGCACGGCATCATGGTGGAACAGGTTCCGATGCGCCAACCGTTTGAAGATGGGACAATTCCGTTTCCCAGCTCTGCCGCAACATCCAATGGCCGACCTGACCTGGAGCGAGTGATGGCGCGACTAGGAGAGCGCGAAATCACCAGCCTCATCATCGAAGGCGGTGCCATGGTGAATTGGGCGGCGCTGTCGGCGGAAATAGTGGACAAGATCTTCTTCTATTACGCTCCAAAAATCATCGCCGGAACGGCTTCGATCCCCCTGGCGCTAGGTACGGGATACCGGAGGATAAGCGAAGCCGCTTACGTGCGCTCGCTTACGTTGCATCGTTTCGGAGAAGACTTCGCGGTAGAAGGATATTTGCGCGATCCCTACGCGGACGTGGTTCACGCAGCACCACAGAATTCATAATCGGCTCGCATTGTGGAGCCATATTCGAGGTTGGAATCATGTTTACTGGTTTGGTGGAAGAAATAGGAACGGTTGTCAGTATCGTTGAGAATGGGGGCAATCACCGCATTATCATCAAAGCTCCCGAGTCTGCGAAGGAGCTCAAGGAAGGTAACAGCGTCGCTGTCAGCGGCGTTTGCCTGACAGCGCTTGATATCAAGCCCGAATCCTTTTGCGCGGACTTGGCCAAAGAGACGTGGACACGGACGTCGTTTTCGCGCATGACCGAAGGCGCGGAAGTGAACCTTGAGCTACCCCTCAAGGTTGACGCGCGCATGGGCGGTCACATCGTGCAGGGCCACGTCGATGGCACCGGCCGGCTGGTTGGGCTCGAGCCGATCGCTAATGCTGACGACTTCTGGTTGATCATCGACGTCCCCGAAGATCTGGACAAATACCTCGTCTTCAAGGGATCCATTGCGGTTGAAGGAATCAGCCTGACAGTGGCAAAACTGGAAGGCTCGCGACTGACAATTGCCATCATTCCA
>Ga0070766_10000577_pt1 | contig 16453 bp, 19 predicted proteins | sample HubBroMetageWFT6_FD_69782 | JGI IMG/M metagenome (GOLD analysis project Ga0070766, IMG submission 69782) | Warmed and freeze-thawed soil microbial communities from the Hubbard Brook experimental Forest, New Hampshire - Hubbard Brook CCASE Soil... | ecosystem: Environmental > Terrestrial > Soil...
AGAACTTTGAAGATGGCATGAAGCTGTACACCATGAATTGCGCCGTGTGCCATGGCGGGCTCGACCGCAAACCCGCTTCTCTCGCGAAATCCTTCTATCCTCCGGTGCCCAACTTCGTCTCCGACCCGCCCGACGATCCCGAGTGGCATGTCTTCTACACGATTCGCACGGGCATTCGGTACACTGGCATGCCGGCGTGGGATAAGACTCTCACCGAGCAAGACATCTGGAAAATCACAAGCTTCCTTTCGCACATGGAAAAGCTGCCGCCCGCTGTGCAGGATTATTGGAAGACGAGTTTCGGCGTACCCGCGCCGAGCGGAGAAGGGGACAAATAGTACGCCATATTGTTAATAGATTCGGGCGCTACACAAAGGCATACTGCGGAAATGAGTGCTGAAACCCAAGGCCGTGCAACCGGCAACGAGCTGTGCAACTCCTGCACCCGCTATAATATTCGGTTGCACCCGGCCTTCTGTCGTCAACCTTAGGCCGCGTGGAAGGAAATCATGCCGACTGACATCATCATGCCTCAGATGGGCGAATCCATCGTCGAGGGTACTATTACCAAGTGGCTGAAGAAACCCGGCGACAAAATTCAGCGTGACGAACCGCTGTTTGAAATCTCCACCGACAAAGTCGATGCGGAGATTCCCGCCCCAGCATCCGGCGTTCTGCAGGAGATCAAAGTTGCTGAGGGGACAACCGTGGGCGTGAATACAGTCGTCGGCACCATTGCCGTGGACGGCGAAACCGCAGCCTCTCCCGCGAAGGCTGCTCCGGCAGCGCCTGCGCCGCAAGCCAAAGACGAAAAGAAGGAAGAGAAGAAGTCCGCCCCACCCGCAGTGCCAACTCCAGCGGCGAGCGCCTCATCTCAGACCTCGGCCGACGAAGGTGATGAAGAAGCCCGCTCATCCCCGCTCGTCCGCAAGATCGCGCGCGAGCACGGCGTTAGTCTCTCGCAAGTTTCCGGCACCGGACTCGGCGGCCGCATCACCAAGCAGGACATCACGGCCTTCATCGATCGCCAAAGTGGTGACCGCCAGAGTTCGCAACCTGCTGGGGGGACGGACTCATTCGCCCGTCCCGCCGAGCGGAGCGAGGCGTCACAGTCACCGGCACCGGCTTCGGCAACGCCGCCACCGTCTCCCCGTCCAGCTTCCGCCGCCTATCCGGGCGACCTCGTGCCCATGACGAACATGCGCAAGATCATCGCGCAACGTATGATCGAGTCGCGCCGCACCAGCGCCCACGTCCACTGCATGTACGAAGTGGACTTCACCCGGATCGTCTCCCTGCGCACCAAGCACAAAGGCGGATTCGAACAACGCCACGGCGTCCGCCTGACCTTCATGCCGTTCTTCGTGCGAGCCGCCATCATCGCCGTGCAGCAGTGGCCGATCATCAACGCTTCGCTCGAAGGCGAGAATATTCGCTATCACCGGAACATCAACGTTGGCATCGCCGTCGCGCTCGACTGGGGACTGATCGTCCCTGTCCTCAAGAACGCCGGCGATCTCAATTTCCTCGGCCTGCAACGCGGCATCACCGACCTGGGCGAGCGCGCCCGCAACAAGAAGCTCAAGCCCGAGGACGTTGAGGGTTCTACCTTCACCATTACCAACCCCGGCCAGTTCGGCGCCGTCTTCGGATTGCCCATCATCAATCAGCCGAACTCCGCCATCATGGGAGTGGGCGGCATCACCAAACAGCCCTTGGTAGTCACTGACAAAGAGGGCAATGATTCGATCGCGATTCGCTCCGTCGTCCACCTCACGCTTGGCTACGACCACCGCCTCATCGACGGTGCCGTCGCCGACCAATTTATGGCTTTGGTGAAAAAGAATCTCGAGGGCTGGAGCGAGGAGGTCGGCTGATACCATCAGGCGGAAGGCTGGGTTGGAGCCGCCGGCGTTTTGCACCAGGTGGAAGCGTTGAGGCACTCCACCGTGCCATCGATTATCTTGGAAATGCCATCTTTGAACTGACTCGGATTAATAATTTCCCTCGCCGCCACAGCATCCGTCATGGCCAGCGCATTCTGCAGGAACGTCATTGCCGCGTCTTTTTTTTCTGTTCCCGACTTGCTACCGAAAAGTCCCTCAATTCCATTCACTAGGGCCGGTACAAAAGCAATCCCCCGCAGCAATTGAGATAGAAAATCCATGATTGGTCTCCTTTAATAATTTGTCGCTGTATGAGTATTCGCCCATGCATAGGGGAGGGCTGAGGCAGCCGCTTCAAGGTCGCGAAGCGGCTGCTATCTTCCTCAACTGAGGCTGGCCAAAATATCATTCAGCGTCGCCAGGTTCGGATCGGCGCTGTCTGTGTATTTGGCGAGTTGCGTCAGGCAGACCTTCAGTTCGTCGGCTTTCGTCAAAGCCAGAGCCAGCATCCCCGGCATGTCAATTCCTTCTGTGGTAGCGTTTTTCACCGTGTTGGCGGTGGGCAGAGTAAGACTCTTGAGATTCGTAACGATTGTCGTGCTTGGTACTGTGGTCATAGTGCTCCTCTCGTCTTGAAATAAATTGTTTTGAAGTTGGTTGGCTCGGAGGGAAAAGCCGCTTTCGCCAAAGTTGAAGGATCAGAGCCGGCGCGGCTCTATTTCAACCAGTACTTGTGCAGCGCGATTGCCACGCTGACACCAGCGCTGATCGCTCCATTCACGATTCGGTTGTGGACGCTGTTGCGCAGGTCGTTGCGTTCGAGAACCGAGACTTTATCCTCCGCAAGTTTCATTCGCCCCGGCTGTCCGTTTCCAACCAGCGTGTCCATCTTGGTTTCCAACCGGACCAACTTGTCCAATACATCTCGTTGGAACTCGATGTCGATTGCCTTCAGCATTAATTCCCTATCGCTGACTCCCATAGCTCGCATCCCTTCGTCGCCAGAGTATCTTTACAACGGATAATCGACGTGCAGTGCCGCCGAGTAACGTGAATATTTCGGCGGCGAAGAGCTGTCATATAGTCGAAGAAAATAATCCTGCGTCTCCGCCAGCCGCGGCAGAGTAAAGGTTTCGGTGTTGAATCGTCCCAGCAGATTTCTGTCGTTCGCCTGCCCCCAGCCGTAATCGTTCTCTCTGACCTCTACGCCGCATCCGTTTGGCAGCGCCATCCCCGCATCGACGGATACAGTCGTCGAAGTCACTGCCGTGATCTCGGCGTCGGTAAGGTCTATCTGGTAGTACGCGCCGACCTGCGTCGTCTCGAGCAGTGGAGGCATATCCTGCAGCGAGATCGTGATCGCGCTAGCCGAATACTCGATTGCCAATGCCGCCGCCAAGTCGTTCGCAAACCCGATCGTGTAGAAACCGCGATCGTCCGCCGGATCGGCAATTTTGATTTCGACTGCCCGCACAATTGCCGTGAACGAGGCGCCACGCGATGGCACATTCAGGACAATCGCATCGCCCGGGAAAATATCTTCTGCCGCACCCGGCAGGAAGTCGCTCCACGTCTCGTAGGTTCCCGTCCAGGCAATTCCCGTGCCGTCATCAAGAATCGCGAGAGCCGCGTTTTCGCAATCGATGTCCGTGCGCGCTCCCGGCGTCTTCACCACCCTCGCGGTACCTCGAGTGCCATCGTCCACGCCATTCTGCAATGAGGCTACGCTTGCCGCGTTCTGTACCTGTGCCACCGCGCGCCCAGATCCGCGATAGCTCGCGACGATCAGTTGATTCAGCACCGGAACATATTGGGGATAGAAATCCAGCGACGGGTCGCTGGTGATCTCACACTCCGCTCCGTCCGCGAGTGCTCCTACCAGCTGCGTCACGTAACTGGCGCTCGGCAACGCCGTTCTCACCGACGCCAGAGATATATGAGCCGCGTACGTATATGCGATGCTGCACTGCATGCTCACTGCGTCCACAAGCGCGTAGGTGCAGAAGCCCGGCGCACTTTCGATCACATCGTCGTACAACACCGTGGCCGGGGCCACGAGTGTCGCAGGATTGCTCGGGTCAATATCCTGCACCTCCAGTACAAAGCGGACATCCGCCTCGACCGCCGCCCCTCCCCATCCGCTTCCCGCAGGATGTAACGAAGAGTGATAGGTCTCGCCACTCCGGTAAACCTCAATCGAATACATATAGGTCGTGAAAAAGTATTGATGCCCAGGCGTCGTGGCTATCACCGTTCCTGTAGGCAATCCACTGACTAAAGCCTGAATGTTCGAGCCCGTACCGGACGGCGTTATCTGAAATCCGGCTAAACATCCTCCCGCTGAGATTGCTCCTGGATACAAACCGCCGATCACGCCTTGTGAGGGAGCAGCAAAGGTCACATCCCCGTGTTGCAACTCCAACGCACCTCCAAGCTCGATCTGTTCAATAAAACTCACTGCGGTCTGGCCATCCATGCCTGTCCCTCCCGCAATCTGCAGCGTCTGCGCCACGACTGAAACCGCTGACGACGGATCGTCCACCACCCACGTCGTCGAATCGAGAACCGGACCAAGGTACTCTTCATCAATCAGCGCAGGTTTCGCCTGTGCGAAGGGCTCTTGCGAAAGATAGAACTTCAAACTTTCCCCATCCCCGACAAAGTAGTCCCGGACATATGCCTGTGGCTCTTCCGCTCCGATCACCGTCAACTCATTCGCCAGCAGGTTCGGACTGTTCAACCACAGTCCCTCTGGAGAAAAGTTCGGATCAGTCTCATTCAGCGCATAGCTCGCCGTGCCGACTGGCGTCAGGATCAAACTCCCGTCCATCGCCTGGAAACTCGCGCGCGCGGAAAGCGCGATTTCTGCCGCATGGAAGGAAAAGCTCTCTTGCGGGTTCACTGCATAGGTAGCCAGCGTATCCACGTCCTGCACTGCACTTGTGTCGAACCATCCGGGTAGCAGATCCTGCGCCAGTTGCCGGAGCGCGTCACCCGCGCTCCGTTCCACGAAAGGGGATCGGTTCGGCAGCGCCTTCTGATCAAGCAGAATCTCATCGCTCTGCGCGACGATGTTGTAGCGGTAAACCGGACCCTGCTCTCCCCAGCCCAGGTACTCATATTGCGGCGCGGCAGTCACATAACCTGTAAACACATCGCTCCCATTCATCCTCCCGAGAGTCACTCTTGCACCCATTACTGGAATCACAAAACCCGGCGAGTTGGCCACCAGACTGAACTGCAACTCCGCCGGCTGATTGAGCTTGCGCTCAACATTAGGTAGCTTCGTCCCGTCCAGCGCTCCGGTATAGTCCTGAGGTCCTTGCCCCTGAAGATTGTCGATGGTTAACTTCATCTCGTTTCTGCGATGATTCCTTTCCTGCGCGTGACACGACTCATTCCCCTGCAACGTCGTCGGTCGCAGATCGCTTACGTTTGTCGTTCAGTTGTATACAAAGACAATGGCTCCAGATCTGCAGGCAAGCGCGCCCCTGTTCAGTACACCGCCGCCATCGTCGCCGGAAAGTAACTCCGATAACACAGCACGGTTTGCCCGTCATTCGTATCCGTGAATGGCAGCGCGATGAACGATGCGTGCAGTCCCAGCGAGGTCAGCGGTCTCGCAATTTCCGCAAAATCTTCTCTAAAAGATCTCTGCGATGAACTTTTCTCGCTTGTGGCTTGAACCGAGGCCGCACTCGCCGCCGTACCCCCACTTTTTGGCGGCTTCCAACTGGAACCGGACTTAAAGCTCGCCCCACCCGGCTCCGCTCCAGGGTTCGGGCTCAATCGCGGATAGTAGAAGCAAACCCGCCCGCCCGATTCCGCTTCGGCTACAAACAAAGCCGACCATTCCTGAAAAAACGATCCACCTTCCCTGTCCACAAATGCCACCACCACCTGTGCCGAGGCTCCATTAGCCGGCGCCCCCGCCAGTAAGGGCTGTGACAGAATGACCGAGGTAGCCGTTACTTCCACTACCCGCCCCACGTTGAACGTCACCCTCCGCACATAATTCAAATCGTTGTTCACCGCCGCTGGATCGCTTACATATGCTGCCGAAATCCCCGAGCCTACATACCCAATCTGCTGCTGGTAGTCCACATCCGCCGCGACCAGATTTCCCATCGCAAATCCATTCACCGCGCCGGTTCCAAAAACGAGCTGGCTTGCCGTCGATCCCGTCAACACCGCCACCGCCGGAATAGGCGTTCCTCCCGATGGCTCCGGCGTCGTGCTTGGACTGGTCGCCAGCACATTCATGTGCTCCGAACCGCCTGCCAGCGCCATCTGCAGCTTGCCCCACTCCCGGAAGTCGAATTCCACCCTGGCTTCAAGTGGCCCCCGAAACTGCGTCGTGGGCAGTGCATTTGCTCCGGACCGCACAACATCGGTCGGCGTGTCGTAGTAGCGCTCGAAACCATCGATCCAACCCAAATCCAGCCACGGGGCCGGCGGCGAATCGAGCGCAAACACCCCACACGCCGCCGGATCAAAAATCGTCGGCATCTCCGTCGTTCGATTCACGGGCGCAAAATATGCCCGCATCTGTCGGGTCACTGGAACCATCGCCGGGCGCAACGGAGAGGTGCTCATAAAAGCGTGACCTCCGAGAAGAAGAAAACTGTCAGCCCTGCCCGTCGCTCTGCTCGTCCATCCTGGTAGGCTTGCTCATACATCGCCCGGCGAACTGCGCGCCCCTGGTAAGCCAGCGTGTTGTCCTCCACACCGCTCGTTGTTGCCGGCGCAAGCATTGGTTGATTCCAGAACACGCTTGTGCCCAAGTCCACGCTGGGCGATTGTGTGTAGTCGTACTTCTCCGTATTTGTGGGCTGGCAGATTCCGAGCAGTTCCTCATCGAGCTGTCCCAATACTCGCCCGCGGTCGACCATGCTCTGCACCGTCCCCAATGTGAAATACGAGATCACGCATTCCAGACTCATCAGCGCGGAGTTGCGGGCATGACCGTCGATAACGGCGGCCGAACCCCACTCGATGTAGAACGTATTCGGTTGCGGTTCAGCCGACGCCGGCGGCAGGTTCTCCGTCACCAATACTGCCGGCACCGTCGTGCCATTGATCGTCACCGTCCGCGCGGGATTCAACCCCGCCAGCCTCTGTTGCAACGCCAGAAAAAAACTGTCCTTAGCGAATTGCATGAACACCAGCTTCTAGCTGTTAGCTCTTAGCCCTTGGCTTGGAGCGTTCAACTTTAAAGTTTGTTATCTTCGGAATTCGTAACGGCCGCGTTGTGCCCGTATGCGTCAGGCAGAACGGGTTCGATGTCAAGCGCCAGCCAAGACGGCGGTTGTGTCACTCCACCGCCGTCACTACATAGAAATACGCCGTCCCTGCGAAGTTCTCGGTCACGACCGCTTCAATGTGAAACAGATCGCCGTCGTACACCAACCCTAGGACCGCTGCGAACAACTCCTCGGCTGAGCCCATCCCGAGCGCAGGCAGTTGCTGCTCAATCGCCGAAGCCGGCAGCGTAAACTCAATTCTTCGAGTCGGCCCCAGGTTGCCGGTTGGCAGATTGTTCGTCACCACTGGCGCGATAATCACTTCCTGCACGCCGGGATCGACCAATCCCAATTGGCCTCCCGCATCGCTCGCCATCGCGGTCGCCGGCAATAGCAAACTCACCTGGTCTCCGCCCAACGCCGCCAACATCGCGTTCGCAGCCCGCACCAGCGCCGCCCCACAGATTCCGCTTGCCATGATTTCCTCCAGCCACAACCCCGACCCAGCGTCATTTGCTAACGATCATCGATGCCACGATCACCGATGTTAACGATCCAGCGGTTAACGACTTCACCTACGATCCCTTCACCGCCACATAAGGCGACAGCAGACTCCGCACCATGTCATCCACCAATGTCGGGCCGAAATATTGCAGCCGCAACTGGTTGATCTGGCTCGATTGCACATTCAATCCCGGTGTGTTTTGTGCATTCTTCACGATCTGTGCGCACGCCACTTGCACCGGTGTCGGGATCGTGCTCCACCCTGCGTTGTAAACCACGTCCACTTCGTTGAAGAACAAACCCAGGGCATTCACCGGAAACGTCAACTCCCCGCTGTCCGCCCAAATGTCAATAGTTGTCGGATCAATCGTCGTCCACATTCCGGGCAGTGAGAACACCAGGGCAAACTCCAAACTCAGTTCCGGAAACGGCCATTCCCCTCTTCGTGGAATGCCGTAGCGCCCCTGCAATGTCACAATAGCGGTGGTCAACGGAGCCACCGTGACCAAGGGCAGATAGCTCAAACGCACCGTATTCAGTTCCGGCGGAAGCTTCAATCGCTCCTCATATTGGTTCACGCCCAGTGTGGCCCGCCGGCAGTGCGCGTCGATGATGGCCGATGCAGCCGTGACCCACGATGGATCCGTCGTCGCATCGAGCCCGTACGTCAAATAATCCGTTGTCGCGAGATAGTTCATGTGGCCTCTCGGTTTCTCGAAAAAAATGTCGTTGGTCGTCAGTCCGTTCGCCGTGGGCGTGATCGCGGCAATGCCGCAACTGCCAACGAAAAACGACTGACGACCAGCGACGGGTTCCCTAACGCTCTATGTTCACCTGGTAGTGTGCGAAGTTCGCCCCCTTTACGACGGGAGCGCCGAACTTCACCACCACCATTTGCTGGGTTAGCGCGCTGGGCAGCCCAAGTTTGAACACCCGTGGATTCGGATCGCTCAGCCAGTGGTACTCGATCAGATCCTCGGTCACGATGTAGGCCGGCAACACCGCTGTGCCCGAACCCGGCACTCCGGTGTACGGAATAGACCAATCGGGAATCAGCGGCAGATCTCCTGCCTGCGTGCTTAACGCCTTCACCCGGAATCCACCCGTGATTTCCACTGTGGTGAGCACCACGTTGTATTCCGTTTTCATTTCCCGGTCGATCAGGTCCAACAGCACCGGGTTCGAATAGATTGCCGTTGGCCGCACCGCGAACGACGAGTTCGCTACCATCTGCGCGATCGTGCTCTTCAGGTTGTCCACGATCAGCTCACTGGTCGTGATCGTCGTCACGTTTCCGCCCGCCACGATCTGCCCGATCACGCCGAAATATTGCAGCGTCGTCGGCGTTGCGAGTGACGTATCGTTCCCGTTCCACAGCGCAACATCGTGCGTCAGCAACAGCCCATCCACCGAATCGGCCAGATCTTTTGCTTGCAGGTATGCAAACTGGCTTTGTTGGGCCGTCACTTCCAGGTCGAAAAGGTTGTAGTTGATCTGCGACACCAACGCCTTCAGCGGCACAGTCATTTCCACGCGCGTCGGCGATCCTGCCGTCGGCGTGATGTTGCGTGGGTCAACAAATGCCAGCGTTGCCGTTAGCGTGTTGATCGCGGTCTCCTCAAAGAATCTCGAAGGATGCCCGGTCGCCGGCACCTGCTTGATCCTTTGCCCGAACACGCCACGCCTCCGGACAATGTCAAAAATCTCCGTCTGGTAACGGTCGATTTCGATCGCGCCCGGCCCAAGGTAGTCGGCCGACCCGTACAAATCTACAAATTGTCCTCTCATGTTTTCTCCTCTATTGATTTTTCCTGCCGTTTGGAATTCGATTGCCTTATCCGCTCAATCCAAATGAAAAAGGCACGACCAAGTCGTGCCCGTCGTTTGCTCGAAGCTGAGGCCCGAAGCCCGTTAGCCGAAGCCTTATTCGATAATCCCCGCCCGCGCCAGCTCCGACTTCACTGCGATTCTCTGCTCCACGCTCAGGGTTTGCAGTGTCTTGTCCAGCACGCCCTTATCGAGTTTCTCGTTGCCGGAGTCCCCGCAACTCTTGGCCAGGATTGCCGACACCAGGGGTGGAAGCGTCTTCCGCGCCATTCGTGCCGCCTGCGCTTTCAAATCTGCATTGGATTTTTCCAGCTCCGCCAATCGCTCCTGAAGATGGCGCGCGCCCTCACCTCGTGCCGACATCTCATACGATGGCCGCTCCTCCACCGCCGCCACAATCCGGTCCACCTTCGTGTTAAGCGCCTCCTGCTGCGCATCCAGTCGCCCCAGCACACGATCCAACGATTCGGCCGCATTCGCCAGCCTTTCCGCCGTCGTCATCAACTGCTGCACCATCTCTTCGTTCATGTTGTGTCTCCTCACTGCATTTGACTTGCAACCGCCCACCGTCCCGCGATGCCGAGGTCATTCTCAAAGCTTGACCCCCTAGCCTCTTTTCGCTAACTTCTATCGAATATGTCGCCGGGAGCTTGAGACGCTCGATCAACTCCTCGGCGGCGATCTCTCACTGACGATCGTGCGGACTCTTTATTCAGGCGCCGATGCTTTCTTAAACGGCTCCAAGGTTTGCTGTCCAATGGCGACGTTTGTCTCTACAGCATCGAAGGACCCGATGTTCCAGACTGGCAGTGGCGAGAACTGTCCCAGGGATGGATCAGTCCTGGACAGACTCGCCAACCTAAAACTCAAGATCACCCCGCAAGGCCTCGAGAAAATTGCCCAGATTTGCTCCGCTATCAACCAAGTTCAATCCACGTGTCCTGATACGCCGCCTTATCCCGCCGTAAAATCGCCGCCCCCGTAAATGTGACCTTCGACAGCGTCCACACCCGCGCCCTCACGTCCGCGATCTCCACGCCGGTCACCTCGTACGAGAGCCCAAGGCCGGATGGGCCCGCCGCCACGCAAGTCTCGGCCCGTATCGTTGGACAAAACTCCTCAGGTTGCGCCAGCTTCCTGCCTGGAGTCCGTTTCATAGCGGACGTCAAGCCCAGAAGTCGTTTTGCGGCAACCCGCAATGAAGCCCTCAATCTGTATCCTTCGCTCCGGCCCTCGGGCTCCGGCGCACTCACCGCGGCATGAATCACACCAGCCTGCAAGAGCCTCGTTCGAAAAGCATCGATCGGCTTGCGATTGCTCGCTGGCCGAGACTTCGCAATCTCATCCACAATTTCGGGAAAGTCTCTGGCAAACAAATACCCGCCCAGTTCCAGATTGCGTCCCACAATATCCGCCCGCGTGATCACGCCCACCTTGCGTCTCACATCATGCCGATCCAGCGAGGGCGAATAGTCCAGCGCCATCCCCAGCAGCGAAGGCAACGCCGCCTCTGCGGCTCTCTTCGTGAGCACAACCAGATGCCCCTTCGCACCCGAAGGCGCCCGCTGCGAAGGCATATCGACCATCGTCAATACGCCAGAAAACGTCGCCCGGTTGGGATGTCCCACCACCTCCGGTATCGCAATCGCCATACTCTTCAACTCAATCATCTCGATGTCCCTTCTTTACGTTGTCATCCCGAGAGCGGACGAGGGGCGAAGTGACTCGCCGCGCACTCGAAAAGCCTGCCCGGGCTTGTCGAGGCGACCCCCTCAATTCTTCCCCCGTTGCGGTCGCGGAGAGTTCACTCTACGAGCCAGCCGCGGCAGGCATTTCCAAATCCGGCAAGCCCCGCATCCTTCGAACCTCATTCACCGTGAGCACCCCGTTCTGCAGCAGGATCTGCTGGATCTGCGCCTCTTCCAGCGGATCCTGCGTATCCAGTTCCGCAAACACAAACTCCAGATCGTTCCACCCCAGCCTTTTCTGAATCGCATCCCGCGTCAGGTGCTCCGCCAGCAGCCGTGCGGTCGGCACGATCGCCTGCCGAAATGCTAGGTCGTTGTACTCTTCCGCAGTCGACCGGTTCACGTCGGCCTCCACTCCCAAATAAAACGGCGGCAGATCAAACGCATCCGCGATCACACGCATCAAAAATTCCTGCCACTGCAATCGCAAGTCGGCGTCCGTGCCTCCACCAAACCGCAGTACTTCCGGCTTGCTCTCGACCGACAGGATCGGCACTCGCCCCGTTCCCTCGATCTCGTCCTGCCACCACCGAATCAGCCGCTCATGGTGCTCCGGCGTCAGATCCTGCAACCACAACGCATATTGCACCACCGAGTTCGAAGCCAGCCGCGACGCATACCGGTGCGCACCCATAAACGCATTGATCGTCTCAAACGCAACTTCCAGCCGCCCTAACCCAAACGGTGTGTGCGTCCGCGGATTCAGCCGGATGTAAATCAGCTCATCGTCATCCAGGGTGATCTGGCTCTTCGGCCCCGACTGATCCGTAACCTGCATGTAGCGCTGCCCCGTCGGGGAACCATCCCAATCAAGATTCATCCTGATCGACGATCCATCCACCGGCCACAAAAGCAGCGGATGGTTCGCGTCACCGGAAGTTTGCACCTCGATCGCCCCATACCCGCCCACAATGATGTCTTCCAGCACCTGCTCCGAAAATGACCGGAACGAATCGTCGGGATTCGGCGCATGAAAATTCTCCGTCAGAATCTGCGCGCGCCCTGCCCCATCGGGAAGCGCTTCCAAAGCCATCCCCTGCCGCGGTTGAATCCGCCAGCGCATTCCCGCAATCCGGTCCTTGATCGTATTGATCGCCCGTCGCGGAACCGGAATCTCCGAAAACCGCCGCAGGTTATACGCCGTCGGCTTCGGCATAATGTCGCCCGGCGGCCCATACGAATTAAAAATGGAAGGCAATGGCATAGTCCGCCGCTTCTTTTCAGCGTTCCCCAAAGAAGCGGCCGAAGACACTCCCGCAATCCGGCGCAAAGCGCCGCGCAACGTCTCTTTAATGTTCATGATGTTTTCTCGTGGCGCGGGCGCCCTCGCCCGCGAAAATCATAACCCCGCTAGGAAGCGGTCGCTCCTCTTGTCCTGCACCTGTGGTAGACGGTAGAACGTTGCTTCCCGTCCAATCCTCGGGTCATCCTCCCACTCGTACACCAATGCCTGAGAGGAATTGACCCTCAAAATCACGTATAATTGCATATGCTGATAAACGGATATACGCGTATACAGCAAGGAGACCATGCCCGAAGCTGAAATCACACGTCTAACAATCGTTTGGTCGAAGGATACCGATCTTGCGCTGCGCTCTTATCTCGGCGCGCAAGGCCTCAAAAAAGGTGCGCTCTCGAAGTTCGTCGAAGACGCCGTCAAGTGGCGCCTCTTCGATCAGGCCGTCAACCAGGCACGTGAAGCCTTCGCCTCCGTGCCCGCCGGCGAACTTCGCGATACCATCGAAGATGCCATCTTGAACGTTCGCAAACAGAAGCGCCGCCAGCTTCGTAGCCGTCCGCGAAAGTAACGGATGCGGTTGGCACTCGATACGAATGTGCTTGTCAGCGCTCTCCTGTCACCCTCCTCAGCGCCTGCGCAACTCTTCGTTCTCTGGCGCAACCGTGCCTTCGACCTTGTTACTTCGGCCGAGCAAATCGACGAAATCTCACGCGTCATGCGGTATCCAAAAATTCGCGCGCGGCTTGCTCCCGCGCTTGCCGGGCGGCTCGTCAATCAGCTTCGAGATCTGGCCATCGTTGTCACGAAACTACCGAAGGTCGACCGCTCACCCGATCCTGACGACAATCACCTTCTTGCGCTCGCCGAGGCCGGAGAAGCCCAATTCCTGGTAACCGGCGATATGCAGCTGCTCAGCCTGAAGCGTCACAAATTCACCCGCATCATTACTCCCGCAACCCTCGTCGAACTACTGCAGTGAGGCGCGATGTCATCGCTATCTTGCACACGATCCAGATCATCATCCACGACAGCTGTTAGTACCCACGGTCGGCGGAGCATTCGTGCACGCAATTACGATTGCCTTCACAGTGGAGTGAACATGAAGGCAAAGCCAGCTAACAACCAGAGAAATCCGCTCGAGACGGCAACCCAGAGGGCCGTATATCGACGCATTCCTCTGCCGAACCATCCCACGAAGAATGCTGCCGCCGAAAGCAGGAGACCCACGCTCGGAAACCGAAGATGCAGCTGATGGAAAACACTGTCCCGATCCAGAAACAGCGAGCCCAGCGCCAACGGACCCATCATCAACAAATAAAAGACCTGGCTCGACAACCCGAAGAACACCGCTAGAAAGCTCATTTTCTCCCGCGCATCGACTCCTTCTGTTCGCCTGCACCCGCCATAAAATATCGATGTCACAAGCAGACAGATGTTCGCAGCGGATATAGCTGCGATCAGGATTTGGACTGCCGAAAAATGTAAGTCCCGATTCACGCCCGCAACTCCCTCCTTGCCACATCCGCAATCATCGGCATCTCCGCCGCCACTGCGATCCGAATCTTCTCCTCTTCCATCATGCTCAGCGCAAACTGAACGCCTTCCTGACCTCGATCCAGATCATCATCAATCACCGCCGTCAGAGTGGGCGTTGCCTCAACCATCTTCGACATTACCGGAGCAATCCGCGGATAACGCGCGGCTAGCAAAACCGCTGCATCCACACCAGCCTTCAGTGACACAGCTTGAAACAACTTAATCTCACCCGCAACCCGATATCCAAAATCAAACTGAAATGGATCACCCGGCTTCGTGTAATGCGCCACCGGCACCGGAAGAACAAACTTCGCAATTCCCGCCCGTTCAAACGCGTCCCGCATCTTCCCCAAAATTCTCTGCCGGCCGCTCAACTCCCGCTTGCCGCCAACTCTAGCCGCTTCCAGATATATCGAAGCCATCGCTTCGATTTCAGCCACCGGATCCTCCGCCAGGCATCCCTTCGTCGGCGAGAGCTGAATCACATTCGAAAATGAATCCTCGAGCCGCCGTAGCAAAACCTCCCGGTCATGCGTCGAGACCAGTTGCCCGCGAATCTCCCGCTCCAGCGACTCCAGCATCCCCACATCCGCCTGCGGATCCAAGCACCGCACCCGCCGCCAATCTCGGGCAAATCGCACATCCGCGAACCCGCCTCCATTCACCCCACCCTCAACCATTACCACCCCGATATTGACAAACTCATCCTTCACCGCGTCCGGCACATACCGCAGCAGAAAAAACTCAAGTTGTTTCCGGTCTGCCATCGATGCTCTACTCTGTGTTCCCCTGTGTCCTCTGCGTTTAAGGTTCTAAGCTTGTTCCCGCCACCCCGGAAACGGCCTCCGCGGCGATACTCGAAATGCCTCAATCAACTCCCGCACCATCCCGCGTCGCGAAATCAAAGTTCGCACCAGCTTCTCCAACTCATCCCACTGCCCTCCATACCACTCTGGAGGAATCTCTCCAGCCAGCGACCACACCACATCTCCATCCATCTTCTCGATCCGCGAAAGCCATGGCTCAAACGACTCCCACCCGCGCACGCTCTCATACACTTCGTTCCGCGCATAAACTCCGCGCAGCGGATAATCCGGAAATGTCCACTCCCCGGCATTAAAACAATATCCTTGATCGATAAACGCCGCCGTGTACTTCCGCTCCCGCAACTTTCTCCAGAACGCCGCTTGCCGGCCGTTCGCGTTCCCCGTCCACTTGTCCACCACCAGCATCCCCGCGAATGTTTCCAGATTCCTCACCAGCCCGAACATTTCCGCCGGAAGATAATCGAATACCTGTCCTTCCAGCGGACTCACCGCATACTGCGACCCAAATTGCAATCCCGCTTCGCACCGGATCACATTGTGCGCTAGTTGCACGTGCAATTCCGCCGTATGCTCTACCAGCCAGGCACCCACCTCCACCACTTCAGTCAGCGGAACCGGCAGCCCGGCCCGCTCCGCCAACCGCGTCGCCAGCATTTCGTTCGTCAAGACCCGCAGGTGCTGGGGATTGTTCCGAAACTTCACCACATAGAAGTTTCCATCCGAGCAGCGCATCAAATGTCCCTGCGCTCCCCCTCGCATCCTTCTTACGTGTTGGACCGCTTCCACCAAAGTCGTTCCGCAGCCCGGCCGCCTCACCTGCAAAAAGATCGGGCGATTTGCCGAACCGCAAGGTCCGACATCTTACCTCAACTCCCCTCAATTCCGATGTGACCGATGAACCTCTCCTCATCGGCAGGAAAGACACCACCTTAGCTGGTCAAAACATGGCATTCTGTCCGTCCAGAACCAGGCTAGCCATCCCAATCGCTCCCTTCGCACCCCGTCCCGCCTCTTCGAGCCTTACCGCCAAAGCGATCGCCATAGCCATCACGCAATCGTCATGCGCTCCCTCCGCGGCGGCCGCATTGCCGTCGCTGCGCCTGACAAATGTTCGGCACTCTTCAAGAAGACGGCGACTGCGGAACAGCTCCGGAGCCGACATCAATACCACTGCCATGTTTTCGATCATAGCGGGCCGGGTCGCCGCCGTCGTAAGCCAGCCTAATTGACCATTCTTCTCGAAAATGTTCCCATACTCCAAATGCTTCAGGTGAGCCAGCACAGCAGCCCCGTGATTATTCCGTTCCACCACCACTAAACCACGCTCATACCTCCGCCCCAACTCCGCCACCCGCCGCGCCAATTCAAACGGCGGAAAGTGGCCATGCAACTCCGCACATTGCATTCCCATCGTCCGCTCGATCACCTGAGTACACGCGTAGTCACCATCTGATCCCCCTCCCGCCGTGTCCACTCCCAGAATGTAACTCCGGCCTTTCTGCGGAGGAAGCCAGATCGCAAGTCTGCCGTTGTCCTCCGATGCCGTTATCTCTCCAGCCAGGCCGCTGGCTTTTTCGATCGCCGTCGTTTCGAAGACGCATTCCCCCGAAATCAGAAAGCACGAACTCGGGTCCTCCGCAAA
>Ga0070766_10000580_pt1 | contig 16413 bp, 14 predicted proteins | sample HubBroMetageWFT6_FD_69782 | JGI IMG/M metagenome (GOLD analysis project Ga0070766, IMG submission 69782) | Warmed and freeze-thawed soil microbial communities from the Hubbard Brook experimental Forest, New Hampshire - Hubbard Brook CCASE Soil... | ecosystem: Environmental > Terrestrial > Soil...
GACCAACCCGACGCGGCCCTACACGGTCAACACCATCGACGAGCATCTCGACATGCTGATGGTGTGCCACCACCTCGACCCGCGCATCCCCGAGGATGTCGCGTTCGCCGAGAGCCGCATCCGGCGCGAGACGATCGCCGCCGAGGATATCCTGCACGACCTCGGCGCGTTCAGCATGATGTCGTCCGATAGCCAGGCGATGGGGCGGGCCGGCGAAGTCATCATCCGCACTTGGCAGACCGCCGACAAGATGAAGCGCCAGCGCGGCCCGCTGCCCGAAGACGGCGCCAAGGGGGACGGCCGCAACGACAATTTCCGGGCCAAGCGCTACATCGCCAAATACACGATAAACCCGGCGCTGACGCACGGTCTGGCCGAGCATGTCGGCTCGGTCGAGGTCGGCAAGCTCGCCGATCTGGTGCTGTGGTCGCCGGCGTTTTTCGCGGTGAAGCCGGATACCGTGCTACGCGGCGGCATGATCGCCGCGGCGTTGATGGGCGACCCCAACGCCTCGATCCCGACACCGCAGCCGGTGCATTACCGGCCGATGTTCGGCGCCTTCGGCCGCGCATTGCAGGCCACGGCTGTAACCTTCCTACCCAGCGTCGCCATCGCCGGCGGCTTGCCCGATCGGCTCGGCCTTCAGCGTATGATCCTGCCGGCGCGCGGCATCCGCGCGATCGACAAGAGCCGCATGGTACACAATTCGGCAACTCCCAATATCGAGGTCGATCCCGAGACCTACGAGGTGCGCGCCGACGGCGTGCACCTGACCTGCGAGCCGGCCACCGTTTTGCCGCTGGCCCAACGTTATTTCCTATATTGAAGAGATGAATTCACGCATGCGGCGGGCGATAGCGGTCCATACGCGCGGGCACTGGCCGGATGAGGCGGCAATCGGCTCGGTGACCTTGCCGTTCATCGACCGCCATCGCCGCCGCATCCGCCTCGTCGCCGACTCCGGAACGCCGTTTATGCTCGATCTGGCGCGAGCGCAGCATCTGACGGAAGGCGATGGCCTCGAACTCGACAATGGCGGCTATCTGCGGGTGCGCGCCGCGCCCGAGCCGGTCATCGAGATCGCCGCGGCAAGCGAGACCGACCTCCTGCGCATCGCCTGGCACATCGGCAACCGGCATTTGCCGCTGCAAGCGGTGGAGGGACGGCTGCGAATTCGCGCCGACCACGTCATCGCGGCGATGGTCGAGGGTCTCGGTGGCCGCGTGACTTGGCTGCAAGCGCCGTTCGACCCCGAGATTGGCGCCTATGCCGGAACCGCGCATGCCCACGAGCACTGAACCGAGCGCAGCAACGCTGTACCGGCTTCTCGCCTGGTTGTCGCCGAGCTTTCCGATTGGCGCCTTCAGCTATTCGCATGGCCTAGAAGCCGCCGCCGCGAGCGGCGCCATCCACGATCGCGCAAGCCTGGAGAGCTGGATCGCCGCGATTGTCGCGCGCGGCAGCGGCCGGATAGACGCCGACATCCTGCGGGACGCCTATCGTGCTGCCCTCGCCGAGGATGCTGCGGGGCTCGATGCCGCCAACCAACGCGGCATCGCCTATCGTGCCACCGCCGAACTCGCGCTCGAAGCGACCCAACAAGGCGACGCTTTTCTCAACACGGTCCGAGCCGCTTGGCCCGATGCTTTCCTCGACGGTTGGCTGGTAGGTGAGGGGACGTGCCTCCCTGCCGCCTTTGGCGCCGCGGCGGCGCGTGCCGGGATCGCGCTGGAAGACGCACTACTCGGCTATCTGCAAGCCTTTACCGCGAATTTGATGTCGGCGGGGCTGCGGCTTGGCCTCATCGGCCAAACCGATGGGCAGCGCATTCTCGCGGCCCTGGAGCCGGTTGTCGCCGCGGCGGCGCAGGCGGCTCTGACCCGCGACCTCCGCGATTTCGGCGGCGCGACCTTTGCCGTCGACCTCGCCTCGATGGCGCATGAGACGCAATATTCCCGGCTGTTCCGCTCATGAGCGCAGATCCGCACCCAAACCCGCTGCGCGTCGGCATCGGCGGCCCGGTCGGGTCGGGCAAGACCGCGCTGATGGACGGGCTGTGCAAGAAGATGCGCGGACGCTTCGAGTTGGTGGCGATCACCAACGACATCTATACCCGCGAGGACGCCGAGTTCCTGACCCGAAGCGGCGCGCTGCCGCCCGACAGGATCCGCGGCGTCGAGACCGGCGGCTGCCCGCATACCGCGATCCGCGAGGACGCCTCGATCAACCTCGCCGCGGTAGCCGAGATGACCCGGCTCTTTCCCGCGGTCGATCTGGTGCTGATCGAGTCCGGCGGCGACAACCTCGCCGCGACTTTCTCGCCGGAGCTGGCCGATTTGACGATCTACGTCATCGACGTCGCCGCCGGCGACAAGATTCCGAGGAAGGGCGGTCCTGGCATCACTCGCTCCGACCTTCTCGTCATCAACAAGATCGATTTGGCCCCATTGGTCGGCGCCAGTCTCGAAGTCATGGACCGCGATGCGAAGAAAATGCGCGGCGCACGGCCGTTCGTGTTCAGCAATCTCAAAAGCGGCGAGGGCCTCGATCGCATCGTCGATTTCGTCGTCGCCCACGGCGGACTTTGATCGCGATCCGCGGCTATCGCGACACGGATCTCGCAGCGACTGCGCTTCTGTGGCTGCAAAGCTGGCGCTCGACCGGCTTGGCCGTCGCGCTGAAGCCCGGCGAGGCAGAGCTCTATGTGCACAACCTCGAGCGGATCCCGCGCGAATTGGCGGCCGGATGGGAGCTGCATCTGGCCTGGGATAACGCCAAGCTAGTGGGCTTCCTTGCCCTGAACCCGACGGCGCAACAGGTTGCCGAGCTGTTCGTGCTGCCCGAGGCGCAGGGCAGAGGCATCGGCGCGCTGCTTTTGGATTTTGCCAAGGCAGCATTGTCGAACGGGTTTTGGCTGCGAACCGCAGTCGATAATGTGCGTGCCTGCCGCTTTTACGAGCGCAACGGCTGCCGCCGAGGCGAGGTCGCGCGCCACCCGAGCCTCGATCATGAGACCGTAACTTATCATTGGCCGTGAATGCGTATCCTGGCTGTTGCCGCTCCGCTCGCGCTGATGACCATGCTCGCCGGTGAGGGATCGATGCCGGTCGAGGCGATGGCACGCTCGACCCCGGCCTTTGCCGAGCGCATCGCCTACGGCGCCGGGCCGAGCCAATTCGGCGAATTGTGGCTGCCGGCAGGAAGCGCGCCGCTTCCGGTCGCGATCCTGATCCATGGCGGTTGCTGGCAGTCCTCCTACGGACTCGACCTGATGGACCCGATGGCCGAGGATTTGTACCGTCAGGGGATCGCGGTCTGGAATATCGAATACCGGCGGCTCGGCGAGACCGGCGGCGGCTATCCGGGCACCTTTCTCGATGTCGGCCAGGCGGTCGATGCGCTGCGCGGTCTGCCGCAGCGGCCGCGCCTCGATTTGCGCAGGCTCGTCGCGATCGGCCATTCGGCCGGTGGCCATCTGGCATTGTGGGCGGCATCGCGGCACCGTCTGCCGCGGGACAGCGCGCTCGCGGTGGCGGATCCGCAGCGTATTGGCTCGGTCGTGACCCTGGCCGGGATAAACGATCTCGCCGCCTATCGTGCACCCGGGCCGGCCTGCGGCGGCGCCAGCACGATCGACGCGCTGACCGGCGCGCGCAGCCGGCCGCCGGGCACCGCGCTGGCCGACACTTCGCCGGCCGCGCTTTTGCCGCTGGCGCTCAAGCAGGTAGTCGCGTCTGGCAACAACGACGGCATCGTGCCGGCACGCTTCGGGCATGACTATGCCACGTTGGCTCGCCGCGCCGGCGATCCGGTCGAGGTAGTAGATCTGCCCGGCGATCACTTCGCGCTGATCGATTCGGCTTCCTCGGCCTGGATGGCTATCCGGGCGAAGATCCTGGATCTGCTCAAATAAAAACGCCCCCGGAGAGCCGGGGGCGTTTCGATAATTGAGCCGAGGGGCCGATTAAGCCGCCTTCTGCTCCAGTACCTGCGGCCTTGCGGGCTCGCCGCTGGCGATCTTGATTTGGCGCGGCTTCATCGCCTCGGGCACCTCGCGCACCAGGTCGACATGCAGCAAGCCATTGTCGAGGCTCGCGCCGTTGACCTTGATATGGTCGGCCAGGCTGAAGCGGCGCTCGAACGCGCGCCGGGCGATGCCGCGGTGCAGATAGCGGCCGTTCTCGTCCTCCTTCTGCGCCTTGCCGGTCACGATCAGCGTGTTCTCGTGCACGGTGATATCGAGTTCGTCCTGCGCGAACCCAGCCACCGCCATGGTCAGGCGGTAGGCATCCTCGCCGGTCGTCTCGATGTTGTAGGGCGGATAGGACAGCGCGGTGCTGTCGACGCGGGTCGCGCTATCGACAAGCCGGGCCAGACGATCGAAGCCGATCGTCGAACGGAACAGGGGAGAGAAATCGAAACGGTCCATGACCATATCCTCCAGTGAGCAACATGGGTTGAGGCGCCCGCCCGAGGGCCGGGGGCCCGACATCAGCAAGCGGTCCCGCGATGGGCGACCGCTCACCAATCAATTTGGTGGCTCAGAGGTGTGGTTCAAGAGGATTTGGCACTCTGTGGTAGGGAGTGCTGAGGGCTTCCTAGCCGAAGACCGGTTACTGCTGCTTGGGGCCGAAACCTTGGAAGCGGCGGTTAAAGCGGGCGAGCTGGCCGCCGGTATCGAGCAGGCGCTGCTGGCCGCCGGTCCACGCCGGGTGCGATTTCGGGTCGATATCGAGGCGCAGCGTGTCGCCGGCCTTACCGTAGGTCGAGCGCGTCTGGTAGCTGGTCCCGTCGGTCATCAGGACGGTGATCTCATGATAATCCGGGTGAATGCCGTCCTTCATCGCTCGAACCTTCGATAAACCCTTGTAGCGCGGGCCGGTATATAGCGGCGGGGGGGCGCCGATGCAATCGCCCACCCGCCTCAAGCCTCACTGGCAAGGTATTCCATCGCCGCCTGCACCGCGCCCTTGCCGTGCGGTACGCCGGCCAGGTCGAGCGCCATCTCGACCGAGGCGATTGAGCCCAGCACCATCGGCTCGTTCAGATCGCCCAGATGGCCGATGCGGAAGACGCGGCCCTTGAGGCGGTCGAGCCCGCCGCCCAGCGACACGTTGAACTTGTCGACCGCGATCTGCCGCACCTGATCGGCATTGTGCCCCTCCGGCACCAAGACGGCGGTGATCGTGTCGGAGCGGCCGCCGGGGTCGGTCCCGAAGATTTCCGGCCCGTTGTTGCCGCGCCAGACCTGCACCGCGCGCCGGGTCGCCTCGGCGAGACGCCGATGCCGGGCGAAGACGTTGTCGAGCCCTTCCTCGTCGAGCATGTGGAGCGCTTCCTGGAGCCCGTAGAAGAAGTGCACCGGCACGGTGCCGTTCCAGTGCCCGTGCGAGGGGTCGAGAAGTCTCCGCCAGTCCCAGTAGACCCGCGGCAGGCTCGCCTTCTCGGTCGCCGCCAGCGCCTTGTTGCTGACCCCGGTGAAGGCCATGCCGGTCGGCAGCATCAGCCCCTTCTGCGAGCCGGAGACGACGACGTCGACGCCCCATTCGTCGGTGTGGAAATCCATCGAGGCGAGCGATGAGATCACGTCGACCAGATACAGCGCCGGGTGACGCGCCGCATCGATCGCTTTCCGCAGCGCCGCGACATCGTTGGCGACCCCGGTCGAGGTCTCGCTGTGCACCAGCAATACCGCTTTGATCCGGTGCTCGCGGTCCTCGCGCAGCCGCTCCTCGAGCCGCGACGGGTCGCAGGGCCGGCGCCAGTCGTTGGCCAGCGTCTCGACCTCGAGCCCGAAGGCCTCGCCGCGCAGCCCCCAGTTCAGCGAAAAGAACCCGCTCTCGACGACAAGTACCTTGTCGCCCGGCGAGAACAGGTTGACGAGGGCGGCCTCCCAGGCGCCGTGGCCGGTCGCGGCATAGCCGAGGATCTCGCCCTCGGTCTTGAACACGCGCTTCAGCCCGGCGAAGCATTCCTCCTGAATCGCGCGGAAATGCGCTGCGTTGAAATCCACCGCGCCGCGATCCATTGCCCGCAGCACCCGGTCCGGGATGTTGGTCGGACCGGGGTTCATGAAGAAATGAATGCCGTGCGCCATCACCTTCCCTGTGCTTCGTTTCAAGATCGCCGGCCAGCGCGCCGGAGGCGGCGGAGAATAGCCGCTGGCGCGCGGAATACAATTGCCGGCGGCGACACCCGGCCGCGACCGTCAAGCTAGGCGCGGTGGGAGACGGTCGCCGCCCTGCGGGTTGGCTAGAGGACGCGCAGGAATGCCACCAGGTCCCGCTTTTCGTCCGCTGTCAGTTTTGTGCCGAGCACCAGGTTGAAGAACTCGACCGTGTCTTCCAACGTCAGAAGCCGCTCGTCATGCATATAGGGCGGGTTGTCTTTGACGCCGCGCAGCGCGAAGGTTTTGATCGGCCCGTCCCCCACTTCCATCATGTTGTTGATCATCACCGGCTTGAAGAAGCGCTCGGTCTGCAGGTTGTGCATCAGATTGTCGGTGTAGAACGGCGGCTGGTGGCAGCTCGCGCATTGGCCCTTGCCAAAGAAAATGTCCTGGCCGCGCATCTCGGCCTGGGTCGCCTTCGAGGGATCGAGCTTACCGAAGACGTCGAGCTTCGGTGCCGGCGGGAAATCCAGCATCTCCTGGAAATCGGCCATGAAGTCGACCTGGCTGCCGCGCTCGAGCGGGTTCACGCCTTTCTTTGCGGCTTCCACGGTATCGCCGTCGAAGTAGGCGGTGCGCTGCTCGAACTCGGTGAAATCCTCGATCGTCTTCAGCGCGCGTTGCGAGCCGAACAGCCGCTGAACGTCAACGCCACGAAGCGATATCGTTTTGAGGCGGTGACGGAACCATTGTGGGCGCGCATCAGGGGCTTCGTGCGTCGCGCCATTCTGGTGACCGTTGGAATGGCAGTCAAAGCAGGCCGCGCCGGTGCTCGGAAGTTCCGCGCGGCGATCCTCGGTCGCGTTGAACTGTTGCTCCGGAAAGGGTGTCAGCAACAGCCGCAACCCTTCCAGCTGCCGCGGGGTCAGAATGCCGTTGAACATCTGATAATAATTGGTCAGCGAGACCAGCTTGCCCTGTGATACGTCGCCCAGATCGGTGCGTGGGGTCAGATAGATCGCCGGAGGAAACTCGGCCAGGAAGTGATCCGGCAGATCGAAATCGATGTCGAACCGCGTAAGGTCGCGCCCATCCTGCTGCTTGATCGCGTCGATGACAAAGTGCGGAAAGACGAAGCCGCCCTCCTGGTGCTTGGGGTGCGGCAGAGGATAAAACCCCTTCGGGAACAGGTTCTGGTCGCGGATCTGGTCCGGGCTCATCGCCGCCAGGCTTTCCCAGGTGACGCCGGCGGGCAGTTTGACGCGGACGCCCTCCTGCACCGGCTTTGTCCGGTCCATCGTGACACCCTGCGCCGGGCGGTTGCTCAAATCGTAGCGCTCGTTGAGCAATGCGTTATGCGCCTGTTCGACTCCGGCTTTTTCGCCCGCCAAGCGGGCCATCAGCGAGGCGAACGACTCCGTTATGGCCACTGGCATGTAGCTCGTCAGCCCGCGTGGTCCCTGATTGAGGCCCTCCGTTCCCATCAGATACGGGTTCGGGGCCGCCGTCTGGGCCTGTGTTTGGGGACCGGGTTGTTGGGCGAAGGCGTAGCCGACAGTCAGCCCCAAGCCGACTAATAATAGAACCAGCCAGTGCGTCTTTTTCTGGAACCGGATCATGGGATGCTCCTTGCTAGGATCAGGACCCCAACCAGGGAGCGCCAGCCATGATGGCTGGGCCGCTCTTGCGCCGCCGGATATCCGACGGCACAAAAAATAGGCAGGGCTTGCGCCCTGCCCAGATCTTTTCTTGCGGCTTCTTATTCCCGGAAACGTAGCATTTCCGGCCGCAACTTGAGAACCTCCCTAAACTCGGGCCAGGCCAGCTGCCTGCGTATTTTGCTTATGCCGCGACAGTACGCAAAACGCCGCACCAGGTCACGCAGTTTTTTCATGGCAGGTGGTATTTTTACGCGGGGGCCGATACTAGATTGCCGGCGAACCCGGAAATCGCGAGGTCTGATGCTCCTGTCCCAATACTTCCTGCCGCTGTTGCGCCAGAACCCGAGCGAGGCGCAGATCGTCTCGCATCGGCTGATGTTGCGCGCCGGCATGATCCGCCAATCGAGCGCGGGGATCTATTCCTGGCTGCCGCTCGGACTGCGCGTCCTGAAAAAGGTCGAGCAAATCGTGCGCGAGGAGCAGGACCGCTCCGGCGCGCAGGAAATCCTGATGCCGACGATCCAGCCGGCCGAGCTGTGGCGGGAAAGCGGGCGCTACGACGATTACGGCAAGGAGATGCTGCGCATCAAGGACCGCCACGAGCGCGAGATGCTGTACGGCCCGACCAACGAGGAGCAGGTCACCGAGATTGTTCGCGCCTCGATCAAGAGCTACCGCGACCTGCCGAAAAACCTCTACCACATCCAGTGGAAGTTCCGCGACGAGGTGCGGCCGCGGTTTGGCGTGATGCGCGGGCGCGAGTTTCTGATGAAGGACAATTACAGCTTCGATCTCGATCCGGCTGGGGCGAAGCATTCCTACAACAAGATGTTCGTCGCCTATCTGCGCACTTTCGCGCGCATGGGGCTGAAGGCGATCCCAATGCGCGCCGATACCGGCCCGATCGGCGGCGATCTCAGCCACGAATTCATCATCCTTGCCGACACGGGCGAGAGCGCGGTCTATGTCGATCGGGATTTCCTGGACCTAAATTTCGAAAACCCCGACGTCGACTACGATGACGTGCAGTTCGTCCAGTCGATCGTCGATTACTTTACGTCCCTCTATGCGGCGACGAGCGAAATTCACAAGCCAGAGACGTGCCCAGTCCCGCCGGAACGGCTCGTCAGCGACCGCGGCATCGAGGTCGGCCAGACTTTCTATTTCGGCGCCAAATACTCGCAGCCGATGGGTGCTGTCGTGACCGGTGCGGACGGCACGGAGGTGCCGCTGGAAATGGGCTCCTACGGCATCGGCGTGTCGCGGCTCGTCGGCGCGCTGATCGAGGTCAACCACGACGATGCCGGCATCATCTGGCCGGAGAGCGTCGCGCCGTTCCGGGTCGGCCTGATCAACCTGCGCCCCGCGGACGAAAAGTGCCGCGCCGCCGCCGACGAGCTCTATGGCAAGTTGCGCGGCGCCGGAGTCGAGGTGCTGTACGACGACCGCGACGAGTCGCCCGGCGCCAAATTCGCCGCGATAGACCTGATCGGCCTGCCGGATCAGCTGATCGTCGGCCCGCGCGGCCTCGCCGCCGGCAACATCGAGTGGAAGCACCGCCGCAGCGGCAAGCGCCAGGACCTGCCGCTCGACAGCGTGATCCAGCGGTTCGCGGCGTGATTTTCAACACTTTCGAGCGGATGGTCGCGTTCCGCTATCTGCGGGCGCGGCGGCAGGAAGGCTTCGTCTCGGTCATCGCGATCTTCTCGCTGCTCGGCATCGCGCTCGGGGTGGCGACCTTGATCGTCGTGATGTCGGTCATGAACGGATTCCGCGAGGATCTGATCGACCGCATTCTCGGCTTCAACGGCCATCTCGGCGTCTATGCGGAGGCCGGGCCGCTGACCGACTACGATTCGATGGCGGCAAAGGTCAGGGCCGTCCCCGGGGTTGTCAGCGCGACGCCGCTGGTCGAAGGCCAGGTCATGGCGACGAGCGACGCCGGCGCGGCGGGCGCGCTGGTCCGCGGCATTCGCCCCGATGACCTCAGGAGCCGCGAGCTGATCGCGAAGCACATCGTCGCCGGCTCGCTCGCCGATTTCGCCGATGACTCGATCGCGATCGGCGACCGGCTAGCGCGCCGCCTCGGCATCGCGGTCGGCGGCAAGGTCACGCTGATCTCGCCGCAAGGCAACGACACCGCCTTCGGTACGATTCCGCGGCTGAAGACGTATACGGTCGCCGCGCTGTTCGATGTCGGCTTCTACGAATACGACAACACCTTTATCTATGTACCGCTGCCCGCGGCGCAGGTGTTTTTCAAGCTGCCGAACGCGGTCACCTATCTCGAAGTCTTTGTCGCCGACGCCGACCAGACGAGCCGCGAAGCCCACATGATCGCGGCGGCGCTCGTCCGGCCGGTGCGCATCCTCGACTGGCAGCAGACCAATTCGAGCCTCGTCAATGCGGTCGAGATCGAGCGCAACGTGATGTTCCTGATCTTGTCGCTGATCATCCTCGTCGCCGCCTTCAACATCATCTCCGGCATGATCATGATGGTGAAGGATAAGGGCCGCGACATCGCCATCCTGCGCACGATGGGCGCCTCGCGTGGTATGATCCTGCGCATCTTCATGCTGAGCGGCGCCAGCATCGGCGTCGTCGGCACCCTCGCCGGATTTGCGCTCGGGGTCGCGTTCACCGACAACATCGAGGCGATCCGCCATTTCCTCGAAAGCGTTCTGCACGTCAACCTGTTCTCCGCCGAGATCCGCTTCTTCACCCGTATCCCGGCGCATCTGGACGCGACCGAGGTCGCCTCTGTCGTGCTGATGGCGCTGGCGCTGTCCTTCCTGGCGACGCTCTACCCCTCCTGGCGGGCGGCGCGGCTCGATCCGGTCGAGGGGCTGCGTTACGAATGACCTGCTGTCGATGAGTGCGGGGGAGGGCGCGCCGGCGTTGGAATTGGCCGGCGTGCGCCGTGTGTTCCGGCAGGGCGAGGTCGAATTGCCGGTGCTGAACGGCATCGACCTCGCGCTGCCATCCGGCGAGATCGTCGCGCTGGTCGGCCCGTCGGGGGCCGGTAAATCGACGCTGCTGCACGTCGCCGGGCTGTTGGAGCGGCCTGACGGCGGCGCGGTGCTGATCGAGGGACGCGATTGCGGCGGCCTGTCCGACGAGCACCGCACCTTGCTGCGCCGCCGTGCCCTCGGCTTTGTCTATCAGTTCCATCATCTGCTGCCGGAGTTCTCCGCGCTCGAAAACGTCATGCTGCCGCAGATGATCGCCGGCGTCGAACGCGGCACCGCGCGCGACAAGGCCGCCTCGTTGTTGGAGAGGGTCGGGCTCGGCGCGCGCCTCACGCACCGCCCGGCACGGCTCTCGGGCGGCGAGCAGCAGCGCGTCGCCATCGTGCGCGCGCTCGCCAACGACCCGAAGATCCTCCTGGCCGACGAGCCGACCGGCAATCTCGACCACACCACCGCCGCGGGCGTCATCGAAACGCTGCTCGAAATCGTCCGCGCCAGCGGCCTCGCCGCGCTGATCGCCACGCATAACCTCGAACTGGCCCGCCGCCTCGACCGCATCGTCGCCCTCGAGGACGGAAGGCTCTGTGCCGTAACCTAGGCAGCCGAGGTTTGCTGTGAGGCGCAAATTGACGAGCATCTTCGAGGAACTGCGGGTCGCGTACCGCGCGTCCCAGGAAACGTACCGGGAATATGCCCGCGACTCGCTTGTTGCCGCACAGCAGCTCGCGCATGGGTTCAGAGAATATATCGGCGCCCCGGAAACCTATACCGACCCGGATGACGAGACGAAACGGCCCTATGTCCGATTGCTGTCCTTCCAGATACAGGAGGGCTTGCCGGTTGCCGCTCAACCGGAAGCGCACTCAGACATATTGACCCGAGAGGATGACGGGTTCTGGCGCTTTGCGATTTCGCTCTCGATCGACCGCGATGCAGACACGTTTCCGAAGCAGCAGCTCGCCTTCTTCCTGCGCTTGAAGCTGCATGGCGGCATTCGGCACGTGCAACTGCTCGATGACGGCTTCCAGGATTTCCGCGTTCCCGGGACCGGCGAGACCGACGAACACGCTCTGTTCGACCACATGGTCGGGATGGTGAACCGAGTATTGTCGGCCAAGCCATGGGAAGGCGTGGAGAAGCTGCCGATCGGCTTCGAGCTACACCGGCCTGACCTGCCACTCGACAGCGAGCCGCCGCCGGAGCCGCCTTTGGCCCAGCCGTAGGGCAATGCGGTGGTGTTCCCCCATGCGTCTGTGGCGTAACTGCCAGCAGTGCGCGCGCCGAGGCAACCTCGCTCTGGGAGCGGGCCGGGCTCGTTCGGCTGATTAAACGCATTTGTAGATAAAATCTGGACAGCACGACCTTAGGTTGATCTATCCTCCCTACACTAAAGGGGAGGACGCGATGCACATTCGTTTATTGGCGGCGATTCTGCTTCCCATAGCCGGCTTGCTGGGCGCGTGTAATCACTTTCCGACACCGCTAAGCGGTGCACCAGGCCTCGACGCGGCGGTCGTTGTAACGCCGCCATCCGCCGCTCTTCTCACCGCTTTGCCCGGCGGGGCATTGCAACCCGATTGTCAACGCGCGATCAATTGGGAAGAGACGTTTACGTCCGACGCGAATGGCAACATGACCGGTGATATAAATATTGCAGGCACCGGAACACAATATCCTCCGCAAAATGAGAACGTCTTCGAACGATACCGCGACAACTGTATTTCAATCTATATGGCGGCAATAGATCTGAGCTATGAACAATACAAACGAGATTCGATTAGCTTGGTCGGTAACCTCGATGCAGGCGCTGATTTCGTGCAGACCGCTTTAAGCGCGGCGAGTACAGCCGTGGGGGCCGCCGGGACAAAGACCCTTCTGTCAGCCCTTGCCACGGGAGTGGGTACGTCGAAGACAACGATCAGCGCGGATGTGCTTTACAATAACTCGATTTTAGCGGTTTTTGCCCAGATGGATGCCGACCGCAATTCGCAACACGGCGTTATTCTTCAGCGGATTCAAAACGGCACGACGAACTCCGGCACTTCGGGAAGTACGCCGACACCTGCAAGCCCGACGGTTAGCGGCACGGTCACCAGGAAGCTGACAGTTGCCATTCCGGCCACAGCCAAGGCACCTGCCAGCACCGCGCAGGTAACGTCTACCAGAACGATACCAGCGCCACATGCCGCCGCGCCCGATGGCGCGCAAAAGAAACCAATGCCGTATACAATGTATCAAGCGGCGAACGACCTGTTGATTTATTATGAGGATGGAACCTTTGCTCACGCAGTAGTCTCACTTCAGGAGCAAACAGGAGCACAGGCAACAAACTGCAAGGCTACGGTCAAAAGCCTGAAGACAACCGGAACAAAGGGCGGAACCAGTAGCGGAGGAGACGCCGACGCCGCGGCTGCTGCTGCTGCCGCTACTGGTTCTCCGACACCCGCGGGGTCGCAACAGCCAGCGGCGAACCCCAACGCCTGCTAATCGCGCGACGGTGTAGGTCGGTCACATCTTCGATCGCGATCCACAACGAAGCCACCGACAGCTGAGCTGCACAAGCCAAGCCCCTTTCCGGTATCCCCGGCGAGGGGCTTCCCTGTTCGAATCGGCTGGGCCGCGGATGGCTGCATTTCGCCTCGGTCGGGGATGCGACGAGAGCGTTTCCGCGGTCGGACGCAACAGGCTGTCTTTGTCCGTTTGTCGTGCCATCTTGATAGCCAGATCAGCGTTTCGTGAGAGCCATGCCGCTCGCCGATTTCGTCCATCTCCGCGTCCATACCGCCTATTCACTGTCGGCAGGGGCGATCAAGGTCAAGGAGCTGGTACAGCTCTGCCGCGGCGAGGCGATGCCGGCGGTGGCGATCACCGACAGCGGCAACCTGTTCGGCGCGCTCGAATTCGCCACTGCCTGCGCCGAGGCCGGCATCCAGCCGATCATCGGCTGCGAGATCGCGCTGGCGCATGATGCATCGATGGGCGAGGCCCGGTTCGGCCCGCGCACGGTCAACGGCAATGGCGCCGAGCCCGACCGCCTCGTGCTGTTGGTGCAAAGCGAGACCGGATACCGCAACCTGATGGCGCTTGTGAGCCATGCCTTTCTCGATGGCGAGGCCGGCGCCGAGCCCGCAGTCGCGCTAGCGGATCTCAGCGCCGCGAGCGAGGGGCTGATCTGCCTCGGCGGCGGGGCAGGGGGGCCGGTCGGCCGGCTCTTGGCCGAGGGCCAGGCCGAGGCCGCGGAGTCGATGCTTGCGTCGTTGAAGCAGGCCTTTCCCGGCCGGCTCTATATCGAATTGCAGCGGCACGGGCTGCCGCAGGAGGCGCGCAGCGAAACGGGCCTCGTCGATCTCGCCTATGCGCACGACCTGCCGCTCGTCGCCACCAATGACGCGTATTTTCCCGACCGCGAGTTCCACGAGGCGCACGATGCGCTGATGTGCATCGCGCAGGGGCGCGCCGTCGCCGACGATGATCGCAAGCGGCTGAGCCCGGAGCATTTCTTCCGCCCGGCCGAGGAGATGCGCGCGCTCTTCGCCGACCTGCCCGAGGCCTGCGACAACACCCTGGTCATCGCCCGTCGCTGCGCCTTCATCCCACAGCCAAGGAAGCCGATCCTGCCGGCCTTCCCGTTGCCGGAGGGGGCCGATGAAGAGAGCGCGTTGCGCGAACAGGCCCGCGCCGGGCTGGCCGCTCGCCTCGCCGCAGTTGGCGATACGGAAGACGATGAAGCGGCCAAGCCCTATCGCGAGCGGCTCGAATTCGAGCTCGATATGATCGTGAAGACCGGCTTTGCCGGATATTTCCTGATCGTCGCCGACTTCATCCAATGGGCGAAGCGGCAGGGCATCCCGGTCGGGCCGGGGCGCGGCTCCGGCGCGGGCTCGGTCGTCGCCTGGGCCTTGACCATCACCGATCTCGACCCGCTGCGTTTCGGCCTGATCTTCGAGCGGTTCCTCAACCCGGAACGCGTATCGATGCCGGATTTCGACGTCGATTTCTGCCAGGAGCGGCGGGACGAGGTGATCCGCTACGTCCAGCAGAAATACGGCCGCGACCGCGTCGCCCAGATCATCACCTTCGGTAAATTGCAGGCGCGGGCGGTGTTGCGCGATGTTGGCCGGGTGCTTGGCATGCCCTATGGCCAGGTCGATCGCATCGCCAAGCTGGTCCCGTACAACCCGGCGCATCCGGTCACGCTGCAGCAGGCGATCGCGGCCGAGCCGCAATTGCAGCAGCAGCGCGACAGCGACGAGGCGGTGGCGCGGCTGATCACCATCGCGCTGAAGCTCGAAGGCCTCTACCGCCACGCCTCGACCCATGCCGCCGGGGTCGTGATCGGCGACCGGCCGCTGATCGAGCTGGTGCCGCTCTACCGCGATCCGCGCTCCGATATGCCGGTAACACAGTTCAACATGAAATGGGTCGAGCTAGCGGGGCTCGTCAAATTCGACTTCCTCGGCCTGAAGACCCTTGATGTGCTGGCGAAGACCGTCGACCTGCTCCAGGCGCGCGGCATCGCTATCGATCTCGCGCAAATTCCGCTAGATGACCCAAGAACTTACGAGCTCATCGCGCACGGCGACACCTCGGGGGTGTTCCAGCTGGAAAGCGCGGGGATGCGCGACAACCTCCGCAAGCTCAGGCCCAACCGCTTCGAAGACATCATCGCCATGAATGCGCTCTATCGGCCGGGGCCGATGGACAGCATTCCCAATTACATCAAGTGCAAAAACGGCGAGGAGCCGGTTTACTATCCGCACGCGATGCTGGAACCCATTCTGGAACCGACATTCGGCGTCTTTACGTACCAGGAACAGGTCATGGAAGCGGCCCGGGTGATGGCCGATTACAGCCTCGGCGGTGCCGATCTGTTGCGGCGCGCCATGGGCAAGAAGATCAAGAGCGAAATGGAGGCCCAGAGAGCCAATTTCGTCGGTGGTGCGATCAAAAAAGGCATCGAGGAGAAGCAAGCAAATTTCGTCTTCGACTTGATGGAAAAATTCTCGGGCTACGGCTTCAACAAATCGCATTCGGCGCCATACGCGCTGATCGCCTATCAGACCGCCTATCTGAAGGCGAACTACCCAGTCGAGTTTCTTGCCGCATCTATGACGCTCGACATGGGCAACACCGACAAGCTCAACCAGTATCGCCAAGAGGTCAGCCGGTTCGAAATCGCGCTGCTGCCGCCCGACATCAACCGCTCAGATGTCGCGTTCTCCGTCGAGCCCGATCCGAAAACCGGCAAGCCGGCGATCCGCTACGCGCTCGCCGCGGTGAAGGGCGTCGGCGCGCAGGCGATGCGCGACCTCGTCGCCGAGCGCGCCGCGCACGGCCCCTACAAGGATTTGTTCGATCTCGCCCGGCGGCTCGACACCCGGAGCCTCAACCGTCGGCAGTTCGAGAACCTGGTCAAGGCCGGCGCCTTCGAAAGCCTCAACCCGAACCGCGCCCAGAGCTTCGCCGCCGCCGAGCTGCTATTGCGGGAGGCGAGCCGCACCGCCGAGGAGCGGCAGGACGGGCAGCATACGCTGTTCGGCGATGGCGAGTTTGCCGGTATGGGCTTTGCCGCGCGCCCGGCCTTGCCAGTGGTGGCCGATTGGCCGCCGGTCGAGCGGCTGCAATACGAATTCGAGGCGATCGGCTTCTACCTGTCGAGCCATCCGCTCGACCC
>Ga0070766_10000582_pt1 | contig 16393 bp, 13 predicted proteins | sample HubBroMetageWFT6_FD_69782 | JGI IMG/M metagenome (GOLD analysis project Ga0070766, IMG submission 69782) | Warmed and freeze-thawed soil microbial communities from the Hubbard Brook experimental Forest, New Hampshire - Hubbard Brook CCASE Soil... | ecosystem: Environmental > Terrestrial > Soil...
CATCGCAACTATGCCAAGCGACAGATGACGTGGTTCCGCCGCGAACCCGATGTCGCGTGGCTCGAAGGCTTCGGCGATGATGCAAGCATCGAAGATCAAGCAGCCGCGATGGTTGCGTCCGAGCTACACGCGTCGTCTTCGGTTTGAACCCCTCTGGCAGAGCCGCTCGATCTGACACCCGTCTTCGCTACGTGCTATCGTCTGTGCGTGAAGCTCCCCCGCCTACTCGTTCTGCTGCCAATTTGCTTCAGCTTTTCGCTGTCCGGATTCGGCGCCGGCAAGCCGGTGTTCCAGAAGCCCGGCCCCGTTCATTTCGACCAGACCGGCGAAAAATGGGCGCAGAAATCGCTCAAGAAGATGACGCTCGAGCAGAAGGTCGGCCAGCTGTTCATGATCTGGTCGCGGGCCCAGTTCCTCAACGTCAACAGCACCGAGTACATCAGCCTGCGCGACACCATGCGCAAGTATCACCTCGGCGGTTTTGGACTCACCGTCGAGTATGAAGACGGCTTCCTTTATAAGAACGAGCCACTCGAAGCCGCCATGGTGACCAACCAGCTGCAGCGCGATTCGGAGTTCCCGCTGCTGTTCGGGGCTGACTTCGAGCGCGGTCTTGGTATGCGGCTGAACGAGGTCACCGGATTCCCTCATGCCATGGCTTTTGGCGCGGCCAACGATACGGACTTCGCCCGCGAGTCGGGACGCATCACCGCCATGGAAGCGCGGGCCATCGGCGTGCATTGGAACTGGTTTCCCGACACTGACGTGAACTCCAACCCTGACAATCCGGTCATCAATACGCGCTCGTTTGGAGAAGACCCGAAGCGGGTTGGACAGATGGCTGCAGCTTACATCGAAGGCGCGCATGAGTTCGGAATGTTGACCACCGCCAAACACTTTCCCGGACACGGCGACACCGACACTGACTCGCATCTATCCGTCCCACTGGTCAAAGGAGATCAGCAGCACCTTGACACGATCGAGCTTCCGCCCTTCCAGGCTGCCATCAAAGCCGGAGTCGATGCTGTGATGGTGGCCCACGTCGCGGTGCCAGCGCTCGATCCTGACGCGAAACACGTGGCCTCCATCTCACCAGCCATCATTACTGGACTGCTCAAGCAGAAGATGGGCTTCGGTGGCCTCGTTGTCACTGATGCGCTGGTGATGGATGGCCTGAGGAAGCTGTTTCCCGAAGGTGGCCCAGCGGCCTCGGCACGTGCGGCGGTCGAGGCGGTGAAGGCCGGCAACGATATTCTCTTGCTCCCGGCCGATCTTGATGCCGCCTACAACGGTGTGCTGAACGCCGTACGGAGCGGCGAGATTTCCGAGTCGCGCATCGATCAGTCGGTGTTGAAGATTTTGCGTGCTAAGGCTTCGGTCGGTCTCAATAAAGCCCAGCTCGTCGACATCTATGCGGTGAACCAGATCGTCGCCAAGCCCGAAAGCCTGCTTGTCGCGGAAGAAATTGCCGACAGCGCGGTCACTCTCGTGCGTGACAGCAAACAAGTGCTTCCCCTGCAGCGTACGGGCCCGGGAACCAACCAGCCCCCCGCTGCGTATCAGTCTGCAGAGGACACGCGAGGCCGTGTCCTGGTGCTGATCTTCACCGACGACAGCCGCTTCGACATGGGGCGTCTGTTGGACGAGCAGGTGCGACGGCGGATTCCCGATGCGCGGGTCATGTACGTAGACGTTCGAACTGCAGCCGGAATGACGCCGTCCGTGATGAATGCGGTGGAGAAGGCACAGAAGGTCATCGTCGCCATCTATGAGGTTCCGGTCTCGGCCAAAATCGTGGCCGGAACCCCCGGCGATGGCAACAGCGTGGCCGTGCAGAGTTCATCGGCCGGGCTGTTGCGCAACGTTTTGCAGGCCGCGGCGGCCAAGACGGCCGTGGTGGCCATGGGAAGCCCCTATGTGGTTTCCCAGTTTCCCGAGATACAAACGTACTTATGCACCTTTTCCAACATGCATGTTTCCGAAATGAGCGCCGTCAAGGCGATGTTTGGCGAAATTCCCATGACTGGCCACATGCCAGTGACCATCCCCAACATCGCGCAGCGCGGCGCGGGCCTGAACAGCCCCGCACAACGTTCCACTGGAGGATCGGAATGAAAACCCTCACACGCACGATGTCAGTAGCCGTGGTGGCCGCGGCCCTGGCGATGTTGCTCGCGGCCTGCACGGTCCACGTCGACGACAAGGACAAGGAAGCCAAGAAGGTCGACATCCAGACTCCTCTCGCCGACCTCAAGGTCGATACCAGCGCAGCCGCGACCGACAACGGAATTCCCATCTACCCCGGCGCGACGCCCCGGCCGGAGGAAAATGGCGACAAACACCGGGCGAACGTCAACATCGGGGCCATGGGGTTCGGAATCAAAGTCATTGCCGCTGAATACAACAGCCCTGACTCTCCTGAAAAGGTGAAGAACTTCTACCTCGACAAGTTGAAGAAGTATGGCAACGTTCTCGAATGCCGGGGGACTGGAGGAGACCACGGCGCTGACGGAGACTGGAGCAGTAACGACCAAGGCGACAAACCTGTGTCCTGCGGCGATACCAAGGGCGACGGCTGGGAACTGAAGACCGGCACCAATCACAATCAGCACCTGGTGGCGGTCAGGCCCGATGGCTCCGGCACCCGCTTCGGCACGGTGTTCATCCAAATCCACGGCAAGGAAGCCACGCTTTAGGGCTATTGAATGTAGGGAAGGAAGAGTGGAGATGCTCACCTCAACACTGGAATTCGTCGACCGGCACTGGCTCGGATTGGTCCTTGCGTTGCCCATCGCTCTCTATGCGGCGTGGATAGCCTCGCTGGTTGTACCGGAAGTCGTGAGGGCAGTGGTGCCTGCTGTCGTACGTGCGGTAGTTGGCAGCTAAGTTTCGCAATGACATCGCGGCGGTTTTTGCTGACCACTATCCACTGATCACTAGCCACTCTTCTGTTGCGCACGCCGCGCAAGTGCTGCTAACGTCGAAGCTCGTGGAACATCCCTGCTATAAGTGCACGACGTCGATCGACGAGACGCTGCCCTTCTGTCCTCATTGTGGCGCTCCCCAGATTCGCGTCGCTTCGCCTGAGGAAGACGCGTCGCAATCGGCGTCCCCGGGTTCCGACCAGTCGGCGCAAGGGGTTGCCGCCTCTCCCTGGACTACTGGCGTCACGACCTACAATCCCCAAGCCGCGACTATTCAATGGGAACTGGCGTGGAAAGGCGCTCTACTTTCCGGTCTCGGCGCTGCCGTACTCACCGCAATTCCAATCGTGGGCTTCGGGTGCTGTCTGTGGCTGCTGGGGGCGGGGGCCCTCGCGGTCTGGCTCTATCAGCGTAGGGTGCCTGGAAGCCTGGTAACGCCGGGCATGGGCATGCGCATTGGCGCGGCCGCTGGCGCAATCGGCTATGTGGTCACAACCATCTGGAGCGTGCTGAGCTTTGCCTCCAACAGCCAGGAATTTCGCAGCGCGATGCAGGCGCAGATCGACAAGTCGCTGGCCTCCAACCCCGATCCCCGCGCGCAAGAGATTATGCGCCAATTCGTGGGAAACCTGAACACTCCGCAGGGCCTGGCTACGTTTTTCGTGCTGATCCTGGTGATCATGGCGGTGGTTTTCGTGATCTTCAGTGCCGCCGGCGGCGCGCTCGGCGCATCGATGTTCGCCCGCCGTAACCTGCGCTAGCACCGCTTCGAATCACAATGAACTCGATGCAGGCGTCTCCTAACAGGCGTGTCAGAAGACGCCATGCACCAGGCGCTGGACGTGTGTCCAGATGTCGCGCGGCCAGTCGCGGATGAGCTCCTCGAAGCGTTCGCCGTCGCGGGCGTACAAGGCGCGGCTCGCCTCCTCGTAGCCGGGCAGATTTCCGGCCATCGCAGAAAGAAACCTGCCAGCAGCTTCCGTCGCAGCCCGTACTTCCTGCTCGCCTGGCTCTCGCTTTCTCGCCTCATCGACGAGCCGGCGAATGGCCGCCGAAGCGCCATTCGGTTGTTCCTCAAGCCACTCCCAATGCCGCGGCAGCAGCGACACTTCGCGCGCGACCACCCCGAGCTTTGGGCGGCCGGGGCCGACGCGGGGTCGGTCGGGCTTGGCACGCGCCAGGACTTCAGCGAGCGTTCCCCGAAGGTCGAAATCGACCTGGCACCCAGTTTGATCTTCGAAGGTCAGAATGACGGGATTGTCGTCCCGATCGGAGCGGGACTTCATCGCGGTCAGGACTTGGTCGCGCTCGCCAGACGCCAGTAAATCATTGCCAACAAAGGCTGTATAAGTGTGATCAGCTTCCATAGCCTTAATTTTATCCGGATAATACTCGGCTGTCAATTAACACCGGGTAAAATTGTGCGCTCGGAGAACTCGCGGACGTCGGTGGCTCGTTGCCTAAAGCGTCTAGCCTCGGATTTAGGTCGCCGTATGGGAGTTAGTAAGTCGAGGATGAATGCGGGTTTGAGCTCAGGCTTCGAAGTCCTGCCTAAATCGCTCGAGAAGTGTCTTGTCGGATCGAACTGAGACCGCGTCGCCCACGGACTTCCTCACTCGTTCATTCCGGCTGTAGATGGAGAGCGCCTCAACCGCAGCCGCTGCTGTGGGCACGCTCGCGGTTTCTACAAGCGAAACGAGGAACGCGATCGCCTCATCCAGTTTCGATGCCGCCATCGCGCTGAGCAAGACGCGTCGTACTGGCATCGCAATCGTTCTCGCCCATTTCTCACGCAGGACCTCGAAGGCTGCGGGCAGACGCGACTCGCCAAGCGCGAGCATGGCAGCCTGGGCTACGTCATCGTCGTCGGAGTCGATGTACTTCGCGACAAAAGGAACTGACTTAGCCGGTGATGCCTCGAGAAGTCCGGAAAAACATTCGCCAATCACGGCCGGCTCAACGTCGCCGGTTAACACCTTTAACTTGAGCAGGAGGATGCCTGCTTCTCCTCCGTTCGCGGCCAAGGCCCGAACAGCGCCGAGCCTGGCGGCAGATTCACGATCGACCAGCAACTGCGTGACCTCGGTCAACGCGTCGGGATGGCGAGTTCGAACCAGTCCTTGGGCGCTCACCGCCCGCAACTTAGCGGCTTCGTCGACCGGCGGGCCGAATGATGCTTCCATCTGAACATGCTTGAGCCCGGCCAGGTAAGGCTCGGGCTCTTGGTAGTTCAGCTCGTACAGCGCGCTCACGATTTCGGTCACGGCGGCGCAGCGTTTGTCGAGCCGCGGCCCGTCTTTCATGAGCTTGCTGAACGCCGCCACCAGATCCGGAATGAGCGCCTTGAGCTGCAATTCCCGGACGACCTTGGCGGCCTTTGAGACAATCAGGTTGCTCCGATTCCGCAGGAATTGGCGGACCTCCTCCACCGCCGTTTCCGACGCCTCGGCATGGCGCAATTCGCCCAGCCTGTCCAGTGAGCGCTCGATCGGATCGCTCTTTGCCATCTGATATCTTCTATCGTCCGTGCGGGTTTGGGACTACGATTTTGGCCTTCGTCTACACTACACTCGAACCTTATGCCCTTCGTAACCCGTCGCAACTTCCTGTCTGCCTCCGCTCGCACCGCTGCCGCCCTTACTGCCGGATCGTTCCTCGTCGTCGAAGGGGCGCAATCCCAAACGGACAGTGTCGCTCGCACTCCTGTGGACCAGGCGCTCGATACGTTCATCGAGTCCTACATGAAGGCGATGAACTCCCCCGGACTAACCTTGGGCACGGCCAACCGCGCCGGCACTGTTCGTGCAGCCAGCTACGGATTCAGCAATCCCGCCCTCAAGCAGCCGGTCGAGCCGAACATGCTTTTTCACATCGGCTCCATCACCAAGTCGTTCGTCGCGCTGCTGTGCTTGCAACTGCACGAGGAAGGCAAGCTCGATCTGCACAAGCCAGTGCTCGACTATCTCCCATGGCTACCGATCGTCACCAGCTACGGGCCGGTTTCAGCGCACGATTTGCTCACCCACTCTTCTGGCTTGCCGAACGCATTGCAACTGATTCCCTCCGATCCGGCCACCCGTTATCGGCAGGCGTGGAAACCCGGCGAGCGCTTCTACTACTGCAACCTCGGCTTCGACATTTTGGGGAACCTCATTCAGGCGCTTGACGGACGCACTTGGGCCGCCGCTCTCAAGGCCCGCATTCTCGATCCACTTGGCATGAAGGACACTGCGCCCGTCATCACCAACGACATACGCCCGCGCACTGCCGAGAGCTGGGTAGCGTACTTCGAAGACCGACCTTATCCCCGTTTCGGTCGCCTCGCCCCGGCGGCCAACCTTCAGTTCGACGATGCCGCCGGCAGCATCGCGTCCACTCCGGGCGACATGACCCTCTACATGCAGATGCTGCTCAATCGCGGCCAGGGTCCGCACACCCGTATTGTCTCGGCCGACAGCTTCGCCCTCATGTCCAAGCCGTGGATCAAGGCAGCCGAGTTCGGCAAAGACGCCAATTACGGCTATGGCATCGCCGTCGAGACCGTAGACGGTCACACCATCCTTCGTCATACCGGGGGCATGGCCTCGTTCATGTCCGCCCTTTATCTCGACCTCGACGCCGGAGCCGGTGCCTTCTCCTCCGTCAACGCGATGCAGGGATACCGCCCTACTCCGGTTTCGCAATACGCTGTGCAATTGATGGCTGCCTCCGGCGCAGGCAAGCCTGCCCCTGCCGCGCCCGCCATCGAAGATCCCAAGGTCATCAAGAACGCCGCCGACTACGCGGGTGTCTATTCCTCGCCCGACGGCAAGTCCATCGAGATCACCGGCGACAATTCATTGTTCGCGACGGTAGCGAGTCAGCGGATGCCTCTGCAAAGATCTGGCGCCGACTCCTTTATTGCTACCGATCCGCAGCTCGCGCGGTCTTCCTTCATGTTTGGGCGCGCGAAAAACGAAAACGCAAAAGAGAAAGACAAGCCCGGTCCTGTCGTCGAGCTCATGCACGGCAGCGGCTGGTACACCAACCCGAAGTACACCGGCCCAAAGACGTTCACCGTCCCACCTGAGTACGCCGCATTCACCGGCACCTACCTTTGCTATGGCCCGTTTGAAGGCACCAGCGCCGACATCGTGGTGCTGAAGGGCCAGCTCTGGGCTGAGGGCGAAACTTCACTCGAACGCATCGGCGACAATGAATTCCGTCCCACGGAAGACGCTCCGAACCCAGAGCGCGTCGAGTTTCTTTTCATCGTAAACGGCAAAGCCCGCCTGCTGAAATTCAGTGGCGCCGACTTTTTTCGATTCGAAAGTGAATGATCCGGGAATCCACTGGTGTCGCCCGCTGTTCGCGACAGGGTGGAAACGGCTGATGCCTGTCACCCTCTCCCGTGTCACCCGTCACATCCGCTCACCCCAGTTGCCCCTCACGCGCCCATTTCGTATCATCCGTAGGGCATGACCAAACCCCCAAGTCCCTCTCCTAACCTGCGCGAGAAGTCGCAGATCATGTCTGCGTCGGAAATTGATCGCACCATCGTGCGCCTTGCCCATGAAATTGTGGAGAAGAACAACGGCGCCGACAATGTTGGATTGGTGGGCATCATGCGTCGCGGCGTTCCGTTGGCGCAGCGCCTGGCGAAGATCCTCGGGCGCATCGAGAAAATGGAAGTGCCCGTCGGCACCCTCGACATCACGCTCTATCGCGACGACCTCTCCACCATCGGCCATCGGCCCGAGGTGCGCAAAAGCAAGATGGAGTTCGACATCCAGGACAAGAACATCATCCTGGTCGACGACGTTCTCTACACAGGCCGCACCACCCGCGCCGCGCTCGATGCGCTGTTCGATCATGGCCGACCGCGCCGCATTCAACTGCTGGTGCTCATCGACCGCGGCCATCGCGAGCTGCCCATCGAAGCCGGATTCGTGGGGCGCAAGGTGCAGACCACCGACAACGAGATCATCGAAGTCAAATTCCAGGAAACCGACAACGCCGAGAAAGTGTTGCTGGTCGAGCGCGTCGCCGAGGGGCAATGAAGCAACACCCGCGTTCGCTGCTGGGCACCGATCACCTGACAACTGCCGAAATTGATGCCCTCCTAAAACTCGCGCGGCGCATGGATCCCAAACGCCCGCCGCAACTCCTGCGCGGCAAGCGTGTCGTGCTGCTCTTTTACGAGGCTTCCACCCGCACTCGAACGTCATTCGAGTTTGCTGCCAAAGCGCTTGGAGCCACCACCACACTCGTCTCTGCGACCTCGTCCAGCATCGAGAAGGGCGAGTCGCTCATCGACACCGGATGGACCGTCACCGCCCTGGGGGCCGACGTCATCGTCATGCGTCATCCCAATAGCGGAGCCCCGTACCTGCTTTCACGCTTCGTTCCGGTGCCCGTGATCAACGCCGGCGACGGACTGCATCAGCATCCGTCGCAAGCGCTGCTCGACGCGTTGACCATTACCAATCACAAGAAACGGCTCAAAGGGCTGCGCGTCGTCATCGTCGGAGACGTGTTTCACAGCCGCGTCGCGCGCTCCAACGCGCACCTGCTTTCCAAGTTCTGCGCAGAAGTTATCTTCTGTGGGCCGCCTGACCTCGTCCCCGACATTTCCGCAACCCTCGCTCCCGGCGTCGTCGCCTGCCACGATCTCGACGCCGCATTGCAAGGGGCCGACGTCGTAATGGCGCTGCGCATCCAGAAGGAGCGTCTCGCCGGCAAGCAGATCAGCCTCGAAGACTACATCGCGAAGTTCCAGGTCACGCCGCAACGCATGAAGTTGGCGCGGCCTGACGCTATCGTTATGCATCCCGGACCCATCGTGCGCGGCCTCGAACTCGCCAACGAAGTAGCCGACGGCCCGCAGTCCCGCATGCACGAACAAGTCGCCAACGGAGTGAAGACGCGCATGGCGATTCTCGCGACGGTGTTGAAGGCGGCCCAATGAAGACCGGAGAGAACGCGCTGCTTATCGCCGGAGGGCGGGTCATCGATCCCTCGAGTGGCATTGACCGCGAAATGGATATTCTGCTGCGCGACGGCCGCGTGGCTCAACTTGCTGCGCCCGGCGTGCTAAAAGCCGCCGCCAGCGATACGCTTAACGCCAAGGGCTGCATCGTGGCCCCCGGTTTCGTCGACCTGCACGTCCATCTGCGCGAGCCCGGCCAGTCGCACAAAGAGACCATTGCTACGGGTACTGCCGCTGCCGCTGCCGGAGGCTTCACCGCTGTCTGTGCCATGCCCAACACCAGCCCAGTGAACGATTCTCCCGAAATCACGCGCTGGATGCAGGCTCCCGAGCGCGCTGCCGTGGTCCGGCTCTTTCCCATCGCCGCAGCGACGGTTGGGAGTCAGGGCGAGAAGCTGACGAACTTCGCGGCGCTCAAGAAAGCTGGAGCCGTCGCCATCAGCGACGACGGCCGCCCCATCCTCGATGACAAGTTGATGCGCGACGCGCTGCGATCGGCGGCCAAGCTCAACATCGCGGTGGTGCAACATGCCGAGGACTCGCGCCTCACCGCCGGATGCTCAATGAATCTGGGGCCGACGTCGTTTCGCCTCGGCTTGCGCGGCATGCCTAACGCCGCTGAGTCTGACATTGTCAGACGCGATATCGCGCTGGCGCGCGAGACCAATTCTCATATTCATGTTGCCCACATTTCCACCGCGGAAGCCATGGACGCCGTGCGCCAGGCCAAGAAGGCCGGCGTTCGCGCCACCGCCGAGGTCACGCCGCATCACTTCACGCTGATCGACGAAAACATCGGCGAGTTCGATACCCATTACAAGATGAACCCACCGCTGCGCTCCGCCGCCGACCGCGACGCCATGATCGCCGGCATCCTCGACGGAACCATCGACGCCATCGCTACCGATCACGCACCACACGCTTTCCATGAGAAGCAGGTGGAGTTCGAGCGCGCCGCCTTCGGCATCATTGGCCTTGAGACCGCGTTGCCCATCGCCATCACGGTGCTGCATCACCACTTCAAACTGCCGCTGTGGAGAATTGTCGAGCTGCTGTCGTCAGGTCCCGCGCGTGTCTTTGGACTCGAAGGACTGGGCACGCTTTCGCCCGGAGCCCACGCCGACGTTACCATCTTCGATCCTGCCAAGAAGTGGACCTACGACGCGTCGCAGTCGAAGTCCAAATCGCGCAACACGCCCTACGACGGCTGGAGTTTCACCGGCTGCGTCGTCGCGACTATCGTCGCTGGCAGAGTAGTATTCGAAGGCTGACCCGATTAGTACGCGAAGTAAGGTCCGGTCCCGCCCGGCGTGCTTGCGCCGTTGATGGCTGTAAACACCGTGCGTCCGTAGAAGAACGGCAGCCCAAAGAGGAAGCCCCCCGTCCTGCCGGTGCCCGGTCCTGCCAGGTTCGAGAACGCGGTATTGCCCGAACTCAGCAGGGTGTCGCCGTTGCTCACCGTCAGCGAGACCGATCCGCTAGTGCCGTTGGTGCCCGTGTTCGTCACCGCGACGGTCTGGTCGGAGCTGGGGCAATAAAATCCCGGGGCCGTGCAGGCAGGAAATCCCGTGATCGCCGAGCTGAGAAAATAGTTCGCATTGGCGCCGCTGCTGATCGCTCCGGGATAAGCCGTGCTGTTGTAGGTCGTGACGAAGCTGCCCGGATTCAGGCCCGTCGCCGTTACTCCGTATGCCGCGGCATTGGCCAGGCCATTGTTGGGTTGCGTTCCGATCCCGAAGATCAACGAACCCTGAACGTTTGTCGAACCGCCACTGAAAACCGGCGGCAACGCAATCAGCGATCCATTGTTGTCGTTGGGGAACAGGGTGATGGGATTCGTGACTTGTGTGTTAATGGCCGCGAGGATAGCGCCGCATCCCGAACTGGGGCAACTGTAATACGTGTTCGGCGCGGAATTGCCAGTCGCGCAAGCGGTGCCACAATCCTGCGCAAACACGCCGATCCCCAGGATGCCGTTCGCTTTGAGTGTACTAACACTGTTCAGCGCTCCGCCCGTGGTTTGGCTGGAACAACTCGCAGGTACGCCGGAGAAGTTTGAGGGCGCGATGACCTGCACGGGTATCGACGACGCAATCTCGCCTGCAACCTGCACTTGCGCCAGCGAGACCGGTCCCCAGGCGTAACCAGCCGGCTGCACGAAGCACTCCGCCAGAGGATTGCCGTCGGAAGCAAGTTGTCCCGGCAGCGTCACACTGCCCAACGCAGACGCCAAGACGCGGAAGCCGACGGATCCGGTATCGACCAACACGTGATCAATGGTCTGACAAGTGGTTGTCGCCGGTGTGCAGACCGAAACCGTTGCATAGGCACCGTTCACGTAACCGACGGAAACGCCATTGACGCTGGGACCGCCATCCACGATTAGCGGCGCGGTGTTGTTTACATTCACTGTGACCGCCGCGGTGCCGGTAACGTTGGTTACCTGGGTGGTTGCAGTGATGGTGGCCTGGGTGCTGGCGGTGACTTGGGGCGCCGTGAACAGCCCCGAGATCGAGATGGTGCCGATATTGCTGCTCCAGTTCACCAGGATGGTACTGGATCCGTTGGCTGAGGCGATGCACTGGCTGCTCTGCCGCGGCTGAATCGCGGTCGGCGAGCAGGTCACGCTGATAGCCGTAACCGGAGTGACCGTAACCGAAGTGGTGCCGGTCTTCGTATTGTCCTGGACGGAAGCCGCATTGATCGAAACGGTGGTATTGGCAGTCACGGCCGGCGCGGTGAAGACGCCGTTCGCGTCGATCGTTCCATTGCTGGATCCCCACGAGACCACGGTATTAAACGTCCCCGTCCCCGTGACTGTCGCGGTGCACTGGCTGGTTTGGCCAGACTGAACCGAAGTTGGCGTACACGAAACGGTCACCGCCGTGATGGTCGAGCTGCTGGAACCACTTCCACTGCAAGCTACGATTCCGACAAGAGCTATTAACGCCAAGATCAGAGCGAGAGTACGCAAACCTTCCCCCCAGACGCTGCGAGCGCAACGTCCGCATAAGCAAATGAATATCTTAACGATAAACCCTTCGCATGAACACCGGGCGGGTGGCTTTGTTTCGGGTCAGCGGTCGACCACAGCTTGCGGGACAGCTCACCTAGGTTTTGGTCTCGTTCACTCCTGTAAGCGGTGCCGTATTAGAATTCAGGCATCCGAGCTGGCGCAATCGAATCCTCAGACGCCGCCAGTTCGTTCCCGAGAGGCAATTGATGGCTGAGCCCCTGCTCATCGCACAGAGTAAAGACCCACAGGTCCTGCTACCGCAGATGGCCAACCGTCACGGCCTGGTGGCGGGCGCGACCGGCACCGGCAAGACCGTCACGCTGCAAGTGATGGCCGAGGCGTTCAGCCGCATCGGCGTACCGGTTTTTGCCGCCGACGTAAAGGGAGATCTCTCCGGCATCAGTCAGCCTGGCAAGGACAATCCCAAAATCGCCGAGCGCGTGAAGAAGATGAAACTCGATGGCTTCGCATTCGAGGCGTCACCCGTGACGTTCTGGGATGTCTTCGGCGAACAGGGACACCCCGTGCGCACCACCGTCAGCGAAATGGGTCCGCTCCTGTTCAGCCGCTTGCTCAACCTCAATGACACGCAGTCGGGAGTGCTGTCGCTAGTCTTCAAGATCTCTGACGACCATCAGCTTCTGTTGCTCGACCTCAAGGACCTGCAGGCCGTACTGCAATATGTCGGCGAACAGGCGAAGGCGCTGCAGACGGAATACGGCAACATCTCTGCCGCCAGCGTGGGCGCTATTCAACGCGGACTGGTGACGCTCGGCCAGGAAGGCGGCGACAAGTTCTTCGGCGAGCCCGCCCTCAATATCGATGACCTGATGCAGACTGACGCCAACGGGCACGGCTTGGTCAACATTCTCGCAGCCGACAAGCTGATGCGCTCACCGCGGGTGTACGCGACATTCCTGTTGTGGCTGCTGACTGAGTTGTTCGAGAAGCTTCCCGAAGTCGGCGATCCCGCCAAGCCGAAGCTGGTCTTCTTTTTCGACGAGGCGCACCTGCTGTTTTCCGACCTGCCACCCATCGTCGCCGATAAAGTTACGCAGATCGTTCGCCTGATTCGCTCCAAGGGAGTGGGCGTCTATTTCGTTTCGCAGAACCCGCTCGACATTCCCGAGGCGGTACTCGGACAGCTCGGCAATCGCGTACAACACGCTCTGCGCGCCTTCACTCCCAAAGACCAGAAAGCGGTAAAGGCGGCGGCACAGACGTTCCGCAGCAATCCTAAACTCGACGTGGAGAAGACCATCACCGAGCTTGAAGTCGGCGAGGCGCTAGTGTCGTTCCTCGACGAAAAGGGTACCCCGGCCATAGTCGAGCGCGCTCTCGTCGCGCCACCCCGCGGACAAATCGGCCCCATCGCTCCCGAACAGCGGGCTGAGTTGATGAAGTCGTCGCTAGTCGCCGGGGTGTATGAGAACGCTATCGATCGCGAATCGGCGTTTGAGATTCTGAAGGGACGCGCGGGACAAACCACATCTGCAGGCGCTCCGCAGAAGCCAGGGCAAGAGCAGCCGTGGTACGCCAACCTGCCGAATCTCGGACTGCCCGGCCAATCCAGCGGCGGAGGCCGTCGCGGCGACAGCCTCATCGAAGCCATGTCGAAGAGCGCAGCGCGCACTATCGGCAACAGCGTCGGCCGCCAGATCGTGCGCGGGGTGTTGGGCTCGCTGCTCGGAGGGTCGAGCAAGCGCTAGGGCGATCGGCCCAACTTCCTTGGAAGGAGCAAGCAATGGCCACGAAAGCCAAGCAGAAGAAATCCGCGGCGAAGAAAGTCTCCGCGAAGCAGCCGTCACCATCAACGGCGGAGCAACCGCGAGCCATGCGTCCTACGGTTCCTCCGGGCTATGGCTTTCCCACTTCGCCGAAGGGCCTGCTCGACTGGAGTTGGGCGCGTGAGCGGCTGACCGGCTCGCGGAACTATGTGATTGTTACGGTGCGTCCCGACGGGCGGCCCCACGCCATGGGAATGCACGGGCTATGGCATGACGATGCCTTCTACTTCGGGAGCGATCCGGCAACGCGCAAAGCGAAGAACCTGGCCGCGAACCCGCACTGCATCGTGATCAACGAAAATCTCGACGAGCTGGTGATCGTAGAAGGCGTAGCCGAGAAAGTCGATTACAGCCAGTTGCCGCAGGGCCTGTCCGACGCCAGCAAGTCGAAGTATGGATGGCCACTGCCTTCGCGATCCGACGGATATGTGTACAGGCTCGTGCCGCGCGTGGTGTTCGCATTTCCGTTAAAGCAGATCGCCACCGCCTTGACCAAGTGGGTGTTTGAACCGAACGCGCCCGGCCACTGAAGAGCCCTTACCATGTACCGATCCGAAGCACAGCCTCCGTGGTGACGCGAAAACCGTTTTCCGGATGGATATTTTCGACACCGGGCATCCAGGAGTGAGTGTACTGAACGTTCACCAGGCGCCATGCGAAGGGGCGCTTGATCACCACATCCAGTCCGCCACCTGCAGCAAGGCTGGCGCCATTACTCGACACCTCTGTGGACCAGTCACTTCGCTTGGGATAATGAGGTAGCGTGCCGCTCCCGTCGTTCCATGCGTTGAGAAGCGTGTTCTCGAGTGTCGGGTTGTCCACTTCGTAGGTCACCTTGCGTCCACCGAACAGAACCTGAGCGAAGGGCGACCAGCGACGGCTGGCCAGTGGCGTCCAGCGCGGGCCGGCGCCGTAAAATAGGGAGTCGCCGCTCTGGGTGTACTTGGAAAAGCCCATAATCAGGCAACCGTCGATCTCGGCAACGATCTGCCATGTGGGCGACATTCGCGCGGCGCCCGATCCGCCGCCGCCAATACAATTCCTGCCATCTGAAAAATGCTCGTAGTTGGGGTAAGCAGCCAGTTCGATGGCCGCTACCTTGGGATAGACGTGGTTCGGATCGTTGTCGCTCGAGTCGGAGGGGCGGCGCACGAACTCGAACGGCTTGGGTCCGCCATGGTACCTGTAGTCCGCCAGCAGTTGCTTGCGGATGACAAAGTTTTCACCCACGATTCCAATTCGCGTGTCGCGGTGCCACGGCACCTTGAAGGCCATCACGTTCGCAAACGACCGTCCTGGATTGAGAAAGCATCGCGTCAGCGCAATCAGCAGACGGTTGGCGGTCCGGTTTTCCAGCCCCATGATCAGGTAGCGATCAAGCGCATCCTCTCCGATCATGGTGATTGCGCCCAGCGTCGGAGTGTCCACCAGGGTGATGAACCCCGGGGAGGCGTGCAGCATCACATTGCCAATGGAGTCCTCGCTGGCCACGCCAATCTTCCACTGCGTATGCCACACCGCCGAGAACGCCATGGAGCGGAGCAAACTCGTGAAATAATCGCGGCCGTCGCCCCACTGCACATCGCGGTATTTCGGATCATTCTGGCGAAGGATATATCCAAAAATTGACCCCTGAATCGGATGGCCGACATAGGGAGCCATGAACTGATCGCTGTCGCTCCAGCCGCGCAGTTCGCCCACCGAATCCAGCCAATTTTTTGCCCACGGCCCGTAGAGGGCATCGCGCGTCCCAGCCTCCGTCCAAAGATTGAACGTGTGCATGATGCCAGTGGACAACAGGGCTTCGCCGTTGGCGGCCTTCCAGTGAATTTTGGTGTCGGGATGCGGCGGTTCAACCGGCTGGACAACTAGTTTGGAAGCCGCTCCGGAATCGTCCTCCGGGACGTGATCGCTCGACGAGGGACTCTGCGCATCGGCACTCGCGAAAAAATCATAAGCGGGACCGTGCCACGCGCTAAAGGTCAAATCAGGGACATTCGCGACAGGCAGAGTGACAGCAGACTCATGCAACGCTGCGGCGGTTGCCTCGGAAAACTCGAATGGAGTGCGCGTTGCAGACGCGCTCTCAACGCGATCGTCGAGCCTGGCCGTTCCGCTCCCAACCAGGGATGAGCTAACGCCGTTGCCGAACCAGGCCGATGCGGCCTGCGCGACGGAGTTCACGGCATACATGCCAAGAACCAAAAACAAAAAAGCAATCTTCATGGCAATGAGCACTCCACGCCAAAAATAGAAAACAGAACTGCAACGTTGTCGCTGCTGAGACAGGCCAAAGTCCGGGGGGCCGTGTCTTTCAGCCGCTCAAGATTTTGCCCCACTCAGCCGTCTAAGGGCAACCCCACTTATCGGCACAACTCTTTCCTTTTGGTGCCGACCCGCGCGAAGCTGACAGTGCTGCCTCGCGCCCGCCGGCCGCTGTCCAAATCGCGCAGAGCATCAGCAGAAACCTACGGGCGCTGAAGTTTGATTGACTATTGGTAATGGGGGCCGCGGGGTGCATGTTGCGCGGCGATGCACGAGTTCATGGCCCAACGATGATAGACTAAACGTGGCCCTGAAACCCCTCCGGTTGTCCGGAAGTGAACCCTCCTTAGTCGGGACGTGGCTCAGCCTGGTAGAGCACTCGCTTGGGGTGCGAGGGGTCGGCAGTTCAAATCTGCCCGTCCCGACCAATTCA
>Ga0070766_10000583_pt1 | contig 16388 bp, 14 predicted proteins | sample HubBroMetageWFT6_FD_69782 | JGI IMG/M metagenome (GOLD analysis project Ga0070766, IMG submission 69782) | Warmed and freeze-thawed soil microbial communities from the Hubbard Brook experimental Forest, New Hampshire - Hubbard Brook CCASE Soil... | ecosystem: Environmental > Terrestrial > Soil...
TGTGTCCCAGTTCCTTACCGTTATCCCCCGGCGGCGAGGCGCGAGGCGATGCGCTCGGCCAACTCATCCATGTCAGCCGCACTGACCCATTCGTCGGACGGTCGCTGTATCAGTTGAAAGACCCTGATGCCGCGCGCGGCTTCTGGGGGCCGAGCGACGACGTGCACATGGAGGTGCTCGAACCCTTCTTGCTCACCGAGAAAGAGCACGTACGCCTTTGAGGCCTTCAGTTCGGTCTCGAGGGCTCGAGAAGTGGCTGCAACAAGCCATCCAAACACGCCAGCCTCATCGGAGGTCAGCTCACCCAATGACCGAGCGTGGCGACGTAAAACCAACACGAGCCAGCCAAGCCATGTCGAGTTGAAAGCATGGCTAATACGCCAAAGCCCATCGTCATAGATCCGCTCGTGCCGGCGGAGAGCGGTTTGGGCGTTGTGTTCACACGAGTAGCAGCCCGGGACGTGATTCTGCGACATACGCGGAATCGTGTGCCATTTCGCTCGCTATTGTCCCGGCGGGGTTTGGGGTCCACCAGGGAACGACCCAATCGAGGACGCTCCCCTCGCGCCTGCCAGCGCCGGGAACCTATTCAGACCGTATCCCGGGCAACCGTGTGGACGTCGCGAACGGACTCGAGCCGCTCAAGCAGGCGGCTCAACTGCGAGAGATTCTGGATCTCGACGATGGTGCTGATCACCGCGGTCTTGTCGTCGTAGACCTGGACATCGGCGCCGCTCAGGTTGATCTTCGACTCAGCGATCACCGCGGCGATATCGCGCAGCAGCCCGGTGCGGTCCCACGCCTCGATCTTGATGCTCACCGGGTACACCTGACGGGCACCGGTCTCCCACTCGACATCGACGATGCGCTCGATGTCACCGGCGTTGCGGACATTGACGCAGTCGGCCCGGTGCACAGTTACCCCCTTGCCGCGCGTCACGTAACCGCGGATCGCGTCGCCGGCCACCGGCTTGCAGCAGTGCGCGAGGGTGGTGAGCATGTCGACGTGCCCGTGCACGCGCACCGTGCCGGTGGGCGCGGGCGTGCTCGTGAGGGGAATGCCGAGGATGCGATCGTCGTCGGACTGCTGCTCGTCGGCGCCGAACTTGAGCACCGCACTGCGCGCGCTGATGTCCCCGTATCCGATCGCAGCGACGAAGTCATCGATCGTCGCGACCTTGAATTCCTGGGCCAGCTCGAGGAGCTGATCGTCCTTGACACCGCTCAGGGACATCTGGCGTAGACGCCGGAACTCCTTGTCCAGCATCTCGCGGCCTTTCTGGATGTTCTCGTCGCGGCGCTCGCGCTTGAACCACTGGCGGATCTTCTCGCGCGCGCTCGACGTCTTCACGAAATTCAGCCAGTCGCGCGATGGCCCGTGCGGCGCCTTGGTGGTGAGCACCTCCACGATCTCGCCGTTCTCCAGGCGATGATCGAGCGGCACCATCCGTCCGTTGACCTTCGCGCCGATGCAGCTGTGTCCGACATCGGTGTGGATGCGATACGCGAAGTCCACCGGCGTCGATCCCTGCGGAAGCGATCGCACGTCGCCGCGAGGCGTGAACACGAAGACCTCATCCTGGAAGATGTCGACCTTGACGGTGTTGACGAACGCCTCGGCGTCGAGCACCTCCTTCTGCCAGTCCATCAACAGGCGCAGCCACGTGAAGCGCTCGTCGATGCGCGCACCGGACTGTCCGCCCTTGTAGCGCCAGTGCGCGGCGACGCCGTACTCGGAGGTCTCGTGCATCTCCTGGGTGCGGATCTGCACCTCCATCGGCTCGCCGGTGTGGGACAGCACCGTGGTGTGCAGCGACTGATAGCCGTTGCCCTTGGGCATGGCGATGTAGTCCTTGAAGCGACCCGGCAAGGGCTTCCACAGCGAATGCACGACCCCGAGCGCGCCGTAGCAATCCTTGATGGAATCGACGAGCACGCGAATCGCGATGATGTCGTAGATCTCGCCGAACTCCTTCTGACCGCGGAGCATCTTCTCGTGGATGCTGTACGTGTGCTTGGTCCGGCCCGCGATTTCCGCGCGCATGCCGAGCGGTGCGAACTCCCGCCCGAGGATCTCGGTCACGTCGCGCACGAAGGCGTCCCGCTGCTGGCGGCTGCTCGCGAGCCGTGCCTCGATCAGGTGGTAGTTGTCCGGGTCGAGCTGCACGAACGCAAGGTCCTCGAGCTCCCCTTTGATCTCCCAGATGCCGAGGCGATGCGCGAGCGGCGCGTAGATGTCGAGTGTCTCTCTGCTGATGCGCAGCCTGCGCTCGGTCGTGTGCGCGCTGATCGTGCGCATGTTGTGGAGTCGATCGCCGAGCTTGATGAGCACGACACGCACGTCTTCGGCCATCGCCACGAGCATCTTGCGGATGTTCTCCGCCTGGTGTTCCTCCGCGCTGCGCACGTGGATCTTGCCGAGCTTGGTCACCCCGTCGACCAGCTTTGCGACCTGGTCGCCGAAGAGGCCTCGCACCTCCTCGCGTGTGACCGCAGTGTCCTCGACCGTGTCGTGGAGCAGCGCGGCCATGAGGGTTTCCGGGTCGAGGCGGAGGTCTGCGAGGATGCCCGCCACCGCCAGAGGGTGCTCGATGTACGGCTCGCCGGTGAGCCGGGACTGCCCCGTGTGCGCGCGGTCGGCGACATCGAAGGCGCGCCGGATCGCGGTTCGGTCCTCCGCGGGGAGGTACTCGACACGGGCCATGAGCTCGTTGATAGGCACGGCCTTTACGAGTGTAGAACGAGAGCGCGTCGATCAAACACGATGTAACGAGAGTATGTCGAACGAGTGAATTCAAGCGACTGATTGCTAGCGGCGATGGGACGCAGAGCGGTTTGGAGGGGGTGACCCGGTAGACTGAACCGCGATGACCCTGGAATCAAGCGAGCCCCGAGTGGCAGAAAACGAGGCAACCCTCGTCTCGCCACTCGGGGGCGCGCTTGTTGATCTGCTCATGACCCCAGGCGAGCTTGCTGAGTTGAGCGCGCGCGCCGATGAACTCCTCTCGCTGCGCATTTCGGAGACGGCCTCCGCCGATCTGGGGCTGCTCGGCAGCGGCGCATATTCGCCGATCAGCGGGTTTCAGGGCAGCAGCGACTATCAAAGCGTCGTCGAACACGCGCAGCTCAGCGATGGCACGCCGTGGACACTTCCCATCACCCTGCCCGTCGGTGATCGCGCTCGTGCGCTGCGCGAGGGCGCCGTCGTGGCCTTACATGACGATCAAGACCACCTGCTCGGCTCGCTCACCGTGACCGAGGTCTACGATCGAGACCTGGAGGCAGAGGCCCGCGAGGTCTATCGGACCACGGACCAAGCCCATCCGGGCGTCGCCGCGCTGTTCGCGCAGGGACCGACGGTCGTCGCCGGCCCGGTCCGCGTTGCTCCTCAGGCTTCTGGAGATGTGCTCTCCACGCCGGCCGAGACGCGCGCCGCCCTCAGCGAACGCGGGTGGTCGACGGTGGTGGGATTCCAGACACGCAATCCAGTGCACCGCGCTCACGAGTACCTCACCAAGGTCGCGCTCGAGCAGGTCGACGGACTCTTGCTCCATCCCCTCTCCGGTGTGACGAAGGGTGATGACGTGCCCTTCGAGGTCCGGATGGACTGCTACCGGGTGTTGCTCGACGGCTACTACCCGCCCAATCGCGTGGTGCTCGGCATCTTCCCAGGCGCAATGCGTTACGCAGGACCCCGCGAGGCCATCTACCACGGGCAGGTGCGCCGGAACTACGGGTGCTCGCATTTCATCATCGGCCGGGACGCCGCCGGAGTTGGCAATTACTACGGTACCTACGACGCGCAGACACTCTTCGACGAACTCGGCGGCGCCGAGCGCCTCGGCTTTGCGGCGTACAAGTTCGAGCACTCCTTCTACTGCCGTGCCTGCGAGAGCATGGCGAGCACCAAGACCTGCCCCCATGGCGCTGACGATCGCGTGATCCTGAGCGGGACGCGGGTTCGCGAGATGCTCACCCGAGGTGATCCCATCCCTCACGAGTTCACCAGGCCCGAGGTCGCCGAGATCCTGCGAGCCGCTTACGCCGTGGCCGCCACGGTCGCCTCGTGACCGGGCTCACGATCTGGTTCACGGGCCTTTCCGGAGCCGGCAAATCGACGATCGGCCAGCGGGTCGCGACTGAGCTTCGCGGGCGCGGTCTCAATGTCGAGGTCCTCGACGGCGACGAGGTGCGGCAGACGCTCAGCGCGGGGCTGGGCTTCAGCAAGGAAGACCGCGACATCAACATCCGCCGCATCGGATTCGTGGCGGAGCTGCTCACGCGCAATGGTGTGGTCGCCATCACCGCCGCCATCTCGCCGTACAAGGACACGCGGGCAGAGGTGCGCCGGCGAATCGGTCGCTTCGTCGAGGTCTATGTCAGCTGCTCGATCGACGTGCTCGCGGAGCGCGACGTCAAGGGACTGTACAAGCGAGCCCTCGCCGGGGAGATCGACCATTTCACCGGCGTCTCGGACCCGTACGAAGCGCCTGAGGCCCCCGACGTGGTGGTCGACAGCGGCACCCAGACCGTCGACGAGTCGGTTGCCGCAGTCCTGGCAGCCATCGACGCAAGCGGCCTCCTCCCAGAACCGGCGCCGCGCGGCTAACGCCGCGATGCGCACGCCGCAGTCGCGCCCTCGACATCCGCGACCCAGGATCACGCTCGACCAGCTCCACACGTTTCTCGCCGTCGCCGAACGCGAGCACGTGACCGCCGCGGCCGAGGCGCTCGGACTCTCCCAGGGATCGGTCAGCGGCGTGGTGCGACGCCTGGAAGCAACCCTCGGGCTCCCCCTACTGCAGCGGGTGGGCCGGAATGTGCAGCTCACCGACGTCGGCCGTGCCCTGCGCCAGCTCGCCGTCCGCGTCCTCGAGGACGTCGGCCAGATCGAGGAGTTGCGCGTCGGTTACCTCGCCTTCGAACGTGGTGAGCTGACCGTCGCGGCGGGACGCGTGATGGGCGCGCATCGGTTGTCGGGCTGGCTCGCTCCGTTTGTCGCCGACCACCCGGAGATCAACGTGCGCCTCGCGCTTGCGCCCATGCGCTCGCTGGTCACCATGCTCATCGAGGGCCGGGCCGACATCATCCTCGCGGGGTCGTCGGTGCGCGTGCCCGGCGTCGAGATGGTCGTGCTCGAGCACACCCAGCTGGTCACCGTGGTCGCCGCCCACCATCCGCTGGCGTCGAGCCGCACGGCGGTTCGCGACCTCGTGTCCCATCGCCATCTCGCTCACGAGCGCGGCAGCGCTACCGAGGCACTCGCCGCCCACGCGCTCGGCAGCCACGTCGATCCAGAGAACACCCTTGAGCTCGAGGAGGGCGCCCTCCACGCGGCGCTCCTCGCCGGACTCGGATTCGCCGCCATGCCACGTTCCGTCGTCGAACAGGACATTGCCGAGGGCCGGCTGGTGGTCATCCCACTGCCCGGACGGAGCGTCTCGCAGTCATTCGCCGCCGCGCGCCGGCGGGACCTGCACACCCCGGCCGTCGAGGCGTTCTGGGCGCATCTCAAGCGCATCGCCGTCGATCAGTCCTGAGGGATTGCCTCGCGACGCGCTGGCTCGGAGCGCGTCGGAGGCGTTTCAGTAAGATCGGGCGAGGAGCGCGTTGGAGTCCGAAGGCGTCCCGCACGCGATGCAGGGAGCACCGGTTGCGGGGCGGTCGGCGCGGAGGACCCGAACCGTCAGGGCGTGCACCGCGTTCTTGATGGCGGTTTCGCACTCCGCGGTGTTGCACATCGGCGCGGTCGCGAAGACGGGGCGCTCCGCAAACGCCGCGACCAGTTCCTCGATGCTCGACACGTCGACACTGCGATCATCGAGGCGTGCGCGAGCGCGCTCGAAGATTGCGCGCTGCGACGCGTCGAGCAGTTCCGGCAGCCTGGCTGCAAGCCCTTCGAGCGGAACGGTCTCCTCGGTGCGGTCGACCCGGTGCACCAGGGTCACGTTGCCTCCCGCGAGGTCCTTGGCACCAACGACGATGCGCAACGGCACGCCTCGCAACTCCCAGTGCGCGTACTTCTCGCCGGGCCGCATCCCCTCGCGACGGTCGACCCGTAGGCGAACACCCGCGGGACACTCACGTTCGAGACGCGCTGCCGCCTCCTCCACCACCGCCGCGCCGGCCTCGTCGTTGCTGCGAGTGATCGGAACGGCGATGACCTGGACGGGCGCGACCTTGGGCGGGAGGATCAGGCCCATGTCGTCACCGTGGGCCATGATCACCGCGCCGACCGTGCGCGTCGAGAGCCCCCACGACGTCTGAAACGGATGCTGCCGCTGGTTCTCGCGGTCGCTGTAGGCGATGTCGTACGCACGCGTGAAATTCTGCCCCAGGTGGTGTGACGTTCCCGATTGCAACGCCCACCCGTCGGACATCATGGCTTCGATGCTCACCGTGTAGCGAGCGCCGGGGAATTTCTCCGATTCCGTCTTGCGTCCCTTGATCACCGGGATCGCCAGCCAGTCCTCGGTGAGCTCGCGGTAGCAGTCGAGCATGATGTCGACCTCGTCCGCCGCCTCACTGTCGAGCTCGTGAAACGTGTGGCCCTCCTGCCAGAGGAACTCGGTGGTGCGCAGGAACAGGCGCGTTCGGTGCTCCCAGCGCACGACGTTGCACCACTGGTTGATCTTCACCGGCAGGTCACGCCACGAGTGGATCCAGTCGGCGTACATCGAGCAGATGATCGTCTCGCTGGTGGGACGCACGGCAAGTCGCTCCTCGAGCTCCTTGCCCCCGCCCCGGGTCACCCACGCGACCTGCGGGTCGAAGCCCTCGACGTGGTCGGCCTCCTTCTGCAGGTACGACTCCGGGATGAAGAGCGGGAAGTAGATGTTCTCGTGTCCGGTGCGCTTGATCATGTCGTCGAGCGCGCGCTGGATGTTCTCCCACAACGCGAAGCCGTACGGCCTGATGACCATGCAGCCGCGCACCGGCGAATAGTCTGCGAGCTCGGCACGGCGGACAACATCGATGTACCAGCGATCGAAATCCTCGCTCTGCGCCGTGATCCGCTTCTCGTCGGCCATGGCCGAGCAGTCTACGTGAGGACGCCCTCGCGCTCGCTCAGACCGACCGGCAGCGGCTTTCCCTCGGCGATCAGGCGCGCGTCCTCCTCCGCGATGTCGTGCAGTTCGTCGAGCAGCGCGCCGACGAGCTCGCCCTCGGGCAGCGTCGACACCACCTTGCCGTTGCGATACAGGATGCCCTTCTGACGTCCGCCGGCGATCCCGATGTCGGCGTGCATCCCCTCTCCCGGTCCGTTGACGACGCAGCCCATCACCGACACGGTGATGGTCCGCTTCACGCCCTCGAGCGCCTTCGACACCTGCGCGACCATCGGCATCATGTCGATCTCGAGACGCCCGCAGGTGGGGCACGCGACCAGGTTCGGCCCGTCGCCCTTCTCCTGGAGGTTGGCGAGGATCTGACGCGCGACGCGTACCTCTTCCTCCGGCGACCCGACCAGTGACACGCGAATCGTGTCGCCGATCCCTTCAGCGAGCAGGAGGCCGATCCCGAGGGCGCTCTTGATGCTCCCGGTGTCCACCGGCCCGGCCTCGGTGAGGCCGAGATGTAGCGGATACCGATTGCCGAGGGCGACGAAGGCGCGGTTGGCGGCGAGATTGGTGAGCACGTCGCTCGCCTTGAGCGACACCTTGATGTCGCGGAAGTCGAGCTCCTCGAGCACGCGTATGTGACTCAACGCGGCGGCGACCATGTTCTGCGCGGTCTCCTCGATCGATCCGCCCCGACCCCGCGTCAGTTCCTTGCGCTGCGGGATGCTGCCGGCGTTGACCCCGATTCGGATCGGGACGTTGCGCGCCTTCGCCTCACGTGCGATATCGGCCACTTTCGCGCTGTCGGTGATGTTTCCCGGGTTGAGACGCAGGCAGTGCACCCCCGCCTCGAGCGCGAGCAACGCGAGCGGTGCGTCGTAGTGGATGTCGGCCACCACCGGGATCGGCGATTCACGCACGATCTCGTGCAGCGCCGCCGCGGCGTCGCGCGTGTCGCAGGTCACCCGGATGACGTCGGCTCCTGCCTTCGCGGCGCGCTCGATCTGCGCGATGGTCGCCGTGGCGTCCTCGGTCTGGGTCTTGGTCATGGTCTGCACCGCAATCGGTGCGGCGCCGCCGATGACGACAGTCCCGACGCGGACGGGAACCGTGGGCCGGCGCGCTTTGATCGGCGAGCCCCCCTCGCTCATAGCCTGCTCACGTCTCCGATGGTGACATACACGGCAAAGACCACGACCACGGCCAGACCAACAGCGGTGATCGCGGCCTCGACCTTCGGGTTCAGGCGGCGGCGGCGCACCGATTCGATGAGGATGAACAGCAGTTTGCCGCCGTCGAGGAACGGAATCGGCAGCATGTTGACGAACCCGAGGTTGAGGCTGATGAAGCCGATCCACCAGACCAGCCCGTTGGGACCGAGGAATCCGTTGTTGGTGGCGACTGCGGTCTCCTGAGCGATGCCGACCGGGCCGGTGAAGCCCTGGGGACCGTTGATCCCGCCCTGGGGTGGATGGACGATCAGTCCGTAGATTCCGGTCACCTCTCCCCACACGAATCCCGGGATCGCGCTGAATCCGGTCACCACCGCCGCCGGCGCGGTCTCGCCGTCAAAGCCGGGGACGACGCCCATGATCCAGGCTGCTCGGATCTCGTTGTTGGTCGGATACCCGTCCTTGATCCCGCTCACGGTGACGTCGTTGAAGTACTTGGACGGCGAGCCGTCCGCGTTCACGAGGTAGCCGCTGATGCTGACCGGGGTGCCGTTGCCGAGCAGCGCCGCAGGGTCTCCGGTACCAACGGGCGCGCCGTTGATCGACGTCACCGTCAGGCCACCGGCGGGGAGCTTGCCCCCGGCGACGGTCGACTGATCGCTGACCACGTTCGAGAGCGTGAGCCTCGGCGTGAGCACCGTGTTGTGGATGCTGCCGTCGGTGGCGCGGTACTCAACGTTCATCGGACGTCCCTGGCTCGCGGTGGTGGCGTTATGCAGGTCGGTGGTGACGTCGGTGAGGTTGTCCTGACGGATCGTCGAGCTGTTGATGGCGAGGATCGTGTCTCCCGTCCGGAGGCCCGCGGCGCCTGAGGCGGCGTGGGAGTCGAAGAGTGACGGTGTCGGCTGCATGTCGACGATCGCGAAGATCAGCCCACCGAAGATGAAGTTCGCGATGATGCCCGCCGACACCGTCGCGAAGCGCCGCGGGCGGCTCGCGCGATAGAAGTTGCGTTCCCCCGCATCAGTTTCGCCCGCGAGTCCGAGCATGCCTGCCATCCGCACGAAGCCACCGGCGGGGATGGCACGGATGGCGTAGAGCGTCTCGCCGACGCTGCGTGAGTAGATCTTCGGGCCGAACCCGATCGCGAACTCCTCGACCTTGATGCCCGAGAGCTTGCCGACGGCAAAGTGTCCGAACTCGTGGACCGTGATCACCGTGACGAGCACGAGGATGAATGCGCCGGCGTAGATGAGGAACTGGATCATCGAGCCGCGACCGCTCCAACAGTGGTCGCGCGCACGAAGCCGCGAGCCCAGGTGTCGGCCGCCAGCACGCCGTCCAGGGTCGAAGCGCTGTCGCCATGGAAGGACGCGAGCGCGTCACTCACCAGCGGCACGATCTCGTCGAAGCGGCACTGTCCTGCGGTGAACGCCATCACCGCCTCCTCGTTCGCGGCGTTGAAGACGCATGGCGCGAGGCCACCGCGTTCTCCCGCGCTGCGCGCCAGCGCGACAGCCGGGAAGCGGGCTTCGTCCACCGCGAGGAATTCCAGTGGCGAGGCGTCGCGAAGGTCGAGGTGCGGCCCGACGCCCGGGAGGCGTTCGCCGTCCGCAAGGGCGAGGGCGATCGGCACACGCATGTCGGGGAGACCCATCTGGGCGATCACCGCTCCATCCTGGAACTCGACCCAGCTGTGCACGATGCTGGTCGGATGGATCGCGACATCAATCGAGGAGTACTCCACGTCAAAGAGGAAGTGCGCTTCGATGACCTCGAGACCCTTGTTCATCATGGTCGCGGAATCGATGGTGACCTTCGGCCCCATGTTCCAGGTGGGGTGAGCAAGCGCTTCGGCCGGTGTGATCGAAGCGAACGTGTCGAGTGGACGCCTCAGGAAGGGGCCGCCGCTGGCGGTGAGCACGAGCCGGGACACCGATGCGGGATCCTCGCCGCGGAGGCACTGCCAGAGCGCCGAGTGCTCGCTGTCGATCGGGATGATGCGCGCCCGGGCGGCTGCCGCGCGGGCTTTGACGAGCTCGCCCGCCATGACCAGGACCTCCTTGGTGGCGGTCGCGACCGTGGCGCCCGCGTCGATGGCGGCGAGCGTCGGACGGATCGCCGCGGCACCGGTGATCGCGACGCAGACCACGTCGGCGTCCATGGCCGCGATCTCGCATGCGGCGTCGATTCCGGTCGCGCAGCCAGGGGGCAGCTCGGTGTCTGGCCCGGGGTGGACGAGCGCGGTGCGCGTCACCCCGAACCGGGTCGCGATCGCCGCGAGCGCGGCGCCGCTGCTCCCCGCCACCGCGCCGACCAGCGTGAATCGATCGGGATACCTGGCGATCACGTCGCACGCCTGCCGGCCGATCGAACCGGTCGCGCCCAGCAGGACGACGCGTCGGCGGGGCGTGGGGAGTGTCACTTGTGCGCAGTTGCCTCAGTTCGCAGTAGAGCAGAGCACGCCACCGCTTTCACCGCGGTTACGGGAATGCGATCAGCTTCAGGTAGCAATATACGACTGGCGCTAGCAGCACTAGGCTGTCGGCCCTGTCGAGAATGCCTCCGTGACCGGGGATCAGGGATCCGGAGTCCTTCACCCCGGCCTCGCGCTTGATCGCCGACTCCACGAGGTCTCCACCCTGCGCCGCGACCGCCATGAGGGCGCCGAGACCGGCGCCGAGCGGGACGCTGATGCCGATCAGCCAGGGCCCGGCCAGGGCGCCGACCAGCAGCGACGCCCCGGCACCGGCGACCGCTCCCTCCAACGACTTGCGCGGCGAGATCGAATGGAAAAAGGGGTGGCGGCCGATCGCGGAACCGACGAAGAACGCCGCCGAGTCGCCGATGACCGCGCCTGCCAGGGCGAGAACCACAAGCCGGAATCCGAGGTGGTTGGCGTCGGGGACGTGCCAGCGATAGATCGCCACCCAGAAGCCGAGGCAGAGCCCGATGTAGGCGGCCCCGCCGACGGCGAGCGCCCAGCCCGCGAAGCTCTGCCGGGTACCAAGACCGGCGAGCAGCCCCACGACGGCGGCGGCTGCGAACGCCCACTCCGCCGCCATGTCCGAGGCCGGCAGGACGAATCGAATCCCAAGCCACACGCTGAGCGGCAGGATCAACCAGACGGGTGGTGTCGGGCCCATCCGCCCGAGGAGCCCGCGGAGCTCCCAGGCTCCGATCAGCGCGCCCGCTGCGACCACGGTCGCGACCGCCGGCGTGCCGATCCAGAGGGCGGCGGCGATGATCGCCACCAGGATCACCCCCGAGACCACCCTGACGGCGAGATTCATTCCGTCCGGTGGGCGTGCTGCACGTTGCCGGCGTGGGCGGGGACGCGCTCGACCGCTTCCGGGATCGCGCCGAACTTGCGCTCGCGACTGGAGAAATCGGCGAGCGCATCGTGAATCGCTCGCTCGCCAAAATCGGGCCAGAGCGTGTCGGTGACGTACAGCTCTGCGTAGGCGGCCTGCCAGAGCAGGAAGTTGCTGATCCGGAGCTCCCCGGCGGTGCGCACGATCAGGTCGGGGTCCGGAAGGCCGCGGGTGTAGAGCGCGCCGCTGATCGTGGCCTCGTCGATGTTCGTCAGATCAGCACCGGAGCCGGCCATGTCTCGAATCGCATCGACGATCTCGCGCCGGCCCCCGTAGTTGATCGCGACGTTGAGGATCGCCGCGGTGTCACCCGCGGTGAGTGCCTCGGCCTGCGCCACCTTCTGCTGGAGGGATTCGCTCAGCCGCGCCCGGTCACCGAGCACACGGATCTGTACGCCGTTGTCGTGGAGCTCGTCGACCTCGCGATCGATCGTCTCGCCGAACAGGCGCATGAGCGCGCTCACCTCGCCGCGCGGCCGCTGCCAGTTCTCCGTGCTGAAGGCATAGAGCGTGAGGATGTGGACGCCGGCCTGATGGCACGCCTCCATGACCGGGCGGATCGCCCGCACACCGGCGCGATGACCGGCGACGCGCGGGAGGTGGCGCTGCCGCGCCCAGCGACCGTTGCCGTCCATGATGATCCCGACATGCCGCGGAAGGTCTGCCCTTGCGGGGAGCGGGATCGCGGCGGGATCGGGTGGGCGCTGCATTTTTGGTGCTCGGGGTCAGAACGCCCCGAAGGCCACGGCCGTTTCGGCGCTGATCTCCGTCAGACCTCGAGGATCTCAGCCTCCTTCCTCTGGATGGCGTCGTCGATCCTGGCGATGAACTGATCGGTGATCTTCTGTGCCTCGATGAGCTTGGAGGCCACCTCGTCCTTGCTCACGTGGCCATCCTTTTCCACACGCCGGAGGTGCTCGACCTCGTCGCGGCGAATGTTGCGCACCGCGACGCGCGCCTCCTCGGCTTTGCGGTGAATGACCTTGACGAGTTCCTTGCGCCGCTCCTCGGTGAGCTGGGGGATGGCAACGCGGATCACCTGCCCGTCGTTGCTGGGATTGAGCCCGAGATCGCTCTTCTGGATTGCCTTCTCGATGGCACCGAGCGAGGTCCGGTCGTATGGCTGGATGACCAGCATGCTGGCTTCCGGGACGCTGATCCCGGCGATGCTCTGGAGCGGGGTCGGGGAGCCGTAGTAGTCGACGTGCAGGCGCTCCAGGAGCGCAGGCGAAGCGCGCCCGGTGCGCACCGTCATCAATTCGCGGTGCAGCGCCTCGACGCTTTTCTCCATGCGCTGGTTCGCGTCCGCGAGCCGCTGCGCGATCTGTTGCTCGGGGTCGTCGGTCTTGTCACGTTCGGTCACTCGGGGTCGGCCTCCGAGTCGACGCGGGTCCCGATCTGCTCACCGAGGATCACCCGCTCCATGTTGCCCTGGGTGAAGAGGTCGAAGACGATGATCGGCATGCGGTTGTCCATGCACAGGGTCACGGCCGTGCTGTCCATGATGGTGAGCCCGCGATTGAGCACATCCATGTAGGTCAGATTCTGCAGCCGGGTGGCGGTGGTGACCTTGTTGGGATCCGCGCTGTAGATGCCGTCTACCTTGGTGGCCTTGAGCAGCACGTCGGCACCGATCTCGACCGCGCGCAGCGCCGCCGTCGTGTCGGTCGTGAAGAACGGGTTCCCGGTGCCGGCAGCGAGGATGACCAGGCGTCCCTTCTCGAGGTGGCGGACGGCACGCCTCGGGATGAACGGCTCGGCGACCTGCTGCATCGCGATCGCGCTCTGCAGCCGGCAGTCAATCCCGAACTGCTCGATGGCGTCGCGCAGGGCCAGCGCGTTGATCACCGTGGCGAGCATGCCCATGTAGTCGGCTGTGACCCGATCGATCCCGTGCTGCGCAGCCTCGGTGCCGCGCACGATGTTGCCGCCGCCGACGACGATGGCGACCTGCACACCGCGCGCGACGATGTGAGTCAGCTGCTCTGCGATGTGGCGCGCCGCCGCATAGTCGATGCCGTAGCCGGCGGTCCCGAGGAGCGCCTCGCCGCCGAGCTTGAGGATGACCCTGCCGAACACCGGCCGGCGTCCGTCGTTGGCTCGTGCGGCTACCGCGGCAAGCTCCACGCTCTGGGCTCCGAGGCTCACTCGGCGGCCGGCGCGGCCGCGCCGTTGGTTTCGGTGCTCTCACCGCCCACCGCGTAGCGGGCGAAGCGGGCCACCGAGATGTTCTCGCCGAGCTTGGCGATGGCTTCGGTCACCAGGTCACCGACCCTTTTCTTGTCGTCCTTGATCCACGGCTGCTCGAGCAGACAGATCTGCGCGTAGAACGCATCGAGCTTGCCGGTGAGGATCTTCTCGACGATGTTCTCGGGCTTGCCCTGCACCTGCTCGCGATAGACGGCTCGCTCGCGCTCGACAATTTCGGCCGGGACGTCCTCGCGCCGGACGTACGTTGGCGCCATGCCGACGACCTGGAGAGCAAGCGTGTGCGCGAGGTGCTTGAAATCGTCGGTCTTGGCGACGAAGTCCGATTCGCAGTTGAGCTCGATGAGCGCGCCCTGCCTGGCCATGCCACCGGCATGGTGGATGTACGCCTCGACCAGGCCCTCGTTGGTGCTCCGCCCTGCCTTCGCGGCTGCACGCGAAAATCCCTTGGCGCGCAACCAGTCCTCGGCTTTGTCCATGTCGACGTCGGTTTCCACCAGGGCGCGCTTGCAGTCCATCATCCCCGCGCCGGTGCGCTCTCGCAAGGCCTTGACCATCGCCGCGGTGACCTCGGCCATCAGCTTGATGCCTCCGCTTCAGCCACCGCGGCGCCGGCCGCCGCAGGTTCCGGTGTGGCGGCTGCGGCAGCCGCCTGCTCCGCGGCGATCGCGTCAGCGTGTGCCGCCGCTGCGGCCGCCTGTTCCGCCGCGACCACCGCGGCAGCCTCCGCCGCGACGGCCGCTTCACGCTCGCGCTGCTCGGCCTCCTGGCGTTCCTGCATCTCGCGCTCGCTGAACTGCTGCAGCCCTTCGGCGATCGCCTTGCCGATCTCGCTGACGATCAGGCGGCAGCTGCGCATGGCGTCGTCGTTGCCCGGGATCACCACCTGGATGTCGTCGGGGTCGCAGTTGGTGTCGACGATCGCCACGATCGGGATGTTCAGCTTGTTGGCCTCGGTGACCGCGATGCGTTCCTTCTTGCAGTCGATGACGAAGACCGCACCCGGCAAACGCTTCATGTCGGCCATGCCGGCGAAGTTGTTCTCGAGGCGCTCGAGGTCGTCCTTCGCGTCGTTGGCCTCCTTGCCACTCATGCGCTCGAAGTCGCCCTTCGATTGCATCACCCGAAGCTCCGCCAGGCGGCGCAGGCGGCGCTGGATGACATTGAAGTTGGTGAGCATCCCGCCCATCCAGCGGTGGGTGACGTAGGCCTGCCCGGTGTTGTGGCAGACCTCCTCGATGACGTCCTGAGCCTGCTTCTTGGTACCGACGAAGAGGACCTTCTGGCCGCTCCCGACGATGTCTCTCAGGTATTCGCAGGCGACGTCGAGCTGCTTCTGGGTCTGCTCGAGGTCGATGATGTGGATCCCGTTTCGCGCCGTGAAGATGTACGGGCGCATCCGGGGATTCCAGCGGCTGGTCTGATGGCCGAAATGGACTCCGGCCTCGAGCAGCTGACGCAGTGTTACTGCCGGCATGGGCGGTCGCTCCTGTTGGGGTGGTGTGGTGCCTCCGTCCGGGGTGAACCGCGGCGGCGACCCGGGGGCACCGGGCACCCGCCGGCCGCGTGAAACCGGACGTGTGAGATGACCGGAGTGTACCAGCCCGGCCGGCTCCCTACACCCGAGCGGGACGGCTCAGAGGACGTAGCGGCGGAGGTCCTGGTTGCGCACCAGGTCGCCGAGCCGCTCACCCACGTAGGCGGCATCGATGACCACTGTCGTTCCGGCGAGCTCCTCAGCGCCGAAGGAGACATCCTCGAGCACCTTCTCCATGATGGTGAACAGCCGGCGCGCGCCGAGGTTCTCATCCTCCTCGTTGACGCGATACGCCTGAGCCGCGAGCTCGCGGATCCCATCCTCGGTGAAGTCGAGGGTCACGCGCTCGGTGCTGAGCAGCGCCGCGTACTGCCTGGTCAGCGCGTTGCCCGGCTCGGTGAGGATTCGTACGAGATCATCCTCGCTGAGCGGCTTCAACTCGACGCGGATCGGAAAGCGACCCTGGAACTCCGGGATGAGGTCGCTGGGACGGGCGGCGGTGAAGGCGCCGGCAGCGACGAAGAGCACGTGGTCGGTTCGCACCGGTCCGTACCGGGTGTGCACCGTCGAGCCTTCGAGAATCGGCAGCAGGTCGCGCTGCACGCCCTCCCCGCTTACGTCAGGTCCGCGATCCGATGCCGGGCCGCAGATCTTGTCGACCTCATCGATGAACACCACACCCGAATCCTCGACGAGGTGGATGGCGTCGTCGTAGACGTGGTCCATGTCGATGAGCCGGTCGGTCTCCTCATCGACGAGCACGTCACGCGCCTCGGCCACGGTCATCAGCTTCTTGCGCTTGCGCGGCGGGGCGAGCTGAGAGAAGAAGTCCGAGAGCGAGACGCCGACCTCCTCGAGCCCGGTGCCGGTGAATCCTTCGAAGGCAGGTTGAAAAGGCTCCTCCACCTCGATGTCGACGGTCGCATCCTCCAGGCTCCCGGCTGCGAGACGGCGTGCGAGCCGGCGGCGTCGGGCGCGGGCACGGCGGTCGCCGGCCTTCACCAGATCGGGGCTCGGCGCCCCGTCGTCGCTTCTT
>Ga0070766_10000584_pt1 | contig 16366 bp, 11 predicted proteins | sample HubBroMetageWFT6_FD_69782 | JGI IMG/M metagenome (GOLD analysis project Ga0070766, IMG submission 69782) | Warmed and freeze-thawed soil microbial communities from the Hubbard Brook experimental Forest, New Hampshire - Hubbard Brook CCASE Soil... | ecosystem: Environmental > Terrestrial > Soil...
AGTTGTATCGCTGCGGTGGAGCGCAGGTGATCGCGGCGTTGGCCTACGGGACGGAGAGCATCGAGCACGTGGACAAGATTGTCGGGCCGGGCAATGCGTTCGTCACCGCGGCGAAAAAGTTGGTGAGCTTTGACTGCGCCATCGACATGCTGGCGGGACCGACCGAGGCCGTGGTTTACAGCGAGAGTGGAAATGCAGAGTTTCTTGCGTCGGATCTGGTGGCGCAGGCGGAACACGATCCGGACGCGATCGTCGTGTTTGTCTCGACCAGCGGAGTGCTAGCAGAGAAGGTGGTCGCGAGCGTGCAGCGTGCAGCGAAGGAAAACGCAATCGCGGTGAAGGCGATACGGCGCAACGCTTATGCGCTGGTGACAGCGACCCGCGAGCAGGCTATGGAATGGGTCAACCGCATAGCCCCCGAACACCTGACCGTCGACGAAGATTCGGATTTGATGGCGGTGTGCAACGCAGGGTCGGTGTTCGTCGGTAACTACTCGCCACAGTCGGCAGGTGATTATGCTGCGGGGCCGAACCACGTACTCCCCACAGCGGGAGCAGCAAGATTTCGCGGCGGACTGAGCGTGGCGGACTTCGTGAAGGTTATCACGGTGCAGAAGTTCTTTCGAGAAGGACTAAGGGAGATTGCTCCGGTCGTGACAACACTGGCGGAAACCGAAGGCCTGCGAGCGCACGCCGCGTCGGTGCGGGTGAGGTGTGGCAATGCTTAGCGTGCGCAAGGCCGTGCTCCAGATGCACGAGTATCATCCTCCGCTGGCGGGACGGAAGGGGCTGCGGCTCGACTTCAACGAGAATACCGAAGGTTGTTCGTCGCGTGTGCTGGCTCGCATTCGCGAGATCACGGGAGAGGACCTGGCGCGCTATCCCGAGCGCGAACCGGTAGAGGCGATAGCCGCCGCGCACCTGGGTCTTCCGGCGGAGCAGGTGCTGCTGACCAACGGAGTGGACGAGGCGATTCATCTGCTGTGCGAGGCGTATCTGGAGCCGCAGGACGAGATTGTGGTTGTGACGCCGACCTTCGGCATGTACGAGATTTTCGCAGAGGCGACCGGCGCGAAAGTTGTTCGGGTGCAATGCGGAGAGGACCTGCGCTTTCCACTCGACAAGGTGTTGGCGAGCATCACTGCGGCCACCAGAATGATCGCGGTGGCGAGTCCAAATAATCCAACGGGCGGTGTGGCATCGCGTGAGCAGTTGCTGGCGATTGCGAAGAGCGCGCCCGACGCGGCTTTGCTAGTTGACGAAGCATATTACGAGTTCCACGGAAAGACGGTAATGCCCGACGTTGGCACGTTGGCCAATCTGTTCGTGGCGCGCACATTCTCTAAGGCGTATGGGTTGGCGGGCTTGCGCATGGGAATTCTCGCTGGACCGCGCGAGCAGATGTCGATGGTGCGGCGAGTGTCGTCACCATACAGTGTGAATTCGGTTGCGCTGCTGGCGTTACCGGTGGCACTAGCGGACGGCGAGTTCGTCGCGAGCTACGTGGAACAGGTAAAGGCCGGCCGGACGAAACTCGAGGCTGAGTTGCAACGAGCGCGCATCGAGTGGTGGCCGAGCGAGGCGAATTTTGTACTGATGCGAATCGGCGAGCGGCATCGCGAGTTCGTGGGCGCTATGCGACAACGTGGGATATTGGTGCGCGACCGGTCGTCCGATCCAGGATGCGAGGGTTGCGTGCGCATCACCCTCGGGACCAGTGAGCAGACCGAGCGGCTGATGGCGGCGTTTCGCGAGGTCGTGTCTGAGTTGAAACTGGGAGCCGAGGTGACGGCGTGAGGCGGGCTAAGATCCATCGCAAGACCAACGAGACGGATATTCGCATCGCGCTAACGGTAGAGGGCCATGGGCGGGCGAAGGTCAGTACCGGGATTCGCTTTCTCGATCACATGATGGAGTTGGTGGCGCGGCATGGCGCATTCGATCTCCAAGTGCAGGCCATTGGCGACCTCGACGTCGATCAGCACCACACGGTGGAAGACGTTGGCATCGCGCTGGGAGAGGCATTCACCGTGGCCTTGGGCAGCAAGCGAGGCATTCTGCGTGCCGGTTATTTCGTGATGCCAATGGACGAGACGCTGGGCGTGGTGGCCGTCGATTTCGGGGGCCGAAGTGCAGCGGTGGTCGATACCAAGGTGCGCACACGGATGGTGGGCGATCTGCAAGCGGAACTGGTTGCCGATTTCTTCGATGGATTCTCCCGCGGCGCGAAGGCCAACGTGCATGTGAAGACGATTTATGGCCGGTCAAACCATCACAAGATCGAGGTGCTGTTCAAAGCATTTGCGCGCGCATTACGAGTAGCTTGCTCGAAAGACAAGCAACTGGGACGGATGCTACCCAGCACGAAGGGGTTGCTGTGATTGCGATTGTCGATTATGGCGCGGGGAACCTAACGTCAGTGGCAAAGGCGTTAGAGCACCTGGGGCTGGAATGTGCCATGACCAACGACCCTGACATTGTCGGACGTGCGGACAAATGGATCATCCCCGGCGTGGGCAACTTCAAGGCGACGGCGCCGCTGACGAACGGAAAGCTGGGAGCGGTGTTGCGCGGTGCGACTGGCGACGACGGCCGGCCGCTGCTTGGCATCTGCCTGGGGCTGCAGTGGATGTTTGAAGGCAGCACCGAAGCTCCTGAACTGCGGGGGCTGGCAACGTTTCCGGGGGAGTGCAAGCGCTTTTCAGAGCAGGTGAAGTCGCCGCACGTGGGATGGGACAGCATCGTGATTGATGGGCGCTCCCGGCTGCTGGCAGGGATATCGTCAGGCGCCTACGTGTATTTCACCCATTCTTATAGCGCGCCGGTGTGCGGCGACACGGTGGCAACGTGCAACTACGAAGCGCCCTTTACCGCAGCAGCGGAGCGGGGAAATCTGTTCGGTGTGCAATTCCACCCCGAGAAGTCGGGCGACATTGGTCTTCAGATCCTGGAGAATTTCTGTGGCCTGTGAAACGCTGGCTAAGCGCATCATCGCCTGCCTCGACGTGAATGCTGGACGAGTAGTGAAAGGCATTCAGTTCGAACAGTTAAGGGACGCGGGCGATCCCGCGGAACTGGCTTTGGCGCACAGCGCTGCGGGCGCTGACGAAATCGTACTTCTGGATATCACCGCGACGGCCGAATCGCGCAATACGCTGCTGGACACCGTGCGGCGCACGGCGCGCCAGTTGTTCATCCCGTTCACGGTGGGAGGCGGGATCCGGTCGCTGGATGACGCGGCGGCGGTACTGGATTGCGGTGCCGACAAGGTGGCGATGAACTCGGCGGCCCTAGCCGATCCCACGCTCATCACGCAAGTTGCCGAGCGATACGGGTCGCAAGCGGTAGTAGTGGCCATCGACGCCCGGCAGACGGCTCCTACAGCGTGGGAGGTCTATGTGTGGGGTGGCCGCAAGCCGGCCGGCCGCGACGCGAAGCAGTGGGCGATTGCAGCGGAGGCCTTGGGTGCGGGGGAAATCATGCTGACTTCGATGGACCGTGATGGGACGAAGACTGGTTTTGACTGTCCGCTGACGCGGACGATTGCAACCAGCGTGCGCATTCCGGTGATTGCATCGGGCGGAGCGGGCGAGCCGCATCACTTTGTGGAAGTCTTTCAGGAAGGCGCGGCAGATGCGGCGCTGGCCGCATCGGTGTTTCACTTCGGGCTGAAATCAGTTGAGGCGATCAAACAGGCGTTGCGGGACGTAGGCATCCCAGTGAGGCCGACTTGCTAATTCCCTCGATCGATCTAATGGGCGGGAAGATCGTCCAATTGATACGGGGCGAGAAGAAGGTACTGGAGTTTGAAAACTTCGCCGAGTGGGTCGAGCGGTTTTCGCGCTACCCGCTCACACAGTTGATTGACCTCGATGCCGCTATGGGTAATGGGGACAATCAGGCGCTGATCGCCGAGTTCTGCGGCAAGTTGCCGTGCCAAGTGGGCGGGGGCATTCGTTCTGCCGATAACGCGCGACAGGTGCTGAAGGCCGGTGCGAGGCGGGTGATCCTCGGGTCTTCCGTAATTAAAGATGGCGCCGTCGACACCCGATTCGCGCGTTCGCTCTGCGAGGAGTTTGGCATCGAGCGGCTCGTGATGGCGATCGATTCGCGCGGCGGGCGAGTGGCGATTCACGGGTGGAAGACCATCACGGAGATCACGCCCGTAGAAATGATCCAGGCGCTGGAAGAATACTGTTCCGCGTTCCTCTACACGCACATCGACACCGAAGGGCTGCTGCAGGGAATTCCGCTGGATGTCATCTCGGATTTGCGGCGGCAGACTTCGCGGCGCCTGATTGCGGCGGGCGGAATTCGAAGCCAACAGGAGATCGACGCGCTTGAGGCGATGGGCGTAGACGCAGTGGTGGGGATGGCGATCTATTCCGGACGGTTACAGGTCTGACAATGTGGGACTCAGCGCCGTCCCTGCAGGGGGGCGACTAATTGCGCGGCCAAGCTTTTGGCAGGGAGTGAACTCCCAGCAACCGGCAGTCGCAACTCAACCTCAAGACCGTGCGGTGAAATGTTGCGGGCGGTCACGGAGCCGCCGTGGACGCCTACGGCATTGCGCACGATAGCGAGTCCCAATCCCATCCCGCCCGTGGTCGTGCCGCGGGAATCGTCTACGCGATAAAACGGCTTGAAGAGCAGGGGCAGAGCGTCTTCCGGCACGCCTTTGCCATTGTCGCGGACCGTGATAGCGGCGTAGCCATCGTCGAGGCGCAGACGAACGTCGATCGTCCCGTTCTGACCGGAATAGAAGATGGCATTGCGCACGACGTTTTCGATGGCGCTGCGCAACAAGCCGGGATCGCCGTTCACCTCGAGCAGGGCATCGTCGGCATAGTTAACGGTTGCGCCGGTGGCTGCGGCTTCGAATCGGGCGTCGTCCAGCACCTCATCGATGAGGTCATTGAGCGAAAGGCTCTCGAACTTCGGCTTATATTGTCCGTTCTCGAGACGGGCGACGGTCAGGATGCTCTCCAACATCGAGTCCAGCTGAATGGCGTCCTGCTCGATGCGGTCCAGCATTTCGTCGCGCTCGGGACGGTCGGAAGTGCGCGCCAGCGCGAGCGCAAGACGCATGCGAGCGATGGGCGAGCGCAACTCGTGCGACACGCCGCTCAAGAGGTTTCGTTCGCTTTGGATCTGATTTCGTAGCTCTCCAGCCATTGAATCGAAGTCGCGAACCAGGTCGGCGATTTCATCGCTGCGGCGGCCAATGGTGGCGCCGACGCGGATATCGAGATTGCCGCGCGCCAGTTCATTGGTGGCGTTGCGCAGGCGCTCAATGGGCTTGCTGAGATAGTGGGCGATGACCAGGCACATCAGGGCGGAGATGATGGTGCCGAGTTTCAACACCCAGATGATGTCGCCGGGAACGCGCTCCGACAAGCCCGGCGGAATGAACTCGCCAATAAACAAATATGTGCCACGCGTCGTGGTGGCGGGCGCAACAACGAACACAGCCTCGTCAGGCCGCACCATGCCTTCGTGCCGCAAAGCACGCTGGGCGTAGTCGCGAATCTCTTCGGGCATCGCACGCCCGCTCAATTCACGGCCAGCCGCGTCGAGCAGCCAGTAGTTCGCACGGTGAGGCAACGCCGACTGGTCGAGCAAAGCGCGCAGCGAGGGCTGGCCTCCATCTTCATAACGATGGACCGCCAAGTCCGCGAGGGTTGGCACGAGGCGACGCTCCGGCTGTACCCACCAGGGGTTGTCGGCATGCGCCCGGTGTTGCAGGCGAATGTAGAGCACGCCCAGCAACAGTGCCTGCGCGACCCAGAAGGGAAGGAAGATCTTCCAGAACAGGCGGCGGTTCATGCCTTGGCCTTTTCCGGCGCGGGGGTGGAGGCGAGAAAGTATCCGATGCCGCGAATGGGACGAATGAGATCGTCAGCGCCGGTGAAGCCGCCAAGCTTCTTGCGCAGGCGGCTGACGTGAACGTCCACGCTTCGATCGAAAGCGTTCAAGGGGCGTCCAAGTGCGACTTCGGCAATCTGCTCGCGGGTCACGACGTTGCCGGCATTGCGCAGCAACAGTTCCAGCACATTGAATTCGACGGACGTCAGTTCCACCGGTTTGCCGCCGCAAGATACGTTGCGGGTGCCAAGCGAGAGCTGAATGTCGCCAACCTTCAGAAGTTCGTCATGATCGGCACGGGCGGCGCCCGACGCAGCTTCGCGGGTGCGGCGCAGAACCGCGCGGATACGGGCCACCAGCTCGCGCGGGTCGAAAGGCTTGGCGAGATAATCGTCAGCGCCGATCTCGAGCCCCAGGATGCGATCCACGGCCTCGCCGCGGGCCGTGAGCAGCAGAACCGGAACGGCGGACTGGTGACGCAGGGCCTTCAGCAACTCGAATCCCGAGCCGCCGGGCAACATGACATCGAGAATGACCAGCTCGTGATGATCGGCGAGTGCGGCGGACAAACCCGTGTCATGATCGTAGGCGGCATCGACCCGGAAGCCTTCCGCCTCGAGGAAGCGTTTGAGCAGATTGACGAGAGCGTGATCGTCGTCGATGATGAGCAAGTGGTTCACTGGATTTATTGTGCCTTTTCCAGTGTGCCGCTGTGGTGAAGAATTGTTTCGGGATGTGGTGGGACCCTTCACAAAACTTAACCTTCCTTCACCCTCTCTTAACCGCGTGTCAATCGGCCATCCAGTCTAATTACCAAGGTGGGATTCATAGTATTGTAACTGGCGCAGCTCGAATCGAGCCAAGTGTCCCCTGGCGACGGTCGTCATCCCTGCCACGATTCCGGGCGCCAGCGAGGAGGAACGTTTGACGGTCTTACGAATTCATAAATTAGGAATCTCACTTCTGATCTGCGCGGTTCTGGCTGGCTGTAGCCGTGCGGACAAGAATGCGAAGGCGAGCGGTCCGCCGCCGGCGGTTCCGGTCGGAGTGGCAACGGTGCAGCAGCGCGATTTTCCTGTTTATCTGACTGGATTGGGATCCGTACTGGCCTTCAATACGGTTGCCTTGAAAACCCGCATCGACGGCCAGATCACGCAAGTCAATTTTCAGGAAGGCCAGGACGTCAATCAGGGAGAACTGCTAATCCAGATTGATCCCCGGCCGTACAACGTGGCCCTCGAGACGGCGAACGCCAATCTGCAGCGCGACGAGGCCCAACTAAATAATGCCAAGGTGCAGTACGAGCGCATGAAGGCGCTGTATGCCGGCGGCGTAATCGCCAAGCAGGACCTGGACACGCAAGAGGCTTCATTCGGACAGTACGAGGGCACGATTGCCGCCGACAAGGCAGCCATTGACAGTGCAAAGCTGAACCTTACTTATACCCGCATCACCTCTCCGATCAACGGGCGCATCGGATTGCGGCAAGTCGATATCGGCAATTATGTAACGGCCGCCTCGACCACGCCGATGGTCATCATCACCCAGTTGCATCCAATTGCGATCGACTTCACTTTGCCGGAAGATCAGCTGCAAGCCGTGCGGCAGCGTATGCATCAGGGGACGCTCGAGGTGGACGTTTATAGTCGCGACGATCAGACCAAGCTCTCCACTGGCAAGCTGCTGACCATCGACAATCAGATCGACCAAACCACCGGAACCGCGAAGTTCAAGGCCGTGTTCGAGAACCCCGACAACAACCTCTGGCCCAACCAGTTCGTCAACGTGCATCTGCTGCTGGAAACGCGCAAAGACGCTTTGACCATGCCCGCGAGCGCGATCCAGCGCGGTCCGCAGGGAACGTTCACCTACGCCGTCGATGCCAACAACACGGTGCAAGTGAAGCCGGTGCAGATTGCGCTGACACAGGGCAATACGGTCGTCATAGGCTCGGGCCTGCAGGCTGGGGACAAAGTAGTTACGGACGGACAGGAGAAGCTGCAGCCAGGTAGCCGCGTGAGCGTACAGCCGCCGGCTACGCAGTCGCAAAAACCGGAGAGCATCGGATCGCAGTCATGAGTATTTCGCGGCCATTTATTTTACGGCCCATTGCGACCTCGCTCCTGATGGTCGCGCTGCTGCTCGTTGGGATTGTGGCCTACCAGCAACTTCCGATTTCGGCCCTGCCGCAGGTGGATTACCCCACCATTCAAATCGTAACGATGTATCCGGGAGCCAGTCCCGACGTCACGGCCTCATCGATCACGGCGCCGTTGGAACGGCAGTTTGGACAACTGCCGGGACTGAACCAGATGACGTCGAGCAGCTCGTTTGGAGCGTCCGTTATTACGCTGCAGTTCAATCTCGATGAGAACATCGATGTCGCCGAGCAGGAAGTTCAGGCGGCCATCAACAGTGCGCAGACGTTCCTGCCGCCCGACCTTCCGACGCCGCCGATTTACAGCAAGGTCAACCCCGCTGACGCTCCGATCCTGACCCTCGCGATGACGTCTGACACCATGCCTCTGCCGCAGGTGGAGGACCTGGCCGACACCACGTTCGCGCAAAAGATTTCGCAATTGCCGGGCGTAGGACTGGTTTCCATCAGCGGTGGGCAGAAGCCGGCGGTGCGCATACAGGCGAATCCAACCGCGCTGGCCTCTTACGGCATGAGCCTGGAGCAGTTGCGCACCATGATCGCCGCGGTCAACGTGGACCAGGCGAAGGGGCAACTGCAGGACAATCGCCAGGCCTACACAATCGGCGCCAACGACCAGTTGTTCAAGCCCGAGGATTACGCCAACACCATCGTTGCCTATAAGAACGGCAACGCAGTGCGCGTCTCAGACGTGGCGACGGTGATCCAGGGTCCGGAGAACGTGAACCAGGCGGCGTGGATGAACGTCACACCAGCTGTGATCCTGAACATTCAGCGGCAGCCCGGTGCAAACATCATTAAGGTCGCTGACAGCGTGAAGCTGCGGTTGAAGCAACTGCAGGCCAACCTTCCGGCGTCGGTCAAGATCACGGTGCTCACGGACCGCACCAACACTATCCGCGCCAGCGTCGCCGACGTGAAGTTCAGCCTGCTGCTGACCATTGCGCTGGTGGTGATGGTTATCTTTATATTCCTGCGCACCCTGGCAGCCACCATCATTCCCAGTATCGCGGTGCCGTTGTCCCTGGTGGGTACCTTCGGCGCGATGTACATGCTTGGCTACTCGCTCGACAACCTGTCGCTGATGGCGTTGACCATCTCTACCGGTTTTGTGGTCGATGACGCGATCGTCATGATCGAAAACATCGACCGCTATATAGAAGAGGGCCACCCGCCGCTGGAAGCGGCGCTGCTCGGCTCGGGCCAGATCGGTTTCACCATCGTGTCATTGACGGTCTCGCTGATCGCGGTGCTGATCCCGCTGCTGTTCATGGGCGACATCGTGGGAAGGCTGTTCCGCGAATTCGCAGTGACCCTGAGCGTCACGATTCTGCTCTCCGCTTTTATCTCACTGACGCTGACCCCCATGATGTGCTCGATTCTGCTTCGTCAGAAAGGCCAGGAGAAGCACGGAAGACTCTACGAAGCTTCGGAGCGAATTTTCAACAGCACCATTGGATTTTATGGGCGAACGTTGAAGGTCGTGCTCGAGCACCAGACGCTGACGCTGTTTGTCACGCTGGCAACGCTGGTAGCGACGGTTTGGCTCTATATTGTCGTGCCCAAGGGGTTCTTTCCCATTCAAGACACCGGCGTGATTATGGGCATTTCAGATGCGCCGGAGAGCGTCTCGTTCACGTCGATGGCGGACCGGCAACTCAAGCTGGGGGCGGCCATCCTGAAGGATCCAGACGTTGCCAGCCTGTCGTCGTTCATCGGAGTTGACGGCACGAATACGACTCCAAATAGCGGTCGCTTCCAAATCAACTTGAAGCCCAAAGATGAGCGCAGCGATGACGTTACCGCCATCATCAAACGGTTGCAGCAGGAAACCGCCGGGGTCGAGGGCATCACGCTCTACATGCAACCGGTGCAAGACCTGACCGTAGAGGACCGGGTGAGCCGCACGCAGTATCAGTTCAGTCTCGAGGACGCCGATCCCAAGGAGTTGGCCCAGTGGACCGGCACCCTGCTGACCAAGCTGAAGTCGCTTCCAGAGTTGCGCGATGTTGCAACTGACCAGCAGAACCAGGCGGCAGTGGCTAATCTGCAGATCGATCGCGATACCGCTTCGCGTCTCGGGGTGAGCGCCAGCGCCGTGGACAACACGCTTTACGATGCCTTTGGGCAGCGGCTGATCTCGATTATGTTCACCCAGTTGAACCAGTACCACGTGGTGCTGGAGGTCGATCCCTCGTTCCGCGACGATCCTGATTCGTTGAAGAGCATTTACGTTCCCGGCGCCAACGGACAAGTCCCACTCAGCGCTATCGCGCACTTTGACACAGGCAGCGGAGCGTTGTCGCTGAACCACCAGGGACAGTTTCCGGCAGTGACAATTTCCTTCAACCTGGGCAACCGGTACTCCCTCGGCGAGGCGGTGAAGGCGATCAACGCCGCGGTGTCGGACGTCGGCATGCCCCCCAGCATCCAGGTGAAATTCCAGGGAACGGCGCGCGCCTTCGAGGCTTCGCAGGCCAATGAAGGCTGGCTGATTCTGGCGGCCATCATCACTGTTTATATCGTTCTGGGAGTGCTCTACGAGAGCTACATTCACCCCGTCACGATTCTGTCCACGCTGCCCTCCGCGGGCGTGGGAGCCATCCTGGCGCTCAACATCTTCCGCATGGATCTGGGGGTGATGGCCCTCATCGGTATCATTCTGTTGATTGGTATCGTGAAGAAGAATGCCATCATGATGATCGACTTCGCGCTGGAGGCGGAGCGCAAGGACGGCAAACCTCCACTCGACGCGATCTATGAAGCCTGCTTGCTGCGCTTCCGTCCTATCATGATGACCACGTTCGCCGCGTTGTTCGGAGCAGTGCCGCTCGCGCTGGGTTCGGGTACTGGTTCCGAGCTACGGCGTCCACTGGGCGTGACCATCATCGGCGGACTGCTGTTCAGCCAGGTACTCACGCTCTATACCACTCCAGTGGTTTACTTGTGGTTTGATCGTCTCGGCATGGCGGTGCGCAACCTGCGCGTGCCCAAGCCCGCCGAGGCCGTAGGAGACTGAGTATGAATGTCTCCGGACCTGCTATCGAGCGCCCGGTCGCGACGTTTCTTCTGACGATCGCACTGCTGCTGGCCGGTGGCTTGGCCTACACCCAGCTTCCTGTCTCGCCGTTACCTCAGATTGATTTCCCCGTGATCTCCGTCGGCGCTGGACTGCCGGGAGCGAGTCCAGAAACCATGGCGACTTCGGTCGCAACCCCGCTGGAACGGCAGTTCGGCCGTATCGCTGGCATCAACCAGATGACGTCAACCAGCCAGCTGGGATCGACGGCCATCACCATGCAGTTCGACCTGAACCGCAACATTGATGCGGCGGCGCGCGACGTGCAGGCGGCGATCAATGCGGCTCGCGGATTCCTACCCGCGGACTTGCCGAGTAATCCCAGCTACCGCAAGGTGAATCCCGCTGACTCCCCGATCCTGATTCTGGCACTGACTTCAGACACCTTGACCCAGTACCAGATGTACGACGCGGCGGACTCGATCCTCTCCCAGAAATTGGCGCAAGTACAAGGTGTCGGCCAGGTGTATGTCGGTGGCTCCTCGCAGCCGGCTGTGCGGATCGAAGCCAATCCCAACCTACTCAACAAAATGGGCATTGGCCTTGACGCCGTGCGCAACGCGGTTGCGGCACAGAATGTGAACCAGGCAAAGGGTTCACTACAGGGTGGCGATAAGAGCTGGATGGTTCGCACCAACGACCAACTGAAGAAGGCCAAGGATTATGCGCCGATCGTCGTCGCCTACAACAACGGCGCTCCTGTCCGCCTCAGTGATGTCGCCGACGTAGAGGACTCGTACTCCGACACCCATGTCGCCGGCCGTTTCAACGGCAAGCCCTGCGTGATGATCATTATTTTCCGGCAGCCCGGGGCCAACATCATCGCAACAGTGGACCGGGTCATCGAGCAGTTGCCGTTCCTGAAGGCGTCGATGCCGCAAAATATCAAGCTCGACATTGCTTTGGATCGCACGCTGACCGTGCGGGCTTCAGTGGCCGACGTCGAACGCACTCTGATCATCTCTCTGGTGCTGGTCGTACTGGTGGTATTCGTGTTCCTGCGCGAAGTGCGCGCCACTTTCATCCCAAGCGTTGCCGTACCGCTCGCCATCATCGGCACCTTTGGGATCATGTACCTGCTGGGCTATTCGCTCAACAATCTCTCGCTGATGGCGTTGACGATCTCCACCGGATTCGTGGTGGACGATGCCATTGTGGTGCTGGAAAACGTGATGCGCCACGTGGAAGCCGGCATGGCCCCGCACGAAGCTGCACTGCTGGGTGCGCGCGAGATCGGCTTCACCGTGATGTCCATGAGCATCTCGTTGATTGCGGTGTTCATCCCTATTCTGCTGATGAGCGGCCTGATTGGCCGGCTATTCCATGAATTCGCCATGACCATCAGCGGGGCTATTGCTGTCTCGATGGTGGTCTCGTTGACCACGACTCCCATGCTCTGCGCGCGGCTGTTGAAACCTCACGGCGCCAAGCATGGTGCGATCTATCGTTTCAGCGAAAAAGGCTTTGTCCATCTCAACTCGGGCTACAAGCGGTCTCTGGCATGGGTGCTGCGGCATCAGCGGCTGGTCTTCGCGATTGCCATCATCGCCGTCTTCGTAAACGTTTATCTATACGCCATCGTTCCCAAGGGCTTCTTTCCGCAGCAAGACACCGGACGCATGATGGGCACGATCATGGCTGATCAGGACATGGCGTTCGCTGGAATGCGCGACCGAGTTGCCGAATTTATTCGCATTGTGAAAAGCGATCCCGCGGTCGACAACGTGATCGCATTTTCCGGCGGCAACACTGCGCAGAACCAGGGCCGCATGTTCGTGACGTTGAAGCCTCTAAGCCAGCGCAAGGTCAGCATTGATCAGGTCATCAATCGCATCCGTCCCCAGACCTCGCACGTGCCGGGAGCGACTTTGTTCTTCCAGGCCGCGCAGGATTTGCAGATTGGCGGACGGTTCTCCAACGCTCAATACCAATACACCCTATCGGGAGAGGATCTGGCCGAATTGTACGAGTGGGCCCCCAAGCTTACCGATAAGCTGAAGGCGATTCCCGTACTCAAAGACGTGAGCAGCGACCAGCAGGTACGGGGCCTGCAGCAGAATGTCATCATCGATCGCGACACCGCCGCGCGCCTGGGAATCATGCCTTCGCAAATCGACAACGTCCTGTACGACGCTTTTGGACAGCGCCAGATCTCGACCATCTACCAGACGCTGAACCAATATCACGTCGTGCTCGAGGTTGATCCGCAATATCAAATGACGCCCGACGCGCTGGAAAGCGTTTATGTGATCACCAGGACCGGCAGCCAGGTGCCAGCCACTGCGCAAGGTACGGTGAGCGGACAGCCTGTGGCCGGAGGATTCTTGCCGCCGGGGTCGCAGGTGCCACTCTCCGCGTTTGCGCATTTCGGACCAACCAGCACTTCACTGGCTGTCGCCCACCAGGGACAGTTCCCGGCCGTGACCATCTCCTTTAACTTGGCGCCCGGCGCTGCTCTTGGCGATGCCACCAAGCTGATCGAACAGACCCAGTTGGAAATGCGTTTCCCCGCAACCATTCACGGCAGTTTCCAGGGAACCGCCGCCGCCTTCCAGGACTCCCTGTCGTCAGAACCGCTGCTGATTCTCGCGGCGCTGGTGGCTGTCTACATTGTGCTTGGCATGTTGTACGAGAGCTACATTCATCCCATCACAATTCTGTCGACCATCCCTTCGGCCGGCACCGGAGCCCTGCTGGGGCTGATGCTGTTCCACATGGAACTGAACGTGATTGGATTGGTGGGCATCCTGCTGCTGATTGGCATCGTGAAGAAGAACGCCATCATGATGATCGACTTCGCCCTGGAAATGGAGCGCCAGGGCAAGACACCACTCGATGCTATTCATGAGGCGGCGCTGCTGCGCTTCCGTCCGATCATGATGACCACGGCCGCCGCGTTGCTGGGCGCTGTTCCGCTGGCGTTCGGCACAGGTACCGGGTCGGAGCTCAGGCGTCCGCTGGGTGTCGCAATCGTCGGTGGTCTGATGGTGAGCCAGGTGCTCACGATCTACACCACGCCAGTCGTGTACCTCTATCTTGATCGACTGCAGACCTGGATCGTCGCCCATCTTCCATGGCGCAGGAAACAGCTGCAAAAGAAGGGCGAAGTCCCAGTTTTCGCGGACTAGCGCACGCAGGCCCACGCTGTCCGGATTTGGACACAGTAGTCACAAGGTTGGGCAGGCCTGCGAAAACTCCCCAAGACGCTGCTTGATTCCAAGGGACTTGGCGATGCCCGAGAGTGGCAATCGGTCTGCACTTCATAGTGCGGGCCGACAATGTATTACGACAACGAAAATCCCACAATTCTGATTGCCGAGGACCAGGAACATGTCCGCGAAGCGCTGGCTATGCTTTTGCGTGCGAACGGATACCCGGTGCTGCTCTGTGCGTCGCCGCAGGAAGCGCTTAACGTGGCGAGTCTGCAGTTGCCGGACCTCGCATTGGTTGACATGAATTATCGTCGCGACAGCACGTCCGGAGTCGAAGGCCTGAACCTGATCGAGAGCCTGCGGCAGATGGACAACACGCTCCCCATCGTCGCGCTCACCGCGTGGGGCAACGTCGATCTGGCGGTGCACGCCATGAAGTCGGGCGCGTCGGACTTCATAGAAAAGCCGTGGCGCAACGATTCGCTACTGGAGAAGGTGGTATCGCTCATTCGTCACGGTCGCGAGATACGCTCGATGCAGCGCATTTCTGACCACGAGAAACAAGATGCGCAGCAACTACAGACGCGCATTGTGCCGCAACGCCACCTCGTTGCGCGAGGGATTGAGCTGTTCGGCGATAGCCTTCCCGCGGGAGTCGTGGGGGGCGACTATTTCGGCGTCTGGCAACCCAGCGACGCCCTGCTGCACTTCTGCGTCGCCGACGTTTCGGGCAAGGGCACGCCGGGAGCGCTAATCGCGGCCATGCTGTACGCCTCGGTCAGCACCTTGTCGGCAGCCGGCGGCGGAGCAGCGAAGATCGTCAGCGAAGTCGAAACGATACTTCGCGACCAATTGGGCGAGGGCCATTACGTGACCATGTTCTACGGCGTACTCGACCTCGCCGGCCATGTGCTGGAGTATGTCAACGCGGGACACTGTCCGCCCATTGTGCGCCACCCCAGCGGCGCGACCGAGACCCTTGCACCCACGCGTCCTGTGCTGGGACTGCTGTCGCAGCAGGCTGCAGGCGCAGAGCGTCTCCGGCTGCGCGCCGGAGATACGCTGACCTTGTATACCGATGGCATCACCGAAGCGGCGGACGAAAGCGGCGAAGAGTTCGGTCCGGAGCGGCTGACGAAAATGTTGGCCAGCGACGGATCTTCGACATTGCAGGAACTGCATGCCCGCATTATGGGCCAGGTCCGCGATCACGCCAGTGGCAAGCTGGGAGATGACGCCACCCTGGTCTTGATCTCTGTGAGCGGGAGTACCCCGGCGCAAACCACGTCGCTGGCCGAGCCTGCATGTTCGCAGAGAGAGTCCTGATCACAATCTTCCGAGCCAGTTCCGAGTTCCCCCGTTCGGGACTTGCAACTCGAAACCCGAAACTTGAAACTGAGATGTGATCCATTCCTATGACGCGGTAGTCTTGGGCGGAGGCGCCGCCGGACTGATGTGCGCCATTACCGCCGGTCAGCGCGGACGCCGTGTCGCCGTCCTGGAGCACGCTGATCGCATCGGCAAGAAAATCCTGATCTCCGGAGGCGGGCGCTGCAATTTCACCAACCTGCATTGCCGGCCGGAGAATTTCCTTTCGTCGAATCCGCACTTCTGCAAGTCGGCGCTGGCGCGCTACACGCCGCAGGACTTCATCTCGCTGGTTGAGAAACATCGCATTCCCTATCACGAGAAGACGCTGGGACAGTTGTTCTGCGACGGCTCGGCGCACGAAATTGTCGGAATGTTGGAGGAAGAATGTCGCGTGGCGGGAGTCGATATCTTCACTGCGACCCGTGTGCAGGAAGTTCAGCGAAACGACCAGTTCGTTGTGCGCGCGGGCGCTGACGAGTTTCACGCACCCGCGCTGGTGGTCGCTACGGGTGGACTGTCGATTCCAAAGATGGGCGCGACCGCATTTGGCTATGAATTGGCGCGGCAATTCGGAATCAAGATTCGCGAGTGCCGGCCGGCGCTGGTTCCGCTGACCTTCGATGCCGCGGACCGCAAGCATTACTGTGACCTCGCGGGCGTCTCCACCGAAGTGATCGCGTCCACTGGGCACCAGCGCTTCCGCGAGAAAATGCTGATCACGCACCGCGGCCTGAGCGGTCC
>Ga0070766_10000586_pt1 | contig 16330 bp, 16 predicted proteins | sample HubBroMetageWFT6_FD_69782 | JGI IMG/M metagenome (GOLD analysis project Ga0070766, IMG submission 69782) | Warmed and freeze-thawed soil microbial communities from the Hubbard Brook experimental Forest, New Hampshire - Hubbard Brook CCASE Soil... | ecosystem: Environmental > Terrestrial > Soil...
TCCTCGTGGTTGTCCTCCTTCGTCAAGTCCAAACAACACAAGAGTCTTGCAGGCTTTGGACCCATCCGACCTTTTCGGCATATGCATCTCCCGCTGGAAGAGGGTGAGGGCTGGGCGGGCCCTCTTGATGGTATAGCGCCCGATTGCCAAGTATTCGGCGCCAATCGGTGGCCCACGTACAAACCTAATTTTGTGACGAACGCTTTCGCTCCCGCATTTGACCGATGGACGGTAAAATGGATCCACGAAGAAAAATATATATAGACCGCATCGTACGCGAATGCGTCGATAGGGCGTACCCGAGTGCCCGCCTCGGGCGAAGGGAAGATGACCGGGCTCGCAATGCCGTTCTCGCGAAGCTCCTGAGTTCGCTCGAAGAAAGTGGAGACGCGATGCGCTACGTGGACGCCAAGGGGCGAATTGCCTGGCGGGCCACGCCGCGCTTACGGGACATCATCAAGGACCTCGAAAAAGACGTCAGGCTCGAATTTGAAGACGAAGATGTTTAACGTGTTCAGCCCGGCGCGGATCAGCGTGCCGTTTACCGACAGAGCCCTCAAGTCGACTTTGGATCGATTGGAGTCTGAGTGGGAGGATTATAAATCCACAAGAGATAGAGATGCCGTTTACCTCTACCTGACTGCCGTGTTCGAGGTCGTGACGTGGTTAGAACACGAACAAAGGGCAATTGAGTACGCCCGGCACGCTCTCATTTTGCGCGGCCACCACAATCTTGCACAAACCAAGCTAGAGCCATTTGCAGCAATGATTCAGTGCTCTGTCGGCAGCAGCGAGTTGGACGAAAAGACCCGGAGCAAATGGTCCCGGGTATTGCGCTATGCCGCGGAATACAAAAGCTTAAGCGAGTCGCTCCAAGACTTTATCAAACGCAAGGGCGGTATCAACAGATGCGCCGCGCGGTATACCCTGCGCCTCGGGCGATCTCGATGACGCAGTGGACCCGACACCTAGTGCGCAAAACACTTTGTTGACGTTTAGAAAAATGGTGTACCACTAATCCCATCTATAACTTTCTATGCCTTGATCTGTCTGAATAGTGGTCCTTACTATTGAAGATTGACAAGTGTTTGGCCAGGATCTTGTTTCACCGATTTTCAAAGAGATTTTTGGAATTGCAATGTTTAGCCGTGCCGGTGTCTGGGTTGTACCCCACCATTCCTTGGAAGTACTACTCGGGTTGTAGGTGGAGCAGAGTTTAGTCACTGCATATTCCCCATTAGGTACTTCGGATACATCCATTGGATCGCGCAATTCTTCAGGCCATCTTACCCATATGGTGTGTCGAACGGGCGCCAAGAGACTTTCATTATCGATACTGCATAGTCCGACACGTATGTTCCCTTTAAATTGAGTACATTCAGCGCGTTCATTAATTGTGATGTCCGCGATTTCGATTTCTTTGTTACCAACGTTTGTGATTTGCAGGACATCCGTTGTGAGTACCGTCGTTTTCGAAACTTTGAGCGGCAGTTGTGGCGTGACGGTCGTATCCGTTGCACCTAACCAATAAATTATGGCCACAACGCCCAGGGCAACTACAGCAACGATCTTAAAGATTCGTGGGAACGCTCGGGTTGGAGATTTATTGTCGGTACTGCCCCCTGCTTCATCTCTGTGAGCAGTTAGCATCGCCTTACTCCTTCGTTTCGCTTGCTAATGGTAGCACTATTGTCCGTGGTTTAGTAGGCTTCTTGGTGCTGCCTTTGCGGGCATGAATGCCCGGGCGCTAGTGGCCAGAAACCTTCGTCGTTTGAGGGTGCAACACGGAGTTTCGCAGGAGGCTCTCGCGGTCGATGCCGCGATAGATCGGACGTATGTCAGTCGCCTCGAACGCGGATTGGAGAACCCAACGATTGCGGTCTTGGAACGGTTGTCTCAAGCGCTCAGTACGGAAATTACGGAATTTTTCGTCCCGCCACGTCGTGGTGAGCCACTACCGCGGACATTGCCGAGCGGCAGACGGCCCAAGCGCTGAATAGGCTTGGATGCTCGCCCCTGGGCGGTCGCGACATTGTGCTGTCGATCTTTAATATTCCTCTGCCAGCATGATCGTGATGACACGCTCGGTTACGGTTGGATCGGCCGCATCCGGCGAATGTTGCTCCAGAGTCTTGTCGTAGTAGTCAATCTTGAAGAAGATCGTACTGCCGTCGGCTTCGAATGACCCGAAATCGTGCTCTTGATGCGGATCATTGGCGTGGCAGAAATCGTCAAAGACCCCGACTGTTTTGACGATCCGAGCGACGACTTCTGATCCGAGGGCCGCTACGCCGACTGTGATGATGGCCTGGCCGGTCCTGAAGTCTCGACGCAAGTTGTCGTTGAGAGCACGAATGCGCTCTGTGCGATTGAGGTCGCTTGGTTTCATCACGGAAGGCTCCTGATGGGCGAGCGAATGCGGTAGCGGTGACAAGTAGATGCCACAGCTTCCATTCGAGCCGTTGATGGGACGGGACGATGAGAGATGCGGCGGCCAACTATGAAAAGTCGGCCGCCGTCGTCTTAGAGGGCAGGTGCGGCAAATTAATTGTGGAGCTGCGCGACCGCTGCAAGAGTGAGGGTCAGTCGTTTTTAAGCAGGGCGACTGACGAAACGTCGCGGATGAACTCGCCCTGACCTGGAGAATCTCGCCATTTGAGGACAAGACTCTGCTCGTGCCGCTTCACTACAACGGCGGGCCACCAACCATCTGTCGGCGTGTCCTCCACAATAATTATATGCCCTGGCTCGATGAGTTCCCATGTCGTCGGTAAGGACGTTGAGATTACCCCTGTCTCACCGCCAACCAGGGCGTTGAGCTTCTCGTATAGGTCTGGCCCAATCTTTGGTACGGCCTTGGTTCCGCTGGCATGAACATCGCCCTTAGGTAGCTTCCTGACGACGGCAAACTGATGCGGTTCATCAGCGAGTCCGATCCGGAGACCTAGACCTTTGGCCATTCGTGTAAGCAAGGCTTCGTCACTGAGACTGAACTTGGCTCCACGAGGCTGCTCTTGCTCGTCCAAGCCAAATAGAACGAACGTCCTATTGTTCTTGGGTGGTGCTTTCTTCAATTTTTTAGAAGGTCGTTTCCGCACTTTGGCCTTTGAAGTCTTCTTCGACATTTTGATCTCCCAGAATCAAAAGAGGCCCGAGAGGGCCTCTATGGGTTAGTCGGGTAGGTGGGTCGGCACTCACTACGCCCTGGCTTTAGAGAGCCAGATTTCGTCGGCGAGTCGTGGCATTCAGGGTTGCAAAACCACGCGGTCGCAATAGTCGAACAACGGACAGCCCTCGTTGGTGCATTGATATCGGTCGTCAATTCGGTTGCCGTTACAGATGTTCAACTCCAGTTGCGCGCACCATCGGTAGATCGCGTGTTGTACAAAGCGTGGAAAGAACTGTGGGTAGTTCGGATTGAACCTTCGCGCGTCGATCAGCATAGCTATTCGCTCTACGATCTCGGCGCAGCCGTCTGTCCCGTAGCAAGCCGGTCCGTAAGCATGTTGTGCTTTGAACCGACGCAGTATTCCCGTCCGGTGCATGAACGCATGAACCAGCCGGTCGATGGCGTTCATATTGACGCCTGTCTCTAACCATTGCGGTTTGGTCGGGGGAGCGGACATCAGAACATGTGCCAACGCCATGTTTAGGACCTTATCAGAGATACCGAACAAATTGCGGAGGGGTTCGATTAACGCTCCTCGCATCCGCGTGGCTCGGCCGCGGGCATTTCCTAAACTTGCCCGGTCAAGACGTTGATCTATCCAGCCGACCAAGTCGCCGTCGGTCACGTCCCGAAGGAACAGGAACAGCGAGTAGGCGGTTTGGTTGAGCCGACCGTTGCGGAGGTCATGCTTAGGCAGCGGACAGACCGGTAGGACCTTGAGCTCCGCACAGGTGCGAGCACCTTTCTGGTAACCGCAGTCGCAAAAGGTCCAGTAGCATCGAAGTTTCGTGCAGCACGGTGGCTTTGCCGTTGCTCGCTCCAAATCCCGCCATGTCACGCGACCATGTCGATCCATGTAAACATATGCTGCATGGTCGCTTATGCCTTGCAGAGAGAAAATCACCATCAGCTCATCGAACAGGTAGGGTGTGTCGTGAACTTCGATAGCGTGCCGGAGCCGATTGATCTCATCGCTCTTGCGGTTGCCGACGAGACTTCCGTCGCCAGCGAGGCAACAGACGCTATGCACCAGGCGCACGGCATGATCCATGCCTTGCCGGGGCTCATGCCGGGTTCGATTTGGAAGCTGTTTTTTTGTGCCGGGCCGCTTATTGCTGGTTCGGGCCTCGGTCACTTTGATCAGCGAAAGAGAGCTTCGCCGTCAATGCATCGCCGCTTGGGCAAAAACCTGACCTCCGATGTTACGAGCGTGGTCAGGCAAGCCGAATGAGCGATCATACTCGATTTTGACATCGAAAACGGCCGCTGGCAAGCGTAAAAATCGACGTAAGTATTTGATTTATATAGAGATTTAAGCCTCATATTGGCAATCGTGTTTCGGAGACATGGCGATTCTCGATCTGATTCGGCTCGCTCAGCAACTAATGTTCAACGGCTTTAAACAGAGTAGCCTTTAGGCATTCGGAGGGTATCGGATGCCAATACTCGATGACCTCAAGCCGCGTCGGAAGCTCTTGGTTATGGATTTGCTGGACGAGGCAGGCTTCGACGTCGGTGCCTGGAAAGATTACGGGGGCGTACCGGCCGCCAATCCTAAGTATTGCTACAATTGGTCGTTTGAGCAGCCGGGGGAGCGCGTTGCCGTCTGCGTCTGGCATCGCAGTCTAAAACCTCAAGGCGATACCGTCATTCACCGGAGCAGGCGCAAACACTACGGTAGTCACGCTGGAACGCGCAGCGCGGCAGTATGGAATCGACGAGCCCAGGCTTTCGACGAAACGCTTGAAATTGCCTATAGGCAACAACTGCCTGTGAATGTGATTGTGGTTGATGGGGAACAAAGAGATCCCAGTTCCGATAAAGCGTCTCAGGTTCGCGCGAGACTTCTCGATACCCTGGAGTGGGCCGTCACGAAATACGATGAGGAGACTGGAGAAAGGCTTCTCGTACGCGGTACTAAGCCGGTAACACCTGCTATTTCATCGGCCGATTTGGAGCTCTCCTGGTTTGAAGGAAAAGAACGTCGAAAATTTATCCTCCACCGACAACGCGAAGGGCGAGCGCGACGAGCGAAGATTAAGGACGCTTTGGCTCGGAATGATGGTCGCCTGATTTGCGAAGTTGAAAACTGTGGCTTCGACTTTCAAGCGCGCTATGGAGATTTAGGTGAAGGCTACGCGCAAGTGCATCACCTGTTGCCGCTAAGCAGTTCACCTATCGACGGTAGAGAGATCAAACTTTCAGATTTGGCGGTCGTGTGCGCCAATTGCCATGTTATGATTCACGTGGGTGGAAAATGCAGGCCGCTGAACGGCCTGATCCGACTCACGAGCCGATCATGACGCCCTATCCATTACCGTCCGTCTAAACGGCTGTAGCCGCCGTAGTAGGAACTTCGGGATTGGTAGTGCTGGACAAGATATCCCACATCCGTTCAAATCTGCGATTTCTAAAGTCTAGGTAAGAAGTAAGATCAAACTGCATCTTCGATGGATCCTTGGTGACGTCTTCGAGGAGGAGATGTTTGCTGATATCAGTCCCAGATTTTTTTAAGCGTCCAAAATAATTACTCGGCAGTTCGGCCCGCTTCCGAATGTTGTCCGTTGCGCCCATGAACCTCAAATTGCCGAGATGATTGATGTCGGCGCTAAGCAGACCCAATTTGCTTCGAAGCATGCTCTGCGGATAGATGTGATCCACATGAGGGTCATTGCCTTTAAACTTAACATCGAAAGGTGATGAGCCTATTTGATCCACGTAGACTTGATTCAGAAGAATGAAACGAAGCCGTGTTTCGTTTAAATGTTGACGGCTAAGCTCCGTGGCATTGCCGCGCTTCCGAAAATAATCCTTCACTTCCAATATCGGGAAGCCTGTAGGGCAGGCTTTCCCAACAATGCCGTGCAGGGCGTTCACAACCGTATCGGTCCCCTGTGAGTACCATCCGAAAAGCTGCGCTTTGTAATGATAGGCTCGTAGAAGCGTCTTATCCGCTTCATTGGGCTTTGGGTTATGATAGAGAAAATCGAAGAGCGGAATGAAGCTGTTGTAGCTGCGAATGACTTTGTCAGCGTAAATCTTCAGGTCGTTCTTAAGAAAATCGCGAAGTTCCTGAAACGCTTGCTCGGCTTTTGCCCAACCTCCATTGATTTCGTCCATCAACTTGTCGCCGTCGGGCCCCGTAAATTTCTCTGGAGAAGCCTCTGCACCTCGGCCGTGCGCAACGAGCAGGCATTTAAGGGGGAACGTCTTGTCGAACTCAAGATTCGTGCCGTTCAGCATTTCGGTGGTCTGTTCTATTACCTCTTCGATATCGGCCCATGCTTCTTTCATCGCTGCGAACATTAGGTCAGATGCGTCGAGCTTGGTTCCTCCGGAATTTACTCGAACGAAAATGTCCAGAATCCTGCTGTAAGGGTACTCGTTTGCAACGCCGTCCAGTTCTTGGATCCAAAAGTGCTTTTCCTCACGCAATAGTGACACAAGCTGGCTTACGTTGCGGCGAACGCGCTTTTCCCTCTCTTTAGCTGCTTCAGGCGTTTCTAATTCGATGCCTTGGCCCGTCGCACTGAGATTGTCGAGGGCGGTATTGACGCGCTCAGCAATTTCTTCGGCGTTTTTTTGATCGTCCCGACCAATTACGTCAGCTACGCGATACCAAGGCAGAGTAAGCGGCTCGGGGGAAAACTGAATTTTATGCAAGAGTCCTCTTTCATCAGGCGCGTTCCCGGTCGTGATATCGAAATAAGCCTCCGCATGACGATTATCGGCTGATGTGATTGCGCCCCTAAACAGCGCATACAGAGTTTGAAGACGCTGCTGCCCGTCAAGTACAAAGACTTTCTCAATACCCTTCTGACTCATGCTGGGCTGATAGAAATCGCTCAGATCAGCATCCCATGCCACGCGGTCCATAAACTTGCGGGCTTTGATTTCGTCCTTCGTCCTCCAAAAAAGGAATGTTTGGATAGGATAGTTTCGCATCAGGCTATCGAACAACCTGAGCATCTGATCTTCTTCCCAAACGAAAGGCCGCTGAATGTGCGGCAAGAAGAGGCTACGATTGATTTCTTCGATTAAGCGAAACAAAGAGCTTGGCTTGTAGCTCACTGGCACCCCCCGGGGTGGTCGGCATCTCGTACATCACCTTAACCCTTCATTTTGACGAACAACAGTCACCCTGAACGCCGAAGTTAAATCGAAACTCCGACGCTATCGCCAAAAATCCTTAAACCGGGCAGGTGATAGCTCTGTGTACCTGACCGTGTGCTGAATGTTTTTGTGCCCTAAATAAGCTTGCAGCGCGCGCGTGTCGTGCCCCCTGTTCGCGAGCGCATAGCCGCAGCCGTGTCTCAACATGTGGGGATGAGCCTTGAAGCCTAGCTTTGCCTCGACACCGGCCCGCTCGACCATCCTCGCAAAGCCTGCCACGGTGAATGGCGTACCGCGCTCTGAGGTAAACACGAACGGCGACTTTGGCTCCTGTTCGCGTTGAAGCCGTCGCAGCGCACGGAGTTCGTCGCCTAGGATCGGATGAGTGCTTGGCGTCCCTTGCTTGACCCTACGGACATGCAGGGTGGCCGAGGTGAACTCGACCTGATCCCAGCGCAGGTCCGTCAACTCCGAGGCCCGTAGGCCGTGGCGATAGGCGACAATAATCATGGTCGCATCGCGATGGCCGTGTCGGTTGGCCTTGGCGGCCTCTGCCAGGCGCTGCACCTCATCGTCGGTCAGATACTCGCGCGTTCGCACATCGGCATTTTTCGGCCGTATCGGCATTGCAACTGTTCGTTTTACGATGATCGGCGAGGCGGCTTTTGAGGCTGTTTTGGCCATGATTTTCGCTCGGTTTTAATGCAGACTGTTCGTATAATAGCTCTTTTACGAACAAGATAACAGTCTAGATCGCGCGTAAGTGTGGCGCAAATAGCTGATTTTGCTGGAAAATATCTAGCATCGAGTGCCTCAGTTGCGTGAATTGCACCCGTCGCTGCTGCACGTAGTGACGCGTTTTCAGATCGCGCAGATCGGCACAGCCAGTCATTGTCGGGTTCGCGTTCTTATTGAACAATAGGCCGGACTCTACTGGTTCAAAAAGGCAGATTGGGAGGCGTCCGCATTTCCGACACAGACAACATTCGTCAGCGCATCGAGGCGCGTGTTAGCCAAGGCGAGTTCTTGGCGAACATGCTGCACTTGGCACGGACTCAGTCCGACATTGTACAAAACAAGTTCGTGTCGTCGCTCTCTGTCATCGCGCGAACTGTCCGTGATTTGCTCGAAAACAACGGACTTGTGCGAAAGCTTGCTTACCAGCCCACGTCATATTGGCCGACGGTAAAAGGCAAATCGTTCGCGTTTATTGATGGTGGGGTTGCAAACATCGAACTGCCGTCCGCGGCGCCGATTGGAATTCGCATTGGATCTTACGTCGTCCGCCCCGGGGATAATTCTGAGAATCGTGAAAAGTTTAATATCGAGCTCGCATTGGTGGACGACCTCTACAGCGAGCAGGGTGTCCTTTACGATGACGATTTCCAAGATATTGCGAAGCTGCGAGACGCTGCCCGAATGGTTGGTGAAACTGCAGCGGCGTACCGATTAGCCAACAGACCCAAGGTAGAGCGGCCGGATGCGATTATTCTGCATGGCCCCCTTGTAAATCCGGTCTCGCCCTATGGCTTGAGTGATTTTCCACCATTTGGATATGCCGCTTGTACGACCTTCCTCGACGGTGCGGAATGGCACGCTGACGATCAGAAGCGCCAGTTCGTGGTGGTCTATCTTGAACTATTGGAAAGACTAAAGGCGACGGGGGTGCCAGTCGTTGGAGCCGTTGAACGCGCGATTGGAAGGCATCCTGTTGTATTAAGTAGAATCCTAGACAAGTTACAAGAAGAGAATCTTCTGAAGCGCGACGACGCGAAGCTTGTCAGACAAGAGGTAGAGACTTACGGACTCAATGATGCAGCTTTATTCGATGTAGTCCTGCAGGAGGGCGAATATTTGGAACCTCTGCCCATAATGCGGCAAGGACCAGAAAGTAAGTGGCCGAACGAATGGTTGGAGGAAATACGCAGTTATCCGAAGCCTCTTACCACGTACTTAAAACCATCAGACCTAGTAATGCCCTTCAGAGTGGAGGCATTCGAACAGATGGACGGTTTTGATAAGGTCCTGGATTTGATCTTGCATACGAGCCGATTGCTGCCCTCCTATGGATTCCCGGTCGGTCTGGACATTATTGATAAGTTTGCAAAGGTTCCGGCATGGATGAGTCGTGGAGTGCGCGGCCAGCATCAGGTAGTCTTGCTACAGAAGGCTCTCGAAAGCGGAGATCCAGCCACCGTGATCTTTGCAAAACGTGTTCTGGCGGCAAAGGGGCGAGATTGGCTATTTAGGCCGCCTTCTTAATTGCCTTATCTGAGGAAACCACAATGGACGCGCCAAGCCCGGCTACATCGAGTGTCAAGTCTCAGCAAGACTGGACTAGGATTGGTACTGTAGTCGGAAGCACATCTACCGGCAGTTATACGTTCATACTGCGCAGCATGCAGGGGAAGCTTGGAGATATTGTCGCAACAAGAGCCGAAGTGCCTGCTGCTTTGAGCGGTCGAAATGAAACTGCAACCGTTTGGGGACGCATAGTATCAATTGACCGCTTTAACCCGTTCTTTCCCGCCGAGGCCGCGCAGGAACTGGCCGACAAAAACATTGAATTTCTCGACACCGTCTTGTCGGGCAGTCGGGATCATCTTGAAGCCGAAGTCCTGATTCTCGGTACTACTTTGGGCGCCGATGCCGGTGCGGCGCAGCTCTCACCGCTTACTTACCCAGTTAAGCCCTCCGCCGAAGTCCTCTATCCAAATGCAGCCGACGTCCGCCGTTTGCTGGTTGGCAAAGAGGACGAAAATACCAAACAGCCCATGTTGCACATCGGTACGCTGATAGGCCGAGGCGACGTAGAGGTTTCGTTATCGGCGCGTTACGTTGTGTCGCGACACTTGGCAATTTTGGCGATGACTGGTGGCGGAAAAACAGTCGCGGCCCGCCGAATAATCCGTGAGCTGATTGAGTTGGGATATCCGCTGATTATCTTCGATCCCCACGGTGACTATCTTGGCTTCTTTGAAAAGCGACATTTGTTTCCGAAAACGAAAATTCAAATTCTCTACCCCATGGTGCGAGTACGGCAGGACAACGTAGGAATCATTTCTGACCTCATCGATAAGATGGGAAAAAGACTCACGGATGCTCAACAGCAGTTCTATATTTATCTTCTCAATAATACGGCCGTACGAGATGGCGAGTCTGCAACAGATTACCTTCGTCGCCTTATCGATCACGCCGCGAAGGTCGCTGCAAAGAAGTCTCGCAAAGATGAGGACCTTAGTGAAGAATTGGAGAATACTCGCGGGTCCACTATCAATGCCGCTAAACGCTCGTTGGAATTTGTCCTAGGCAATCTGCAACAGATGGAGACCAACAACGCGCGCTTGCGCAGCCAAGCGCGGTTCAAAGATTACACATTTGTCGAGATGCCGGACCCTGCTGATTCGCCCGAAGATATTGTTGCACCAAATACCGTATCGATATTTTATTTGGCTGGATATGATCACCTGAATCAATCGGCAATCGTATCGCTCGTTTTGGAGGCGCTATTCACGCATCGCTCCACGCTATCCGACACCATTCCACCCTTTCAGGCGGTTGTTGAGGAGGCCCACAATTTCATTCCCAGCAGACAGGAAGGAACTGATGAAACTCCGTCACTTGTAACTATTCGCAAAGTAATTACAGAAGGACGAAAATTTGGAACCGGACTTATCCTCATCTCACAGAGGCCGTCTCGGCTGGATGAAACGACGCTCGCTCAGTGCAATAGCTTCTTGGTGCTTCGGCTCGTAAATCCGCGTGACAAAAATTTCGTTCGTTCGGTGATGGAAAACCTGTCAGAGTCTGACGCTAATATCCTTCAAACGTTTGGAAGTGGACAAGGCATCGTTTCGGGCCAAGCGGTTCGCTTTCCGCTGTTGGTCAAAGTCAAGTTCGATGAAGACCTCCTTAGCCAGGCCATCGGCGACGAGGATTTTATCAATTCTGCGAGGCAATGGACGCCAAATGCAAAGCGTGCTGCGAACACTCAAGTCGTGAAGCAAAACCTCAAGAGTGTTGCTGCTGAAGCACCTAGTGCTCCGAAGCAAGGCGCTACGTCGAGAAACAAGAGGCGGCGAGGGCGCCGCCAAGGCGGTATCCGCCCGGATGTTTAGGTAGGTCCTTACTTGCCGTTGGGTACAATTAGCAAATACTAAGTCTCTGTCGTTTCTAAGACCCCAGCTTTGCGGGCGGCATTAATGATCCGAGCACCTCGGATGGCTTGCTTTTCGGTCGGTTGTTTTGTCCATCGGTCGAGCGCGTATCCACTCAATGTATGAGCGACCTTCCGGTCATACTCTTCGACCGCTGCGCCGTTCGCCGCCCAGGTCATAATTTTCGCCCAGGCGACAGCGTCTAGATTAGTACACAGCGAGATAGACTCGTTTGGATCAATACTTTGTGGTCCGCGGGCGGCTTGTGACACTTGAGCAATATCATCGGAAAATTCCAGTGGTGCTGGCGACGGTATGGCTAAAGCCAAATTGCGAATTGCGTCCCAGCATCCTTCCTTTTTTGACCATTCCGTCACGTTACGCTTTGCGGCACTATCAACTATGGCTGAGTGAATAATCGGGACCCACACTGAGAGGGTATGTGCTAGTTCAGGCGAGATTTCCTGCATATTCCAAAGAAACTCAAGATCGACCTGCTCGCCATACTCAGCAGCAAATTTGGCGATCATATAAGTAACGACATTTGCTCCATAAGAGGGAAGCTTTGCCTTTCGGACAATCGACTGGGCGGCCTTGAAAAGCAGCGCCTTAGCAATTGTCTCTCTATAGAACTGCTTATCGGGCTGCCAATCCTCCCCAAATCGTTTCCGAAGCTCAACCATGAACGCGCCATAATTTTTTTGTGCGCCTTTGCTGACAACGTGAGGCAGCCCCCACCACGACATTAGATATTTTGCCAAGTCCGGTTTCCCAAAATGCTGCGATTTCGGAAAAGTGCGGTCGAATTCATGGCGCTTGGCAAGCGTAGTCCCCAAGCGTAGACGAGCCACCTGATAGGATCCTCGCGCTCGCTCGTAGGTCCATCGGGTCTCTTCGCCCGGACACCAAATATTTTCCGAGAGGTCCTCGAATTGTTGGTGGAAGATATTGTTGGCAGTTAGGTCCGCCATTTGAATCGGATTTTGGGTATTTGCAAACCGTGCAATGAGGGGAACAAACTCCTGAAGTTTGCCCGCTTCAACTTTCGTAAGTTTCATTGAAATTGCAATGTCGCTCAGGTCCAGCTTGTCAATTTTCTTAGCTCGGTGAATTGAGGCCGTGGTTTGTGCGCCATTAACAATCTGCAGTCCTCTGAGACGACGGATAACTGTCTCTCCGTGAAAGGTGCCGACCTCGATTTCATCCGCGGTTGCTGTAAGTCCGTTATTGTAGGCCAAGAACCGACTGGGTTCCTTTTCGATTGTTTGTCGGAGTCCCTTGTTTACGGTTCCTTTGTTTTGTAGAAACGATCTGACGTTAAGTTCAAAGAGCGCCGGTCCAAATTGCTCGTAAAGTTGGAAAAGAAGTTCGCCGGGCATTACGAGCAGAAACGTCTGATAATCCTTTGGAGGCGGTTTCATTTCCAAGCATGCAATTGGACGCCCGATTAATTTTACGAAGTCGATTTCAATGATGTCTCTCGTGACTTCTTCGCCTGCAGCACGATGCAGCCTCTCAATGTCCCATAGGTCGAACTCAATTCGGCGACCTTCAATCTCGATGTCGTCAATCGCACGATCACGAACGGCCGCATTGGTCAGGAGGTGAACGCGGACCTCGTCAATTGTCTTTAGTTCAGCATGGATACGTTTGGCGGCAGCGTGAGCGTCTTCATTGCCTTCAAAGCGTGCCAATTCACCCTTGGCCGAATACTCGAAAAAGCGCGCGGCCCAGCCAGCGAGGCGACCGATGTCGCTCTTTGATAGGGAGCCAGACTCGGGAAGATATTGTGCGGTAAATAGATCGAGGCGGGTCGACTCTTCTGCAAGGGAAAAGGCTATGATGCGACAGCGACGATGGCCTGTCTGATCTTCATGGGGCGCGAGATCATATTCAGCAACTGCCCCGGCGTCTTGAAGATAGCCCAACATTACTTCCGCTAATGCCATATCGTTGGCCAATGGCGTTTGCGGTGCCAACTCCGACAATCTTACTTCGGTGTCCGCGCGCAACTGGTCTGCAAATTCGGCAAGCAGTTGGTCTTCAAGCACTAAGCACTCCTCCAACACAGTCGTGGTCGTTTACTTTTGCCGGCTGATCAAGTTTAGAGCAATTGCGCAACTACCGCCAGTGTCTAGGCTGTTCTGCAAATGCCGGTATATACGGAAGACCACTACATAAACAGAGGATTGTCTCATTTTCCAATGAGACACCGCACCACTTGCCCCATTACGGGCGGACAAACACCATTTCCAAGCAGGCGAATTCGGTCGCGCCGTGTTCCAAACGGAAATCGGTAGTCTGGCTGAAATCCCATTGCGCGCTGCAGTTCTGGTACCTGAAGCATGCGCATTTCGAGACCGCTCCTACCGGGTTCAACCAGAGCGAACCTGTCGATTGTCGTTATGGTGCGTAGCGGTCTCGTGAGCATTTGCCAACCACCGCTTCCATCGGTTCCATAGTAAACCAGGATGAAAGATGGGTCCTTCCCAAGTGTCGCTATGGCTCTTCTTGCGCGGGTAAGAGTGTCTTTGGCTCGGGTCTTTTGGAATAGCGGTGTGGTTTCCCAAGTGCCCCAACGATCCAAGACCGATTTTGCCGATGGACGTCGTCCGGGAGATTTGTGCTGAACAAGAGTGGGTTCTCTCTTGCGATCCCCAACCAGAAACAAGCGACGGCGTGTTTGTGCAACTCCATGATTTGATGCATCGAGCACTTGTTCAGCCAAGTGATATCCCAGGTCGCCCAGCTCACGTTTCAGTTCCCCGTATCGGGACCACGGTCTCATGTGAACGACATTTTCCAGCACTATCCAGCGAGGCTTGAACGTTCTTGCATACTCGACCACGTGCATTGCGGTTGCACGACTAGCTTCACTTCTGGGAGCTGCTCCTTTTGCGCATGTATGGTTGGTGCACTCCGGTGATGATAAAAGAATATCTATCTGTCCGAGTGATCGTCTCAATTGAGGCAGCCGGATATCTTCAAGCCGCTTTGTCCAGACTCGTGCCTCTGGAAAGTTTTCCTGGTACGTTGCGGTGGCGACTGCGCACATATCAATTGCGCCAACCATTTTTATTCCGACGTTGCGAGCGCCCGCGCTGCTGCCTCCGGCGCCGCAGAATATGTCGAGACCTTGTATCAATGGCGTGCCCCGTGCCTGGGATTCAAGTGGTCAAGCTATCAGGTTGAATCGAAAAGACCAGGTCCGAGTTCGCAATTTTTGTAGTTGAGCCTGGCGCAGTTGATGAGCAACTCCCGCCCGTTCTTGGTGTATCATTTAGCTTTCCATCCCTGTGGCAAATTTGGCGGTCCCAAGAAAATCTTGAGCTGAGAGAAGAGTTCGGCAGGCTCGTTGATCTCGCATTCCCAAATAACCAATACGCGCCAGCCATTTTTCTTTAGAGACTGACGGACGACCTTGTCTCTCAAGACGTTTCGTCGGAATTTTTCTTCCCAGAAGGTTTGCCGGGTCTTAGGGCTGTAGGCTAAACCGCACGTATGCCGGTGCCAAAAGCAGCCGTGTATAAAAATTACAGATCGTCTGGAGCGAAAAACAATGTCTGGTCGTCCGGGTAGATCTCGTGCGTGCAAACGGTAGCGATAACCCTGTGAGTGCAACATTCGTCGCACTAGCATTTCAGGTTTGGTGTTCTGGCCCCTGATCCGACCCATGAGGGAGCTGCGTTGCTCGGGCGATAAGGGGTCCAAGTGATGGCTCTTCGTTGGGTTGTCGGGGTCATTCTAAGCTAATCATTCGGAGACCTAGGCTAATCATTCGCAAGAGGGGGTGGCGAGGATGCGCGTTTAAGGTGTTGCGTGCAAAATATCTTCCCATGATTGTTTTTGCAGCCAGGCCACGACCTGGCTAGACTGACATATCAGCCAGGCTATGGCCTGGCTTGGATGATAAGGCAGCCAGGCCACGACCTGGCTTCGAGCATGTGGTGGCCAGGCTGTGGCCTGGCTTAAATGATAAGGCAGCCAGGCCACGACCTGGCTTCGAGCATGTGGCGGTCAGGCTGTGGCCTGGCGCCAGGTACGGCCCCGAAGGAGGGTTGGCACACGGATTGCTACGCGCGTAAAGGGTCTTCAACCACCTAAGTGGACCATTTGCGGTAACATGGTGGGGGTGCGTTATCTACATCACGAAAACGTGATATCGCAGTTCGGCACAGGCGCATGGCAGTAAAAGCTGTTTTCTAAGACCAGATCAGGTGTCTCGTTCATATACGGAGCCTTTATGAAGTCGCACGTCCGAAACGCCAGGAAAGCCTTGGACGAACGCCTGGGACCATTCCGGCGAAACGCACCGCGGGTGCCATCGAGGGGGTGGATCAGAGCAATTCGGGACGTCTTGGGAATGAGCACCGCGCAGCTTGGAAAAAGAGTCAATAAGCGCAAACAGAGCGTTGAGGATTGGGAGAAAGCCGAAGCGGATGGGTCAATACAACTGAAAACGCTACGCCAGGCTGCCGACGCGCTGGAGTGCAGTCTCGTTTACGCGCTTGTGCCAAAAACCTCGCTAACAGATGCCGTAGAGTCACGCGCTCGAAAAATCGCGTTAGGCGATCTAAAACGTGTCGCGCACACAATGAAACTGGAGGCTCAAGGGACTGACGATGCTGATTTAGAAGAGCGTATCGAGGAATACGTTCGCGACAAACTAAAAGATCGCGACATTTGGAATGAGACTTGACGGATTTATTCCAAGAACCACCGGATGCTACTCAGCTCTCTCCGACTGAGCGAGAAGGGCTTTTGCAAACGTGGATCACCACTCGTGCCGAACTAAACGCGGCTGAACAGCAGAACATTGTTGGCGGCACTAACTGGGGGCGGCGACGCCGTGGGAAGGCAACGGACCTGCTAACCGATGACTTCTCAAAGT
>Ga0070766_10000588_pt1 | contig 16318 bp, 11 predicted proteins | sample HubBroMetageWFT6_FD_69782 | JGI IMG/M metagenome (GOLD analysis project Ga0070766, IMG submission 69782) | Warmed and freeze-thawed soil microbial communities from the Hubbard Brook experimental Forest, New Hampshire - Hubbard Brook CCASE Soil... | ecosystem: Environmental > Terrestrial > Soil...
CCGTCCGCTCGGCTGGTACATGGTGCGGGTGTTTGCTGGCGAGCGGACCCTGCTCAGCCCCATGCTGCGGCCCGTCGAGCGCTCGATATACTGGTGCTGCGGGATCGCCGAGACGGAGGAGCAGAGTTGGCAGCACTATGGGGCGGCCCTGGTCTCCTTTAGCGCCGCCGGCTTCGTCACCCTCTACCTGCTGCAACGGCTGCAGTGGTACCTGCCACTCAATCCGCAGGGCCAAGCCGGGGTCGAACCGGTGCTGGCGTTCGACACCGCGGTGAGCTTCGTCACCAACACCAACTGGCAATCCTACGTGCCGGAAACGACGATGGGATACCTCGTCCAGATGGCAGGGCTCACTGTCCACAATTTCGCTTCGGCGGCGGCGGGCATTGCGCTGGCGCTCGCGCTGATCCGCGGCTTTGTCCGGCGCGAAGCGGCCGGCATCGGCAATTTCTGGATCGACCTGACCCGTTGCACGCTCTACATCCTGCTGCCGATATCGGTCATCCTCGCCTTAATATTCGTCTGGCAGGGCGTACCGCAGAATTTGAGCGGCTACGTCAATTTGACGACGCTCGAAGGCGCACCTCAGATCATCGCGCAGGGGCCGGTTGCCTCGCAGGAGGTGATCAAGGTGCTCGGCACCAACGGCGGTGGGTTCTTCAACGCCAACTCCGCCCATCCCTACGAGAACCCGACGGCGCTGACCAACCTGTTGCAGATGCTGCTGCTGACCGGGCTGGCGGCCGGGCTGACCAATGTGCTCGGCCGAATGGCCAAGGACGAGCGGCAAGGCTGGGCGCTGTTCGCCGCGATGGGCATCCTGTTGTTGATCGGCGTCGTCAATGTCTACTGGGCGGAGGCGCGGGGCAATCCTGGTTTCACCGGGCTCGCGATCGACGCCGCGCCGAGCGCGCTGCAGGCTGGCGGCAATATGGAGGGCAAGGAAGTTCGGTTCGGCATCGCATCATCTGCCCTGTTCGCGACAGTCACCACCGATGCTGGCGGTGCCGTCAACGCGATGCACGACAGCTTCATGCCCCTGGGCGGCATGGTGCTGCTTGTCAACATGCTGCTCGGCGAAGTCACCTTCGGTGGCGTCGGCTCGGGCCTTTACGGAATGCTCGCCTTCGCGATAGTCACGATGTTCATCGCCGGGCTGATGGTCGGGCGGACGCCCGAATACCTCGGCAAGAAGCTGGAGGCGCGCGAGGTGAAGATGACGATGCTGGCGCTGCTCAGCTATTCGTTCTCGATCCTAGTCTGCACTGCGCTCGCCGCGACGGTGCCGGAGGGATCGGCGGGGATTGGCAACCCCGGCCCGCATGGGTTCAGCGAGATCCTCTACGCCTACGCCTCGGCCACCGGCAATAACGGCAGCTCGTTTGCCGGGTTGTCGACCAATACGGCGTTCTACAACCTGACCCTCGCGGCGGCGATGCTGATCGGCCGGTTCCTCTTTGCGATCCCTCTGCTGGCGGTCGCCGGATCGCTGACACAAAAACAGCACCGCGCCCCGTCATCCGGCTCAATTCCGACGCACGGCCCGCAATTCGTCGGCCTGCTGGTGGCCGTCGTGTTGATCGTCGGCGGCCTCGGCTATCTGCCCGCCCTGTCGCTCGGGCCGATCGCTGAACAAATCGCTCTGAACCGGGGCGTCCTGTACTTCGGTCGGTGAGCCGAACTCAACACAACAGCGGCATCGGTTTCGCCTGGCCGGATCGGCGACGGCCGTCGGACCGCCGGCGCGCTGCTCGGTTGCTCCTATGCTGCGCTGGCGACCTCGACGCGGGCGGAATGGTTGCCCGAACAGCAGCCAAGCACATCGCTAGCGATGCCTCGCGGTGCCGGCCGGCGGCAATGCAGCTGTATGCTTGTGCGGACCAGATCGCCAAGAGCGAAGAAAATGGCCGTTCTTTCAATAGGTTGACGAATCGGCTTCTGATTTCCGGTTATTCTGGCCGGGTGAGTGCCCTCTCTATAGGATGCGCCGGCTGGAGATTCGATCGCGCGCGGCCTCAGGTCGATCTACCCGGCGTAGCCGGCTGCTGGAGCAGTAGCGGGAGGCTTGCGCCCGCGGGTCTTGTGTCGGGACTACCCGGCCTATTGCGGTACGATGCTGGACACTGCGCTTGTACTTCTCGTGATTTCCGGCTTGCTGGTCGTTGTCGGCCTAAGCCAGCCAATTGCCGTGCGCCTGCGCTTGCCCCCCTCTGTCGTTCTCGCGGTGGTCGGTGTCGCGATCGGCGCTTCCCCGGCCATCGCCACGCGGCTGGGCGTACCTGGGCTGCTCGACACGACCGCGGGGCTTTTTGCCGATCTGCCGGTAAACTCCGTCACCTTCATATATGTCTTTCTGCCGCTTCTCGTCTTCGAGGCGGGCATCGTCACGGACGTTAGGCGCAGCATCGATGATGCCGCTGCCATTCTCGTGCTTGCCATCATTGCCACTGTCGTCACGACAGCCGTGATTGGCTATGCGCTGTGGCCGTTCGCACAGGTGCCGCTCGTAGTATGCCTGCTGCTTGGCGCGGTGGTGGCGACCACGGATCCGGCTGCCGTCATTGCGATTTTTCGCGATGTCGGCGCGCCGCCGAGACTGACGCGCTTGGTCGAAGGCGAGGCTTTGCTCAATGACGCGGCGGCGATTTCACTGTTTGCGGTGCTGCTCGAGATCATTCTGACCGGACGCGAACCGGACGCCATCGCGGGGCTGGCCGAATTCACTGTCTCATTTGCCGGCGGCGGGATAGTTGGCTTTCTCGCCGGTCGGATTCTTCTTTGGATTGTCCCGGTGATGCGCGACGACCGGTTGGCCGAAGCGACGCTCACGCTCGCCTTCGCCTATCTGGCGTTCATCGCCGCCGAACGGCTGTTTCACGTATCGGGGGTGGTGGCGGTCCTGTTTTCAGGGCTGACCGTCAGTGCCCTCGGCCGGTCCCGGATCACCCCCGAGAATTGGTTGTTCCTGGTCGATTTGTGGGAACAGATTTCTTTCTGGGCGCGATCGCTAATTTTCGTGCTCGCCTCGATTTTGGTGCCGCGGCTCCTCACAAACATCGGCTTTGATGACGCGATCCTGATGGCGGTACTGCTCGTCGCCGCGTTCGGGGCGCGCGTTTTCGCGCTCTTTGTGCTGCTGCCGCCGCTAGAATGGTCAAGGCTTACCCAGCGGATCAATCGAGCCTACAAGATCGCAATTACCTGGGGCGGACTGCGGGGCGCGCTTACCCTTGTGCTGGCCTTGGCCGTTACAGAAAACTCTGCGCTACCGTTGGAGATCAAACGTTTTGTCGCTGTGCTTGCGACGGGCCTGGTGCTGTTCACGCTTTTTGTTAACGGCACCACCCTGCGACTGGTCATCGGTCTGCTGGGGCTCGACCGGCTTTCACCGCGCGACCGCGCGTTGCGCGATCGAATCCTTGCGCTGTCCTACGCCGACGCCCGCGCGGCGACGCAGGACATCGCCGAGACCCATGCGCTTTCCCCGGCCGTCGTGGAACGAGTGCTGGCCGATTATCAATCGCTGATAAGCGTGTCCGAGAAAAAGACCACAGACCGCGGCCTGACCGAACGCGACCGACTAGCGATCGCGCTGGTAGCGCTCGGCAATCAGGAGCGGGTTTTGGCACTGGCGATGCTCAAGGACCGCATCGCCTCTCCGGCGTCGGTGCAGAACCTGCTTGGCGACGCCGATGGCTTCGCTGAAGGCGCCCGGGCCGAGGGGCGCCTCGGTTATCAGCGGGCCGGCGAGGCGGCGCTCGCGTTTCCGAATAGTTTCCGGATTGCCTATTTTTTGTACCGTCGGCTGAGGATTGTCCGGCCTCTAACCAATCGGCTCTCCGAACGCGTGGAGTTGCTGCTGGTTATGCGGTTTGTGATCGAGCGCCTGATCGCCTTCAACGACCAGCAGATCCACGTACTCTTTGGCGAACGGATCGCTGAATTGACCGGGGAGATCGTTACCCGCCGCCGCGATGCGGTTATCGGGGCTCTCGACGCGCTGCGCCTGCAATATCCCGACTATATCGTCGAGCTTGAAGCGCGCTTTCTCCGGCAATCGGCGCTGCGCAAGGAGATCACCCGGTACCAGAACCTATTCGAGGAGGGGCTGATTACTCGTGAAATCTATGATGACCTGCAACGCAACGTGCAGGGCGCTCGTGCCACGCAGGCGCCGCCCCGATTCGATATCGGTCTCGATACCCAACATCTAGTCCGCCGCCTCGACATCCTGGCCGGGCTCGACGATCCCCAGCTCGAGCGCGTCTGCAAGCTGTTGCACCCGCGCTTCGCGATCCCGAATGATCGCATCATCAAAAAGGGAGAGCGGGGCGATACGGTCTATTTCATCGCGTCGGGAGCGGTTGAGGTAGTCCTGCCGGAGCGACGCGTGCGCCTCGGCAGCGGCGAGTTTTTCGGCGAGATGGCGCTGCTAAGCGGGCAATTGCGGCAAGCCGATGTGGTGGCGCTCACCTATTGCCAGTTGCTCGAGCTGCGCCGGGGTGATTTCCAGCAGTTTATCAGGGGTAACCCGGAAGCGAGGGCCACTATCCACCGCGTTGCCGAGACCCGGCTCGCAATGAACCGGGCGGCACAGCCGGCGAAAGACAAGATGACGGCGGTATAGCAGGTTAGCATCTCGCTAGTGGTTTACAGGTGAGCCGCGCAAATCGTCGAACAGCTCCCTTATTTGTTGGAACGACAACACATTGGTTGCCGGAGGCCGGTCGATGTGCGTTCAGCCTTGCCAGGTCGCAAAGACCTGCCGGGTGGATATCGATATATGCGAGCTGGGCTACCGGCGCGGCCTCTCGCCCGTCCGGCAGCGCGGCCGACGGTGACAAAGAGCTTGGGACATCTCGGGCGCCATTGAGGAAGCAGCTTCACGGGCACGCCCGCTTTGCCGCATCCTGCCGCGTCAAAGCCTCCGGAGACGACGACCATGCCTGCGAGCCGGCCGAACATTCTGTGCATCGTCGTTGATGACTGCGGCTATGCCGATCTGAGCTGCACCGGCCAGCCAGATTACCAAACCCCGGCGCTCGACCGCCTCGCCGGCGAGGGCATCCGCTTCACGCGGGCGTACGCCAACTCGGCGCTCTGCACCAATACGCGGGTCGCGCTGATCACCGGCCGCTATCAATACCGTCTGCCGATCGGGCTGGTCGAACCGTTGCGCTGGAGCGACCGCGAGGCGCCGGAAATGGGCATGCCCCCCGGTTTCCCCACATTGCCGACGTTACTGCGGGGTGCCGGTTATCGCACCGCGCTGATCGGCAAATGGCATCTCGGGTATCCGCCGCACTACAGCCCACTGAAGAGCGGCTATGACGAGTTCTTCGGCGTGATGGGCGGGTTCACCGGCTACTACACGCATATCGGCGACGGCGGCGAACTGGACCTCTACGAAGGCGAGACCCCGGTCGAACGGGTGGGCTATGTCACCGACATGTTGAGTGAACGGGCGGCCGCCTGGGTCGCCGCGGCGGCGGCACGGCCGGAGCCCTATTTCCTGAGCCTCCATTACACGGCGCCGCATTGGCCGTGGTCGGCGCCGTCAGTCGAGGCGGCGGCACGCCGTCGCGAGGTCGAGCGCACCGAGCTCACCGAAGGCGGGAACACCCGCATATACGGTGAGATGATGCAGATCCTCGATCGCGGCATCGGCCGCGTGCTCGACGTCGTGCGGCAGGAGCCGGGCAGCGACAACACGCTCGTCGTATTTACCAGCGACAACGGCGGTGAGCGCTTTTCGAATATTTGGCCTTTTGTCGGTCGCAAGTTCGACCTCTTAGAGGGCGGGCTGCGGGTGCCACAGATCTGCCGCTGGCCGAATCAAATCGCGCCGGGGCGGACGACCGATCAGGTTTGCATCACGATGGACCTGACCGCGACGTGCCTTGCGGCGGCCGGGGTCGCGCCCGCCGCCGACTACCCGCCCGACGGGGTTAATCTGTTGCCGGTATTGACGGGCCGGGCGCCGGAATTCGAACGCACGCTCTATTGGCGCATGCGCAACCGCTATCAGCGGGCGGTGCGGCGCGGTGGCTGGAAATACCTGAAGGTCGCCGAGCGTGAGTTCCTATTCGACATCGAGTACGACCCGCGCGAACGCGGCGATCTTTCGAAACGACACCCCGATTTGCTCGCCGAGTTGCGCGCGCAGTGGGAGACCTGGGATAGCGGCATGCTGCCTCTGCCGACAGACGCGGTCGTGCCGATGTCGAACTTGTCCGAGATGCTATGGTAGACCGAAAGGGAGCCTTCGAGCGGAGGCGACAGCGGGCTCGGCACCGCGAGTAACCCGCTCGCAGTTCAGGGTGCCGACCTTGGGGACCGATGTTGCCGATCGCTAATTACGCCGGCGCCGACACTCGTCGAACCGCGGCTTTGGGTTAGGCCTCGACACCGTCGCGCTCGCCGCCTTCGGCGAGTTTTTCGAGCGCGTGGGCCCGTGTCGTCTCGAGCAGACGACAGCGCGCTTCCGGACCACGGACATCTGCGGCGACAAGCGATTTCCCGACCAGGTTTCCGACGCATTCCGATGGCGCCCGGCTCGGTCATCGCGTCGGAAGCCACCACCGTGCCGGCTGCTTCCAGCGTGAAACCGCCAGCGAGGCTGGATAAGCCGACATAGAACCTGTCGCTCTGCTTCGGAGAGCAAATCGTCGCTCCAGTCGAGGGTCGCCGAACCACCGGGCACGCGCCGGCTTTTCAAATAACGGTGCGGCGAGGCCGAAAGACTATCTGGCCTGCAATCGTCGGTCGCGCCGGCAATCTGGTCCCATCCCCGATGGGTTGAAAACCGCAAAATCAACGGTTTCGCGGGATATACTTATCTTTAACGAAATGTACATTTATCTGAGCCGAAATGATCGCGGCATTTGCGAAAAATTTTGGCAAATTCTCCCTCAGGTTTACTTCCACGTGCCCAAAAATGATGCGAAGTTAACTCGCCGTTAACCATAAGACGCGAGGAGGAGGGGATGCCTAATCAAGGCGATCGTGCGCAGAACCCGATTGTAAGGTGTGGCAAGCTTCTCAGCTTGGCCGCACTGGTTTCGCTGCTCGTTCTGCCGCTCGGCCAGGCCGCGTGGGCGGACGAAGATCATGGCAAGCGGGAAGATCATGGCCGAACGAAGGGCGAGGCCGGCGCGGATAGAGCGCTGCGATTGCTGACCCTCGTTCCAGTTCCGGTGAACGCCGCGAACACCACGGCCGGCGCGATGTACTCGTTTGACATCAGCTTCGTCGACCAGGCCACTCAAACCTACTATCTCGGGGATCGCTCGAATAAGGCAGTCGACGCGGTGGACGCCGAGACGGGCCAGTTTTTGGAGCAGATTTCTGCAACTCCGGCTTTCGCGGGGGCCGCGGCGAGCACTAGCGTATCCGGGCCGAATGGCGTGGTAGCCGCCTTTCCTTGGCTGTTCGCGACGGATGCCAAGAGCCGGGTCGTGTCGTTCGACCTCAGGACCACCCCACCGACCCAGGTCAGCGACGTCACCACGAGCCCCGGCGACCCTTTCCGCGCAGACGAACTCGCCTATGACCCGCAGCATGGGACGCTGCTGGTGATCAACAACGCCGACACGCCGCCCTTCGCCACCTTGATCAGCGTCGACAAAAACACCGGCAAACTCACGGTCGGGACGCGGCTCACATTTGATACGGCGCACACCGGTATAAACGCTCAGAACGGCGCCGAGCAACCCGTCTGGGACGCCGACCTCAACAGGTTCTTCCTCTCGATCCCGCAGATCGGGGGGCCCGCCGGCGGACCGGCGGCGGGGCAGCCACTCCCGGATGGGGCCATCATTAAAATCAACCCATTCTCAGCGACTGTCGAGGCGAGCTATCCGGTGCATCTTTGCGGCCCCGCCGGCCTCACCCTCGGGCCGAACCAGGATCTCTTTATCGGCTGCAATACGGTCTCCGATACGCAGGGGAACGTCTGGAATCCGGCGGGAACAGTTCCTGCCGATCCCCGCGACGTGATCATCGACGCGAAGACGGGGAACATCGACGCCAACGTGTTCGGCGTCGGGGCTGGTGACGAGGTCACGTTCAATGCCGGCGACGGCAACTATTACGCCACCGGCAGCGGCAGCCCGCAACGACCTTTGCCTGCCGCCACAGCGCAGGGCTCGACCCCGGCCGGCGTGGTGGACGCGAAGGACCGCGCGCTTCTACAGCTGTTCCCAACCTTCAACGTGCCGGCAGTGACCACCGGCACTGCACAGCACCCCGCCGGGACCTCGCACTCTATCGCCGCCAACTCGCACAACAACCTTGTGTTCGTGCCGCTGCCGGCGAACAACACCTTCTTGAGCCCCGACGGAAAGGATAATTGCCTGACCGGTTGCATCGGCGTGTTCGGACATCCGGACGAAAGCGCGGCTACCGACTAGAGGCGAACCTCAATACCAGCCGGCGCCGCGGTCTTTTGACCGCGGCCCCGGCGGAACGACGGAGAACCCGCCTGCCTCGCGCAGGCGGGTTCTTATTTTCCGCCGAGCCGGGTTAACCATGATTTGCCGCGGGTTAACTACGATTTGCGCCGCCGGCCGGACGATTACCGCCAGGAAATTTATCTTTTAGTCACATAGAATGTACACATTGCGCTCCGGATTCGAACCGAATTGGCGGCCCGGGCGCCCGGGACCGTGAGCAAAAAAGGGGCAGAACATGTCGTGGCGGCAGTTGGCTTGCGCGGTCGCGATGTCGATCGCGGTGACGGCGAGCGGCATTTCATACGCGGACGACGGTAAAGACAAGCACGACGGGATCGACCCATCCCGCGTGCAGCAGGGATTCGACGCCTCGCCGATCCCGAAGGACCAGCTGAACTTCAAGGGCAAGGACCCCTACCTGGTCGGGCTCGGCGCCTACCTCGTCAACGCCGCGGCGGATTGCAACGGCTGCCATACCTTCCCGCGGTTTTTGCGACCGGGCAAACCGGGCAATCACCCGCAATACGGCGACCCGTATTTGGACGCTCCGCCAAGCGTTCCACCCCAGAGCCTCACCGGCCAACTGACAGCAAACACCAACATCACGCACTTCCTCGCCGGCGGCCGGTGCTTCGGTGCCTTTCAGTCACGCAATCTGACGCCGGACGACAGCGGCAAGCCTCGGGGCCTCACCGAAGCGGAGTTCATCCAGGTGATGCGGACAGGCAAGGACGTTTCTTGCAGCAAACCGAATCCGCCTAAATACGGCGGGGTTACCGACCCGGTTTGTTCGATTCCCGATCCGCCCGGTGCTGGCGTTACGTACAATCCCGATGTCCTGCAGACAATGTCTTGGCCCACCTATCACAGCATGACCGACACCGACCTCAAGGCGATTTACGCCTATCTGAGTGCGCTGCCACAGACCACGGCCTGCAACACCGGCAACCTTGGGTGCGCCGGATTTAACGACCAGAACGGCACCCCGTACCCGAAGGGCCCTACCCCTCCCGGGTTTTACGCCTATGACCTAAGCAACACGGATCCGACTTGTCCGAACCCGCCGACACCGCAATAAAGGCGGCGCCGGCATCCGGCGGCGCTGGGGATCGCGCCGCCCGAGGGAGAGTTTAAAGAGCCCGCCTGCGGATGCAGGCGGGCTCTTCGTTTCAGGCACCGCATCGACAGTTTTGTCACGTTCTGCGAATATCCTTCACCCATGACGGTCGCTAGCATCGAGCCTCCGGCGCCGGAAAGGGCCGCCGACGATACCGCCGACGAGTTGCTGCGCCTCGGCGATATCCTGCTCGCCAGCGGCGCGATCGACCGGCGCACGCTCGACCGGGCGCGCCGGGTGGCGGCCGAGACCGGCGGGCGGCTCGACCGGGTGATGACCCAGCTCGGCATGATCAGCGAGCGCGGCCTCGCCGAGGCGCTGGCCGAGCTGGTCGGGGCGCCCTTGATCGGCCCCGCCGATTACCCGGAAGCGCCGCTGTTCACCGATCGGCTCAAAGCCAAATTCCTGCGCAAGGCGCATATCCTGCCGATCGCCGCCGACGGCGACGAGGTCGTGCTGGCGACGGCCGATCCGATCGACCGTTTTGTCCGCGAGGCGATCGCGGCGGCGCTTGAGCGGCCCGTGCGGATAGCTGTCGCCGTGCCGATCGAGCTCGAGGCCGCGTTCGACCGGCTCTACGCCGAGGCCGAGGGCGGGACAGACGCCGGCGGTCTCCTCGAGGAGATCGTCGCGGCGGACGAGCCGAGCGAGGAAGACGCCGAGCGCCTGAAGGACCTCGCCAGCGAGGCGCCGGTGATCCGGCTGGTGAACCAGTTGATCGCCCGCGCCGTCGAGACCCAGGCATCGGACGTCCACATCGAGCCGTTCGAGGACCGGCTGCGGGTGCGCTACCGCTACGACGGCGTGCTGCACGAGGTCGAGCCGCCGCCGGCGCGGCTGCAGGCCGCCATCATCTCGCGGGTCAAGATCATGGCCCGGCTCGACATCGCCGAGCGCCGGCTGCCGCAGGATGGCCGCATCCGCCTCAGCGTGCGCGGCCACGAGATCGATTTTCGCGTCTCAACCGTGCCGTCGCTCTATGGCGAAACGGTCGTGCTTCGGGTGCTCGACCGCACCGCCGTCGAGTTCGATTACGACAAGCTCGGCCTGGCGCCCGACATAAGACAGGGGATCGAGCGTGCGCTCGAGCTGCCGAACGGCATGGTGCTGGTCACCGGGCCGACCGGCAGCGGCAAGACGACGACGCTCTATACCGGCCTGTTGCGGCTGAATTCGGTGGCGCGGAAAATCGTCACGGTCGAGGACCCGATCGAATACCAGCTCGCCGGCATCAACCAGATCCAGGTCAAGCCGCAGATCGGCCTCAATTTCGCGAACCTGCTGCGCTCGATCCTGCGGCAGGACCCGGATGTCATCATGATCGGCGAGATCCGCGACCTGGAAACCGCCGAGATCGCGGTCCAGGCGGCGCTGACCGGGCATCTCGTGCTGTCGACCTTGCATACCAACTCGGCCGCCGCGACGGTGACGCGGCTGCGCGATATGGGGCTGGAGGACTACCTGCTCGCCGCGACCCTGAAGGGGGTGTTGGCGCAGCGGCTGGTGCGGCGGCTTTGCCCGCATTGCAAATCGCCCGAGGAGATGCCGCCGGCGCTGGTCGAGCGCTTCGGGCTCGATCGCCTGGCCGCGAATATCGTGGATTTGCCGCTCTATCGCCCGGTCGGCTGTCTGGAATGCCGCGGCACCGGCTATCGCGGCCGTCGTGCGATCGCCGAGTTGCTGCTGCCGAGCCGAACAATCGACCGGCTGATCTTCGAGCGCGCCAACCACACCGCGATCGAGCAGGCCGCGGCGGCCGAAGGGATGCGGCCGATCTTCGATGCCGGCCTGCTCGCCGTGCTCGAGGGAGACACCACGATCGAGGAGGTCATGCGGTGTATCCGCGGCGAGGCGTGAGGCGATAATGCCGTCGTTTCGCTGGTCGGCGATCAACGGCACCGGCGAAGTCGTGCGCGGGGTGGTCGAGGCGCCCGATCGCAGCGCCGTCGTCGATCGGCTGCAGCGCCAGGGTCAGATCGTCTTGCGCGCCGATCCGGTGGGCGGCCGCCGCTCGCTCGGCGAACTGCTGCAGTTAGAGCTGGGCCGCCGTCGCGGTCTCGACCGGACGAGCCTCGGCGAGGTGACGCGAGAGCTCTCGATCATGCTCGGCGCCGGCCAGGATCTCGACCGCGCGCTGCGCTTCGTCGTCGACAACGCCGGCAACGAGCGGACGCGCGCGATCCTTGGCGAGGTGCGCGACCGGGTGCGTGGCGGCAGCTCGCTGGCGGCGAGCCTGGCCGCCGAACCGAACAGCTTTTCCCGGCTCTACATCGGCATGGTGCGTGCAGGAGAGGCAGGCGGCACGCTGTCGGAGACGCTCGACCGGCTGGCAAGCCTGTTGGAGCGCGAGCGCAGCCTGAAGGCGAACCTGCGTTCGGCGATGATCTATCCTGCGGTGCTGGTTGCCGCGGCGATCGGCTCGATCGTGCTGTTGCTCGACTATGTGCTGCCGCAGTTCACGCCGATTTTCGAGCAGGCGGGCGCGCAGCTGCCGGCCTCGACCAGAGCGCTGATGCTGCTCGGCGAGATCGTCGGCGCGGCAGGCCCCTATGTGCTGATCGGCCTCATGGTGGCCGGTCTGCTCGGACACCGAGCGCTGACGTCACCGCCGATCCGACTCAAGTTCGACCGGCTGCTGCTGCGATTGCCGCTGATCGGCGCGGTGATGCGCGAAACCTTGGCGGCGCGACTGACGCGCACCCTAGGCACCCTGTTGCAGAACGGCATGCCGCTGATCGCCGCGCTCGGCATCGCCAAGGAGGCGCTCGGCAACCTCGCCGCGGCCGAGGCGGTCGACGCCGCGGGGCTGAAGGCGAAGGGCGGCGGCGGTCTCGCCGGACCGCTGGGCGAAGCGGGCGTCTTCCCGCGGCGAACGATCCACCTGCTGCAGCTCGGCGAGGAAGCCGCTCAGCTCGCGGCGATGGCGCTCAAGGCCGCCGACATTCACGAGGAGCAGGCGCGCCTGCTGGTGCAGCGGATCGTCGCGCTGGCGGTTCCCGTCATCACGATCGTGATGGGCCTTGCCGTCGCCGGCATCGTCGGGTCGCTGCTCACGGCGATGCTGAGCCTCAACGACCTCGCGGTTTGAGCGCGCGATGCAATCCGCCGACGCTCATGCACACGAATGCCGGCAAGCTGGCTTCACGCTGATCGAGATCCTGGTCACCCTCGCCATTCTTGCCTTCGCCGTGGTCCTGGTGGTCGGCTACAAGCCGCCCTGGAGCCGCACGCTCGGACTGCGTGGCGCCGCAGCGCAGATCGCCTCGGGACTGCGCACGGCGCGCTCCGAAGCGATTGTGCAAAACCGGCCGACCAGTTTCGAGGTCGACCTCAAAACCCATCGCTTTCAAATCGGCTCAGGCCCGATCCGACAACTTCCCCCGGGCCTGAGCCTCGTGCTGCTGACTATCACCGGAGAAGAGCGCGACGCGCAGACCGGCGGCATCCGCTTCAACCCCGATGGCAGCTCCAGCGGCGGCCGCATCTCGGTAGCCGACGGTCGCCGCACGATCGCGGTCGGGGTCGACTGGTTGACCGGGCGGGTCAGCGTGGCGGATGCACCGTAATCGCGCCGTCGGAAAAGATCGGGCAAGCGTGCGGGGCTTTACCCTGCTCGAAGTCGTCGTCGCGCTGGCGATCGCGGCGCTCGCGCTGGTCGGGTTGTTCCGCGCTGGCAGCGGCGGGCTGTTTGCGGCAGATACGGCGGCGCGGGTCGACGAAGCGGTCGAACGCGCCCAATCGCATCTTGCCGCTTTCGGTCGAACCGGGGCGGTGGCGCCAGGTGAATTGGAAGGCGATGACGGCGGCGGCTATCATTGGCGGCTGCGGGCGACGGCGATCGCGCAGCAGCCCGACGTCGCACAGCAGGGGCTGGGGCGGGCGTTTGCCGCACCGCAACAGGCGGCCGGTCCTCCGACATTGTACGACGTCCAGGTGATGATTTCTTGGCGTGGCGGCGGGCACGACCGGTCTGTGGTTCTCGAAACCCGGCGGCTCGGCGTCGCCCCTGCGGCCGAGTAGGCGTCATCCAGATGGGCAACCGGTGCGCCGCGGAACGCGGGTTCACGCTGCTCGAAACGCTCGTCGCGGTAACCGTTCTCGGCTTTCTGATGATTGGCCTCACCTCGGGGGTGCGCACCGGGCTCGCCTTCTGGAACGCGCAGACCCGCCGTACCGCGCAAACGGCGGAGCTCGATTCGACCACCCGCGTCCTGCGCAACCTGTTGACCGAGATACCGACCCTGGCGGCCGGTGCGTCGGGCGCGGCGCCGGTCGCGATCGGCTTCAAGGGCGAGCCGGACCGGCTCACCCTGGTCGGCGATCTGCCGACCGGGCTCGGGGGCGCGCAGCGCGTGGATGTCACCATTCAGCTGAATGCCGACCGTGTCGTGATGGTCTGGACCCCGCATCGTCATGAGACCCCCGGCGGAGCGCCGCCGGCACCGACCGAGACCGAGCTGATCCGCGGCGTCGATCATCTGCAATTCGCCTATTGGGGAGCGACCGGGCCGAATTCGCCGCCGGCGTGGCTGGCGCAGTGGGACAGCGCGGCCCTTCCCGAGCTCGTCCGTGTGAGCCTTGGCTTCGCCAAAGGCGATGTTCGCCATTGGCCCGAGCTGATCGCCGCGCCGCGGCTGTGGAACCCGCAGAGTTGACCGCGGCTCGGCCAGGGATGGGCGCCGCCCGTCGCACGGCCGCTGGCGAAAGATGTTTCCCCGCGCGGACTCGTAACCTTGCTGCAAGAAACCGGCTGTATAATCGACACTCGTGATTCTGATCCGATGCCGCCTCTTGATGTGCGGTTATTTCGCATCATTGCCACAGGACATTTCCCGCCGGATAATCTTCCCTTAATGCGATCCGCTCTCTAACTTGCGGATATAATTCGGGTGGGATCATCCGAGAGTCAGCCTCGGTGGATATGGTTCGCGAGTTCCTTAGCTGGTGGTTTGTTCAGCTTGCCGATTTTCTTCCCGAACGGTGGCGCCGGTTTGGTGCGGGGAAGATAGATGCTGTCGTAATCGCGCCGGCAAGCCCGCTTTCGGAGCCCATCGAAAGCGTTGTTGGCACTCTGCGGCGCAATGGGCGCGAGACGATGCTGGGGCGGTTTGCGGTCGGCGGGAGCGGGCTGATGGAAGTACCGCGTCCGGCCGGGAAGGCGGTGGTGCTTCGCCTTGCCGAGAGCGATGTGCTCAGCAAGACGCTGGTCCTGCCGCTCGCCGCCGAACGTCAGCTTGGCCAGGTTCTCGCTTTCGAAATGGATCGGGAGACGCCGTTCAGCCCGGAAGAGCTGTTCTGGAACCACCGCATCATTCGACGCGACCGGCGAACCGGACAAGTCTGGGTCCGTCTGCAACTGCTGCCGCGGGCAAAGTTGGGGCGGCTGTTGGAAGCGCTCGACCAGGCCGGGCTCAAGCCGCGCCGGGCCGAGATCGCCGAGGATCCGGACGGGAGCTACCTGCCGCTGGACGTCGATGACGGCCGAGCGCACCGCGCGGCGCCTCGTTCGCTGCTATGGCCGGCTCTGGCGTGCTGCGTGGTTCTGGCGCTTGCGGCGGCTGCCATACCGTTCATCCGCCAGGGACTGGAGTTGGCCCATGTCGAGCGTCAAATCGCGGCTGATCGTGCCGCCGCGGTTGACGCGCAAAACCTGCGGCAGCAGATCGAGCAACTGTCGGGCAGCGCCGATGTGATCGAGAGCGAGCGCGCCAAGGGAGGACGGCCGCTGGCGATCCTCGCCGCCCTGACCCGCATGCTGCCCGACGACACCTATCTGACCGAGCTGGTGCAGCAGCAGCGCAAGGTGACGATCAGCGGCCGGTCGGCCGCCGCCTCGCGGTTGATCGCAATCCTCGCGGCCGGAGACCAGCTGCGCAACCCGACCTTCACAGCGCCGGTGACGCGCATCGAGGCCAACCATTTCGAGGTGTTCACCATCAGCGCGGAGGTTGCGCCATAGCCGCGATCGCCGATCTGCCGACGGGCCGCGCCGGGCGGCTCCTTGCACTCGCGCTGCTGATCGCGGTGCTGGGGGTTTGTTATCTCATCGTCGTCGCCCCTGTTCACGACCTTTACAGCCAGCGCGAGGCCGCCCTGGAGCAGCAGCGGATGCTCGAGCCGCGATTGCGGGCGACGGCCGCCGAGGTGCCGGTCTTGCGGGCACGATTGGCCAAGCTGCGCGAGGCGGCGAGCACGCGAAAGATAACCCTCGACGGCGCCAGCGACGCGATCGCCTCGGCCAATCTGCAAAGCCGCCTCGAGGAACTCGCCACCGCCGCCGGGGTCGCCATTTCCAGCACCGAGGGGCTACCGGCCGAGGCGCGCGGGCTCTATCGACGGATCGGGCTGCGCATCGCCATCAGCGGTGCCTATGAAAGCATCGTCAAGCTGCTTGCCGCGATCGAAACGTCGGCCCCGCCGCTCGTTCTCGACAACCTTCAGATCCACGGCACGCTGCAGGCGCGGGCCTTGCTGCAGCCTCAGGCGGCCTTGCGATCGCAGATGGCGCAGCAACCAGCCGGCCCGCCGGTCAACCCGAGGCTCGACGCCGGGTTCGAGGTTTACGGATTCCGCAGCAATGAAACCCCTGTCGTGCTGAAGCAATGATCGGTCGTATGCGCGTAATGCTGCTCGCCGGATGCGTCGCCTTCGCCGGCCTGATCCTTGTCGAGCTCGACTCTGCCGGCAGCGACAGCCCTGTACTTGAGCCGACCCTGCCGCCGGTGGAAACAAAGCCGACAGCGCCGCA
>Ga0070766_10000589_pt1 | contig 16316 bp, 21 predicted proteins | sample HubBroMetageWFT6_FD_69782 | JGI IMG/M metagenome (GOLD analysis project Ga0070766, IMG submission 69782) | Warmed and freeze-thawed soil microbial communities from the Hubbard Brook experimental Forest, New Hampshire - Hubbard Brook CCASE Soil... | ecosystem: Environmental > Terrestrial > Soil...
CGCTCGCCCCATCGACGTCTTCAGCCAAACGCTGGCGGAAATCGAGAGCCGGTATCGACTCGAAACCTTTCTGGTACCAGCTATTGAATTTGCCCAGACTCGCTCGCCAACGATGTGAGGTGATGGGCTGATAAGATAGCGGCGTCGGTTCCTTGCCCGGGCGGGTGGCCACACGTCGGAGAGCCGCTTCCACGACTATTCGCCCCGAATGCCCACGACCTCTCCGTTGTTCCAGTTCGGCTCAGATTTGGCTGCAACGCTGCTCCAATTGGAATACATCTAAGAATGTGGACACACGCTAAATTGCCGCTAGTTCGTGCGTTTTTTCTTACATAGAGCGAGCTTCCCAAGCTTGGGACTAGGGTTCGATCCCAACCGACCCTACCAACCATCCTTTTTCCCAACAACAACTTAGCGATTTGTCGAGGCGGCAAAAGGCGAGAGCCTCAAGGGTGGCACCCATGGCTCGAATTAACGAATCCCAGCGGTGTTGCACCAAAGTCGGTCGCTGGATAGCGCATCAACGCATTGCTTCATTACCCCAGTGCCAATAAGTCACATCTGCCTTGTTTATCGATGCCGCTTTGGTGCCGTTCCCTTGCACATTGATAGCCATTGCAATCGCACATTCAAGTTGATACAATTGTTATAACATTAGCGTGTGAGGAGGTGAGCGGCATGCTGGAACTCAAGGTTCGTAAGATCGGGAACTCACTGGGCGTGGTCCTGCCAAAGGAAGCCGTCAGTCGGCTGCACGCGGACGAGGGTGATCGCCTTTTTCTGATCGAGGGGCCGAATGGTGTCTATCAACTAACACCTTACGATCCTGCCTTCGAGAGAAAAATGAAGAAGGCTGGAAACATCATTGACCGCTATCGCAACACCCTCCATTCGCTAGCCAAGTGAGAGAACCCGTCTGGATTGACGAGCGTGATACTCTCGCGCTCCATGATTGGCTTCTGGCGCTCGATGGTGGTGCTGCCGGCGTCCGGAACGTAGGGCTCCTTCAGTCGGCTCTTGCTCGTCCTCAGCAACTCCATGCGTACGGTGACGCTCCTGACACCATGGACATGGCGGCCGCTTATACGGTGGGAATAGTCCGCAACCATCCTTTTGTCGACGGGAACAAACGAACTGCTTTTGTTGTGGGTGTACTCTTCCTCGAACTAAATGGCCATCGTTTTACAGCTACTGAGGAAGATGCCACACAAGCCGTTCTAGGCCTTGCCGCCGGAGCCATTGACGAGGCCTCGTTCATCCGTTGGTTCCGCGCCAACGTAAGTCGCTCGCCGCGCTGAGTAATCAGACATCAAATCGGCACGAGATTCTGCGGCATCAGAGCGAAAGATGAACAGGTGCTTGAGTGCGTGCCCCTCCATGGCTTCATTTTCCAGGTCAGAGGCTTTGCGAATCTGCCAAGTGCCGCCAATTCACGCGTTTTCAGATTTTTGTTCCCACTTCCCAAGCTTTGGACGTGGGTTCCGATTCCCATCGCCCGCTCCATAACTCACGATGATTCTATTGTCCTTACGCCGCTTAACCCACTGAAAAGTCCCATAAAACAGGGGTTTTTGGTCCCAAGCTTAGACCGCGTCTTCGACGCGTCGCTGGCGCCAGAAACTTGTCTAGAGTTCCCCATTCTTGCAAATCTTATACAGGATTCGATTCGGCAAGCTAAAGCCGAACCATCAATGGTGCTTCGTGCCCGTTCCCAAGCATGGCTCCGGTACTGGCGATCACTGGCATGGTGGCAAGGACCTCGCTGTATTGGCCCTTCGACCCCGTTGGGGAGATTTCTAAACCGTTCGTCACCGGGCCGAACCGAATCCCAATTTCCACGCAAGGAGAACAGCGATGACGATAAACAAGCTGTGGCAGAACCGAAAGGAGAGAAAGGAACTGGCGCGGCGGCTGCGATCGGAGGATCCGGGTCTGGAAGTGGTCCATCCACACGCTGCGGGCGTCGATGTGGGCAATAGTGCGCATTACGTCGCCGTGCGGCCAGATCGCGATTCGCAACCCGTGCGGCGATTCGAGTGCTTCACAGCAGATCTGAATCGATTAGCCGATTGGTTGAAAAGCTGCGGAGTCAAGACCGTGGCCCTGCAGTCGACTGGGGTGTATTGGATCCCGCTGTACGACATTCTGGAAGAACGCGGCTTCGAGGTCTACCTGGTGAATGCACGGCACACCAAGAACTTGCCGGGACGCAAGAGCGATGTGCAGGAAAGCCAGTGGCTGCTGAAATTGCACACCTATGGGTTGCTGAACAATTCGTTCCAACCAACTTCGGAGATTCGGGTCCTTCGCACCTATTGGCGGCAACGGGCAGAACATCTGCGTGAAATCGGGACGTGCATTCTGCGGATGCAGAAGGCTCTGACGCAAATGAACCTGCAATTGGCGAACGTGATTAGCGATCTGAGCGGAGTAACCGGACAAAATATCGTGCGTGCGATCTTGAAAGGAGAGCGCGATCCGCGGAAGTTGGCTGAACTGAGCGATCCGCGGATTCACCCTCAGCAAGGAGGAGATTGCTAAAAGCTTGGAAGGGAACTGGCGCCAAGAGCTGCTCTTTGTGTTGCAACAGGAAGTAGACATGTACGACGTCTATCAGAAACGCATCGCCGAGTACGACCAGCAATTACAGAAACACTTGGCTCGTTTTGCGGATACTGTTCCAGCACAGACGAAAGAAGAAGCCAAGAAAAAGAAGGGCAAACAAAAGAATCATCCACAATTCCACCTCGCCGATGAACTGCAGCGCATCACGGGAGTGGATCTGACGCGGATCGACGGCATCGACGTGATGGTCGCCCAGACGCTGGTGAGTGAAGTGGGACTCGACATGAGCCGATGGAAAACCGAGGCGCACTTCGCTTCATGGCTGGGACTCTGCCCAGACAATCGTACCAGCGGAGACAAGGTGCTCAGTCGCGGTACACGTCATGTGGTCAACCGCGCTGCCACATCACTGCGGCTAGCAGCCACGACCCTGTTGCGAAGCCAAACCTACCTCGGTGCTCAATACCGACGATTGCGCAGCAAGCTCGGTGCCCCGAAAGCCATCACCGCCATGGCGCACCGGCTCGCCCGACTGGTCTATCGGATGCTGAAATATGGTCAACAGTACGTCGATAAAGGCGCGGAGTACTACGAGCAAAGAAACCGCCAACAACAAATCGAGTTCCTCAGAAAAAAGGCATCGAAACTCGGCCTACAAGTCATAGCCGCCAACACCTGAAGCTATCAACTAAGAAGTTTCTGGGGAGATGGTCCCAACGAAATAAATTGGTCCCAACTTCTCAGCCCCAAGTTGGACGCATATGGCGGCCGGTTCTGGCAATTGGACGCTGGGAAATTATCATTCCACATGGACGGTTACAGCTGTTAATCAAGCACTTGAGTCCATCTGGGCGACGGAGGCCAATATTTCAAAACGTCTTAGGCGGGTTCCGCACTTTACACTTCTTCCTGAGACAACGCTCATTAATGCGGCGGTACACATGGAAAAGAGAACGAACTGGGTGGCAGCCGTGAGTTTGATTCTGGGGTCTTCTTTTCTCCTAGCGCTACTTTTTTTCCTCAGAACGCCGTTCGATGCGCCTCTCCCTTATCGGGAGTTTCGGAGAATTATTTCCGTGGCCCCTTTTGTTGGAGTTGTTCTCGGGCACCTAGCGTGACGCCAGATTCGGCCGAGCGAAGATCGCGTCGGCGGTCTCCAATTGGCAATAGCAGGGCTTTTTCTGGGTTACCTTGGGATTGCATTCCTGATTGCCACGGTCGTGCGGTAGAGCGAGAGAGACCGGAAGAGCCTAATCGCCGACGGCACTTTTCCGGTAACGCCAGCGTTTACCAGGCTCTTGGCGGTCTAGCGAAAATGGTAGAATTTCCGCGAGTCACGAAATGCCCTCTGACCATGCACTTCCTCTGTCGCCCGCGAAAAAGGATGATGCCGATTTCGATGCAGCGGTAGCGCGATTCCAGCAGTTCTTAAGAGCAAACAACTACTCCGGAGAAATTCTCTCGGTAATGCCGGAAGACGTTCTGATGACCGGAAGGCGGTTCATCTATGTGCGCGTTCCGATTCCTGCTATCAACGAATCGAAAGCCCGCCGAATGTACGCGGAGGGTGTCGCGGAGGGTCGAGGCTTGCTCATGTCTACGGTTTGCAGAATGAATGAGTCCACATATTGCAACATCTGGTTTCCGAAGTCTGTGGAAGAAGTACCACAGGGGATTTGGCCTCACGACGGGACCTTGAAGTTATCGGCAAAGGATAAATCGTCAAGTCCCGCAGGTAGGCCAATAACACTCGGCGTACTGTGGCTACTCCTAAAATTCTGGCACCGAAAAAACCAACGGTTAAAGGACTTTTTGTTTAGCCACAGCGGCCTAATCACCTTGGTTCGGTAGACGTGCAAGCTCCTTCCAGGACCCATTAGTCCGGCTACGGCGATTTGCAGGCACAGCCGCACGACTCTGGAACCTTGCTCACCCTGAGCGTAGAATTCTTTTCACTATGACACTCGACGAAGCTCGTCACTTGGTCATCGAAGGCATAAATTACGCTGCATATCACGAAACGGACTTCTCGCTCCATGACTCTGACAAGAATCGGCTTTTCGGCTCCGAGCACTACGCGTCGGGTCGACCCGTTTACGAGCCGAGTCCTTGGGCCGAAGGAAACTTCGAGGAAAAGATGGCGATGCTGCTCGTTTGGGCCAATGTCCTCAACCGTTCTGTCGCGGCGTTCACAGAAGCTCAGAGACTTCTCGAGGGTGAAGATTCGGTAGTGGGCCGCGTCATCCGGAGCGCGAAGAATCGGAAAACGACAGATATTGTTCCCGGAACCAAATTCGGCCGTTCTAGTGCCTGATTTCGCATTATCGGAAACTTGAAAAACCCATTTGGACAGTGACGGCGCCAACCAGGCACCAGCTCCGCCTCAATGCTCAGCTTCTCATCAGGGCGCGAACTCTGTCAGCTAGGTCAAAACCCCCGTGCCGTGTGTGAAACCGTTGTGGGGTCTTAGTCTTGGCCACTGAACTGAAATTCGCCGTTGCTAATCCTCATTGTTCCAAATTGCGAGTTATTAAACGAAATTTCAGCAAACTTTTCAGGCTCTTCGCCGGGCGAATGGTGGTTTTTCGAGGCTAGCCCGATATAAACAATTTGTGGTTTTTCCGTTCGGTAAAACGGGAGATGTGCGTCCTTGAATGGGTCTCTATTCCACAGCAGTTTTCCATCGCAGGAGATTGCAGTCACATGCCGACCGTCACTCTCTACGTACAGTAGCGTTCCCGTGGTCGGGTCTTTGCAGACCTGCGGACCGGGAAAATCGGTGAGGTACCTTCCGATGTAAGCCTGCTCTTGCGCCGCGCCGAGACCCACCATGGAGAGGAAGAATAAGAGCCAGCGTGCTGTCATTTAGGTTGCCTCCGAAGGTACTCGTATTATGCATCGAAATGCGCTGCGCCGCCGGGAATGAACATGCGGCTTCAAGTCGATTGTTTTTGTGAGACGAAGTGGGGAAAAGGTTACAGAATGGGCAAAGCGATCCGTGCGGAGAACGACGCGAAAGATTTTTCTTTAGCTGCTTCGGTTTTTGCCGCTCCTTTATATTCAACAAGTTAACGGAGAGCGCTGCTCCGGCGCTCAGCAGCGTCGGAATTTTTGTAACTCGCTGATTTCTTGATGGTTCCTATACGGCAACCGAAGGTTGCTCTGCAGCACCCAACCTGGGGTGACCTGTCCGTCCAACTCCCGGTGCCGAAGGCACCGCTCTTCCGTTCGCTCCCAGGCGCGCGACCTTAGTCGGCGCTGACACGCCCGTAGGGCGGCCTCAAAGGACCGCATCCTGACAGTCATTCAACTAGTAACGCGGACAATATCTGAATGGCCAAGCCCGCCGTGATGAGGGACATCACCCGCCCGTTAGAGTCTCATATCAGCCGGTACAACTGGAGGCGTCACGACTGAGCGCTAAGGTCGGGCCATCGCTGTGTGATTAGGTCGAGCAAGCCGCGCCACTTCCGGTCGGCGCTGTGGATGACGATGTTGTAGCATTTTGTCGCATAAGTCTTAGCCAGTTCCGCGTCTCCCCCTTCAAGGAAGATCTTAGCTAACCCGTAGAGAGCCCTAGGATTCTCCGCATCGTATGCTAGACACTGTTCGTAGTAACGTCTGGTAAGGTCGTGGCGGCCCGCAAAATCGGCGATAACAGCGCAATGATTACACACTGTTGAGATCCAGTGGCTCTTTTCACCGCTCTTCATCGCAGCATCAATCACACTATCCAGAAGCTGGAGGGCTTTGTCATATTCTTCGTTTTGTAACAGTTCAGTGCTGGCCCGCATGGCTCTGGCTAGATTTACGTCATCACTCATGGTCTCGGTCCAACGGTCGTCGGGCGGCGCGACCCGAGCACGGTTGCGAAGGTAAGGCCAGTGAGTAGTCCGGCGAACAAACCCACGGCGGCGAATCGCGTCCGATTCGGCGATGCAGGTCTTAGTGGGAGACTTGGGAGTTCGGGCAGCCGAAGAGTAGTGTGGGAATCGTACTGTGGAGCGACCTCAAAGTTGCCCTTCATGAAGCGACCCGCCAACTCTTCGTTTACCTGCTGCGCCACACGAGGGTCTGAATAATCGAACTGAACGACGAACGTGAACGAATCTCGATTTCCGGCCGAAGCAAGCCGTGTGGGATACAGGTGGATGTTTCTCTTCATCCTGTCGACCACGGCGTCGAAGGGCAAGCGGGCGCGCTCGTGGGGATAAAGGTTATACTCCTTAATAACCAATGTCAGCGATTCCCGGCTCAATACATTCTGCTCCACATTGTTAAGCACGCGGCGTGTAGATTCGTCGGCGGGCATCGCTGTGAAGATCGACCGTGACTCGTAATGCACTGGTGCCATGAACGAGACTGCGGCCGCCGCGAGTATTCCGACCACCGAACACCCGATCGTTACTCTGCCAAAACCCCACGGTGTCATTTGCATTTTTAAGGCTCCCCAGAAGATGTCAAAGGTGTCGCGTGCGGTCAGCGTCGCATCTTCGAGTAGGGCGTCGAATTCGGCGCCATAACGATTACGCCAGCGTAATGGATAGAGCCGCACGAGAAATCTCATGATGCGCTTCATGCGTTCTTAAGCCTCCGCATTCCGGTGCGGACGACGCGGTCGAGACCCGCAAGTTGGTCGCAAAGGTGCTCGCGGCCGACCCCGGTGATGGTGTAGGGTTGCCGGCGGCCAGTTGCCGATTCCACCGGACGAATCCAACCACGTTTTTCAAGGCGTGTGATCGCCCCGTATAATGTGCCAGGACCGAGCCGCACGCCTGCGAAACGCTCGATGTCTTCCATCATCGCGTAACCGTGTTTGTCGCCACTGGCGAGACTTGACAAGACGAGCAGCGAAGGGTCAGTCATGACTATTACGTTCTACGTAGTATATCGTGCGACGTAGTAGGCTGGATGTCAAGCCGATTTTCTCTCGTAAGGCTTCATTCTGTACGGTTGCGGAAAAACAAGGCTTTCTTTGACGGCCTACGCTAGCGTGAGGATGAACTGCTCAAGCCGCGCAATCCCAAATGAATGCCGAGCGGGGTTTTGAGCTGCACCCTGGCGCTGCGTCGGACATAACCACATCTGGGAATTTATGCTGCTAGCCATCCAGAAGAGCTTCGAGCTTCTCGCGAACTACGGATTCTTCGCTCGCGAGATTTGCGACAAATGCGGAATCGTGGTCGGTGCGGTTCGTTTCACGCGGTACGGCGAATCGGAAGTGTACTGCTCTCGTGAATCCAGAGGTGATGCTGAAAGGTCTGCGACCCACAGGCGGGGACGGCCGCGCAAATACAAAACTCGCAGCGAACGCAGAGCGGCAAAGACGCGACAGCAACACGTCTATCGGTCGCATCCTAATGTGGAAAAAACTGTCCGTATTCAACCAGAAACAAAGAACTTGCAGACGCAAAAAGTGCCTCTCTCGTACTTGCGTACTCCGGGAGCTGGAGAACCGCTCATTTCGAGCCAGCGAACGTAAATGGCGACCGCTCCAAAACTCGCGTTGCACGCTCTTCCGCCCGAGTGTACTGTCCCTTCAGGGACAATAGAACCATCGACACAAGGAGGGTCGATGGCAAGACGCAGGTATCAATGTGGCTGCGTAATTCTGAAAGGGCAGGTCTGGTACGGGAAGTATCGGGACGATGTTGTAGAGCAGGACGGCACAGTAACGCGGGTGCAACGCCGGACGCCGCTGGGAACGAAGAAAGAATATCCCACAAAGCGTCTGGCCGAGCGAAAACTCGAGCAGACACTCTGCCGAATCAATGCTGTGGAATATCGTCCTGGGAGGGTGGCAACGTTGGCCGAGTTTGCGGAACGCTGGAAAGTAGAGATCCTGACGAAAGGGAAAGACTCCAGTCAGGGTGCCGATAAGTCACACCTAACGAGACATATCCTTCCGTACCTCGGGAACTTAGGCTGGATGCGATCGGCGTCGAGAATCAACAGACGTTCGTGACGCACCTGGCTGACGAGGTTTCCTACAAGTCGGTGCTGAACATCCTGAGTACGCTTTCTTCCATTCTCGACACGGCAAAGAATTGGGGCTACGTCTGCGAAGGCGTGGACCAGCACAAACTCGTTCTGCCGGGGCGGGGGATTAAGAAGGAAGCGGCGTGCTTCACCGCGGAGCAGGTGCGCAACATCCTCCAAATTGCGGAGGACCCCTGGCGCCTCATGTTTGCGTGTGCAGCACTCCTCGGGCTCCGCGCCGGCGAGATTCTTGGCTTAAAAGCTGAGAACATTGATCTGCAAACGAAAACTCTAAACATTAAACAAAGCGCGTGGCGTGGTAAGGTCCAGACGGTGAAGAACACGGCAAGCGAAAACACATTGCCGATTCCAGCTGTGCTGGAGGGTTGGTTCCACGAGTATCTAAAGATGTGGAAGCCGAACCCACTCGGCTTGCTGTTCTGTAATCGCAATGGCCGCGCGTACACTTCGCAAAAGGTCGTCGAGTATCAGCTCTGGCCGTTGCTCGATGCCTTGAAGATCAAGCGCGCCGGGTTCCATGCTTTCCGGCACGCACACACAACGCTGCTCCTCGAAGGTGGCGCTTCGCCAAAGGTGACACAGCGCCAGCTCCGTCATGCCGACGCGAGAGTGACATTGAACATCTATGCTCATCTCGTCGAGGGAACGCACCGCGAAGCAGTTGAAAAGCTGGCCTCTTTTTTGGTCCCAAGTGGTCCCAACGAAGAGGAAGTACCGTTGAGAATTCAGTAGGTTAGCGGCGAAGGGCGTTGGGTTCGATTCCCATCGCCCGCTCACTGTTGATGCAGTTGGCCGCTTTGAGCCGTGAAAGCTACGAACCGGAAGAAGGAGTGAATCGCGGCCAACGGAACGTTCCGGTGGCCACCATTTACGATACAAAGCAGGTAGGCTCTACCGCCCGCGATGTTCACGCTCCTTGATGAAATCGCTCAGTTTCTCCGGATCGATTTTCACCTGCATCACCACGGCTTCATCCGGTTCTACGCTCACCAGCAGCAGCTTCATGTCATTGCCGTCGGCTTTGGCGTAGATGTACGTATGCTCGCCGCTGCGGCGCGAGAAGCTTCTCACCAGCGGCTGCCAGCCGGACGAGCCCGCTCGCTGCACCAGCTCGTCCAGCTGGTTATCCAGTTCCGGCCCGGACAAATGCTGGTCCTCAAAAATGGCTATTTTGAAGACTTTCACCCCGCCTACGTGCTTGTACTTTACGACCACTCCTGCAAACGACATCAAAAATCGGTAATTCCGATGCACGTGATACTCCGCTTCGATGTGCCGCACGATTCTCCCGAAGTCGTCCGCACTCAGGTTTTCCGCAAGCGCGAAAAAGCCGAAGATGATCAGCAGCAGGCTGGCCGCCCGGTTTACGCTAGCTGTTGTCATGGGACGCCTCCGGTGATGTCCTTTTCTTGGGATGTTCTTTCTCTTTGTTCTCGGGAATCCCGAATTTTCCGCCCAGAGCGCTCAGCTTATCCAGGTCCACAGGGCCGACAATATTCACCACCGTCAGCTCCTTCGGTTCGGCCACCAGGATCGCGATGCCCGCAATGCTACTGTGGGCGTCTTTCATTACGTAAATCTCGTTGTTCTCGTTGGCGCGCTTGTCCCGGTTTTCCACGATTTTGCTCCAGCCCGGTGCGGCAAGCTGCGTGCGGATTTCCTCCACATCGGCGGCGCTGTACTGGTTGGGCTGCTCGAATTCGAAGTTCTTAACGTAAATTCCCTTCAGATTCTTGATGAGGTCTTTTGCCTGGCCGCTTTCCGGATCGTCCTTATCCATATCCAGAAACTTTGCGGCCAGTTGCAGCATGTCGCCATCGAGCGTCACGTTGTTGACCTCCACCGCCTTGGCGCTCAGCTTTTCCAGGTGATCCAGCTTCAACCGCGCATCTTGCGCGCTTGCGGGAAGCGCCACGCAGAGCAACGCCAGTCCCACAAGAAGCCCGACCAATCCATTCCTTCTCTCAACGATTCTCATAGCCTTATCTCCTCACTTCACTTACGGGGCCTGCGACGCCTTCACTCGTTCGATCACGTGGTTCAACTTCGCGTTCGTAATGCGCAACGCCACAAGCGCTTGCTGTTTCGCGGCTTCTCCTTCCCGCCACCTCTGAACGTTTCGGTAGTGCAAAAAGCCCAACGAGCCGCCCACGATCAGCATCGCGCCAACAGCGCCCGTCAGCGCGGGCCGCAACCAAAGCCTGTGCCAGAATTCGCCGAGCCGGCTTGCGGTTCTTAGGCCAGCCGTGACTCGCGCTTGTGGTTGAATGACATGCGCCATCACTCTCTCGGTAAAGGGTTCGCCCGGATCCTTCCGCCGCAGTGCAGCGCGAAGATCGTCTTCAGAAAATTGCATAACGTGCCTCTTTCAATTTGCGTGTCAACTTTCCCCGCAGTTCCTCAAGCGCGCGCTGAAGTGTGCTCTTCACCGTGTTCACCGGCATGTTCAGGAGTTCTGCGATTTCGCCCGGACCCAACTCTTCCTGGTAGCGCAAAAGCACCACCATCCGCTGTTTCTCCGGAAGTTGCGCCAGCGTTTGGCGCAATCTTTCGTGCAAAAACGAGTCTGCCGGAGCCGTTCCTGTCGCAATCTCCTGCATTTCCTCCAGGGGCGACTCGCGTCGGAAATTCTTCCACCGGCTATGGTCGATGCAGCGATGCACCGCCGTCCGCCGCAGCCAGTGCGTCAGGTGCGACGTGGACTGAATGGCCGGAAGTCCTTGGTAGAGTTGCAAGAAAACCTCCTGAGCCAAGTCTTCGGCCAGCGCCCGGTCCGCAAAGAAGTGCCACCCAATGCTGAAGACCATGCTCTGGTGTTCGCGTACGATCTCCGCAAAAGCCCACTGATCGCCTTGCGAAGCTCGCCGCAAGACCATTTCCATTCTGGCTTCCGGTTCCGCGCTCAAGGCTCCCTCTGGAAGAACAATACGCAGGAAAACGCAATTCGAATGCAAGCATTTATAAGTGCACAAGCTTTAGCTTCTGAGCGTACCACTGAGGCCGCGACGCCTTTTGGCGCCTGGGCCCATCTGGGAATTGTCACGCCTGAGACTGCCATCGAAATTAGACTCGCCAAGAGTTTCCGCAACCTGATTCATCCGGGTCGTGCGCAACGTCTCGCGCAAAAATGTGATCGCGGAACCGCGCTCTCTTCGGTGGCGGCCCTAGATCACGTCGTACGAGATTTGAGCTAGCCTGACTTCCGCAGTTACGTGAATAAAGTCTTTGGAATCAATGGGAGCACCGGAAAGTTTCAACTACATTTGTCCCCTTCTAACGCCGTGGGTAGCCGCATACCGAGACGTTGCAATAGGATCCCTTGGTGCTCGGTCGATTGACTGATGCAGCGCTTCCGTAGTTCCACACCACTGCGCGTGGGGACAACACATCGACCAAAGTAATCTCCGAGAGCTCTTCAAACGCCTGCCACGGCTCGTCACCGAGTCCCGCTTGTTGGCAGCTGCCTGCCAGCGTCAGGGAGTGATGCCCTCAGATTGAGATAGCAATTCTTGTCAATGTTAGATACCCCACAGACAGCGGCCTCTTTCTACCGCTAATGTTCAGGCCTTGTGGGGGAGAGCACGAAGACGTGGCGCTTCGAGTAATCGAATGGCTAGCTGGGTCGTCCTTTCTGCTCTCCCCCAGAGGGATGCGATGTCGATTCGTTGCCCATGTTGTCAGAGCCATCAGATTTACAGGTCAAGAACAAAAGGAATGCTTGAATCCCTGATGACCCGAATTTTTGTGCGCCCGTATCGGTGCCTGGACTGCGATTACCGCTTCTTCCGCTGGTCCTTGAAAGTCAAACCCGAGCCAGACCGGATGGCAAGAACGAGTTGATTCTTCTTTGGACGGCCAAATTGTTTTCCCTTCGCGCGGGCATCCCGCAGACCTGCCATCACGCGCTCGACGATGACTGAACGCTCCAACTCTGCGCCGGCGCCCAGGACAGGGAACACCAACTTGCCGGCGGCCGTGCTGGTGTCGAGCTGCCCTGAAAAGGAAACGAACTCGATGCCTTGCTGATGTGCCCAGGCCAAAAGCAGAACTCTCGAAGCACTGCACCGCGATAGCGCTCACACCGGAAGGGACTTCCGAATGGCGGGGGATTGGAACCTGCTCGGCGGACGTTTGGATGGTGCCGGGGGCCGGACTTGTACATAGCAGTCCCCGAACGCAGTTCCAGATCGACGTCGCCGCATGAACGAAACAAGTACCCTCAATAGCTTTGGGTGATCGGCGTTGGGTTCGATCCCCACCAACGGACTGCGCTCTGCATCGATCTCGCTGCGAATCTTGCCCTGACTGATTCTTCTCGACTTACAACGCCAGATGAAAGGGGGTTTTCGGAGTCCGGTTAGCGCGTTGAAGCCTTGACCATATCGGGCTCATACTAATGCGATGCGGGCCGCTTGCTTAATCTTCGTGGCACTCCTTTCCGCTGCCGGAACGAATGCAGGAACGACACCTCGCAATGCCGGATCGAAGTATTTTGACGAAGCAGACCGAATTCTAACTAACAACTGGAACGCCGATGTATCCGCATTGGCCGAAGAGGGCTGGACGGCTGTGCGTACAGCGGGTCCCGCAGATCCTGCCTTCCTGGATGGTGTCTACACGGCGGCTCGACTCTTTCGCGTCTTAGGCCGCGACCTAAAGGTCGAATCTGTCTACGCGCAAGCAATGACCGGTTGCGAAGGCTCTGCCCTGGAAGTAATGAGAGCTCGGCTGAGACTCATGCTTGCTCATGAGCTGATCGGTCAGCGCGAAAATGTCAAAGCAGAAGACATTTTAAGATCCGCGCTGTCCAGCGAAGAGCGCTTGTCGCATAAGGGTGTTTTGTATGTGGCGTTTGTTCAAAGTCTGGCGTTTGTCCGCGAGCAAGAGGGTGATTTGGACGAAGCAGAAAGGCTGTACAAGACAACTCTGGGTTACGCCGCACCGGATCTAACTGGCGTTGTGATCAACCATGTCATCACCATGCCAGGCCCACCTGTTCCGCCGATTGGTGAACCTCGTGCGACGCTCGCGGGGTTTTATTTCACGCACGAGCGCACCACCGAAGCCGAACACCTCTACAGAGAGGCAGTGAAGCAGGCGGCCCTCGATTCGACTGGGCGGCTGGATGCCCTGAGACAGCTCTCCGGATTTCTCGCCTTTAATGGCTCGAAAGAAGAAGCACTTGCGACCGAGCGGCAGGTCGTATCGCTCCTGGAAGCACAGCGCGACAGGAACCCCGATTTTCCCAGCGCCATAGCCTACGAACGAAACGCGCTGGCAGAACGCCTGACCGAAGCAGGACACGAAGCTGAGGCGAAGACGATCCTTGAGGAAGATCTCATTCATGCGGAACCGAAGGGAAGAGAGAGTCCCGAATATCAAGGTGCGCTGAGTTGGCTCTTACACAACCGTATTCAAGCAAAGGACTACGACGCCGCTGAAAAGTTGGCCAAGGAAGCAGTTCGCCTCGCTGAGAGTGGTGGAGCAGCCCCCGATTCCGCCCAGTGGGTAGCAGCGATTTCGACACTAGCCGAAGTACGTCGCGATCAGGGCTATGCCACAGAGGCCGAGGAACTCATCAAGCGGTCCCTTGCTCCGCAAGAGCCGGAAGGTTTTCAGAAGCGCATTGAAGCCATAGAAGCGCTAGTTCGCGGAGGGAGGCCAGAAGCAGCATTTGTGGAAATACAGCAGATTACCGAAGCCACGGATTCACCAAATCCGAACGAATCCTTCTATTTTCAGTGGTTGGCGCAGTTATTCGTCACGTTTGGATATAAGCCGGAAGCAGCGAAAGTCGCTGCCTTGGCCGTGCCGCTGGAAGAGAATCGACTGAGATCGGACGATCCTCGTTTAGCTTACGCCTTAACTGACTGGGCGGGGTTCTATCGGGGGCGTCTAGGGCTGCTACCTCAAGCGGATATGCTTCTTTCAAGAGCGGAGAGAATCGTGCGGGAGTGTTGCGGAATGGCAACACCGCATATGGAACCGTTGCTACGGGAGCGTGCCTGGATGGCAGCAGCAGGGTCAGCTGCGCGCATTCGGGGCTTGGAGAACCTTCGGATTTTCGTGCTTCCGTCTATGGGAGCAATAGCAGGCCTGTGGAAGATAGCACGCGCGATCTCGCGGCATCCTACACGGAGTCAGGACAGTGGCAACAGGCAGTGAAGCTGTATTTGGGTGCCGCGGATATCTCCGCACGCCGGACCGGTGGACGAGGTTTTGACCATGTTCAGCTACTAGATTCCATCGCGAGCGAGTTCGCCGCGCAGGGCGACCTTCAAATGGCCTTGGCCCTGAATCAGCGCGCACTGGAACGGGCCACGGGTTTCGCTCGCGCTGACGAGCTGCGACAAATTATTGAGAGGCACCACGCTGAAATCCAGTTGAGGCTGCGCGCTCCCTGAATTATCATGCGCTTCGCCCCTTGCCCCCACAGTATGTGTTTCTAATTCCATTTCAAGATGCATTCTTCACTTCCTCGAATGCCTCCGATAAAACACTCGTCTTCTGGCCAGTGAGGGACTTCTCTGAGTACGCGCCTATCCGGACACTGAAACCACCCTTTCTTGTCTGCGGACCATTCTAAATTTCGCTCTTCTTCAATCATCGGGGGCGATCAATGAAGCTTTTCGTAAATGCCAATATAGTCAAAGTTACGGTCTCAGAGGTGCTCGGACGGTTTAGTGTCTACGGGGAATATCTACGGTTTGTTAAGGAACGCCTGCCAGCCTCTGCGTTCGAGTTTGCGACCGCGGCGTGGCACTAACGACTTCAGCGACCATCGATGTCCTCATGATTCCTGGGTCGAATCCACGCATTCTCCGGTAACGGCGTCAGGCGCTAGAGAGTATTTCGATTAGAATAGAGAACGTTCTGGAATGAAGCACGAAGGTCGTAAGCTTTCTCATGTCCCCACGTCGGTAAACCATGTTGCACGATCTTCAGTTCGCGTTCCGTCACCTTCTGAAAAGCCCCGGTTTCAGCCTCGTCGCGATCCTAACGCTCGCACTGGCGATCGGTGCGAACACCGCAATTTTTTCTGCGATTGACGCAGTGCTGCTGCATCCGCTGCCCTATCCAGATCCCGACCGGCTCGTCATCGTGCAGGAGACCCTGCCTCGCTACGCGTTGCACGGCATCGCGCCCACAGCCCCGGATTACGCGGAATTCCGGCGCCAAGCCACTTGTTTCAGCCAGGTCGCAGCGGTAACCGGCGCGGTCGCGACCTTGACGGGCGACGGGCAGCCCGAGGACGTCCCGGCGCTGCGGGTCACCGCCAGCGCGTTTCCGATGCTCGGCGTCGTCCCGGTTGTCGGCGGACTGTTCACCTCCGACGACGATCAGCCCGGCCGAGATCACGTCGCCATCCTCTCGGAAGGATTGTGGACGCGCCGCTACGGCCGCGATCCGTCCATTGTCGGGAAGAACATTCAAATCAATCTCGAAAGCTATCGCGTGGCCGGCGTAATCCGGCCGATTTTGGATTATCGGGTTGCCGCCGGCCTATGGATGCCGCTCGCCTTCGCGCCCTCCGAAACTGCGCCAGGCACGCGTAGTCCGCACAATATCGACGTGATCGGGCGGCTCAAGCTCGGCGGGAGTATCCAAGAGGCGCGCGATGAATTTCGCCGCATCGCTGCTTTCATTGTCGCACAGTATCCCAATCAGGCTTCGATGGATCGCGGATTTTCTCTCGACCTGGAGCCGCTCGCGGAAAAGCAGGCGGGCGATTTGAAGACGCCGTTGCTGGT
>Ga0070766_10000591_pt1 | contig 16305 bp, 9 predicted proteins | sample HubBroMetageWFT6_FD_69782 | JGI IMG/M metagenome (GOLD analysis project Ga0070766, IMG submission 69782) | Warmed and freeze-thawed soil microbial communities from the Hubbard Brook experimental Forest, New Hampshire - Hubbard Brook CCASE Soil... | ecosystem: Environmental > Terrestrial > Soil >...
CCAACACCGAGAAGCCGATGGAAATCGATTTCGACGTCGCCGTGACCAACTATTTCGACTGGTCCTCACCCGATCCCAAGCTGCCGCTGCCGATTCTTGACGTGTCGCTCCCTCCTGATCCGGAAGACGACAGCAAGACTCCCAAGCCGATCAAGTTGGGCGCAATTACCGAAGCCTCGACTGACGTGAAGATCGCTGTTCCGGCCAAGTACGGCGTGCGGCTGCCCATCGGCATCGACGTGAAGCGTGATTATGCGGAGTATCACTCCAGCTACAAGTTCGAGAATGGCCAACTGACAGCCGTTCGCAAGCTGCAGGTGCTGCTTACCGAAATTCCCTACGAGCGGCGTGAGGAGTACGCCGCCCTCCGCCGTACCGTCGAGGCCGACCAGGCGCAGAACATCACGCTCGAAAACAAGTCTCCGGGAACCGCGGGCCTCGGTGCCGGGCAGTCGCCTGACGACTTGTTTGAGGCCGCCATGCAAGCAGGGAACAGCAATAACTTCGCTCTGGCCATCGAACTTTTCGAGCGCTTGTCGAAAACCGACCCTACCCACAAGGGCCTGTGGAACGGCTTGGGCGGCGCCTACTATTCGGAGAACCAATACCAGCAGGCAGCAGACGCATTCAAGAAACAAATCTCCATCAACGCCTACGACGAGTACGCCTACAAGAACCTGGGGCAAACCTATGAAGCGATGCAGCAATTCGACGATGCCATCGCGCAATTTCAAAAGCAGCTCGAAGTAAATCCTCTCGACCCGTCTGCCCACGCCAGTCTCGGCCTGCTGTACAGTAGGCTCAAACGCTGGAACGACGCCGTGCCCGAGCTCGAGAAGGCCGTGTCGCTGCAAGACAAGAACCCGCTGCTGTATGTCTCGCTGGGCGAAGCCTACATCGCCAGCGGCCAAACCGAGAAGGGGATGAGTTCGTTCGATCGCGCGATTGCGCTCTCGCCCAGCCCCGTGGTCTGGAACAACATCGCTTACTCGCTCTCTGAGCGGAACGTGCAACTCGATCGCGCCAGCCAGTATTCTGACGCCGCGATCAACGCTATCGAGACCCAGCTTCGCGACGTCAACCTCGATAGCTTGCGCCTGCAGGATGTCGGCATCGCCAACCTGCTCTACAACGTGTGGGACACCAAGGGCTGGGTCGAGTTCAAGCGCGGTAACCTTGATGACGCCGAGCGCTACATTCGTGCGGCCTGGGAAGCCACGGGCAGCGGCAACATTTGCGAACACCTCGGCGAGATCTACGAGAAGCGCGGCAACAAAGACGAAGCCATTCACTACTATGTGCTGTCACTGGTTGGCCGCTCGCCCAGCGATGAGGCGCGTCCGCGCTTGGCTGCGCTCGGCGTGACCGGAGATCTCGACAGTCGCATCGGCAAGGGCCGCGACGAGATGCTGGCCATGCGTACCAGCAAACTCGATACATCGGGCAAGGGAACGGGCGACTTCTTTGCGCTGGTGTCGCCGGCAAAGAATGACCAGATCAAGTTCGTTAGCGGAGACGCCGACATTAAGACGCTTACCGACGCGGTCAAGTCCACCAACCTCGAGGTCAAGTTTCCCAACACATCGTCAGTTCGTGCGCTGCGTCGCGGAACGGTCACCTGCGGCACGATTCCTCCGCCGCCAGTCACGAAAACGAAGTCCGCCGCCAAGAAGGGAAGTAAAGATAGTAGAGATAAAGACAAGGAGCCCACGCCGGCCGCGGCCGCGGCGGATCCTCCTACGAAACCGGCATTTTTGCCCGGACCGTGCTCCGTGGAATTGCTTTTCTCCAACGACGTGCGTTCCATCGATTAAACTGGTCTCTGGTTCGCGCGTGGAAGGTGAATTGACATGGAAGACCTGCGATATCCGATTGGCAAATTCAACTGGGTCCCGGCCGCGAACGAAAAGGAGATGGCGAAGCGGCGCGCCGAGTACATCGACGTCATCGCCAACTTGCCGGACAAATTCGGAAAGGCCGTTGCCGACCTGACTCCCGAGCAACTTGACACCCCTTACCGGCCCGAGGGCTGGACGGTGCGGCAACTCGCGCATCATGTCCCCGACAGCCACGCTAACGCGTATATCCGCTTCAAGCTTGCGCTCACCGAGTACGAGCCGACCATCAAGCCCTATAAAGAAGATATGTGGGCGAAGCTGGCCGATACCGCGACCATTCCCATCGACGTTTCGCTGCAAATGCTCGGCGCAATACACACTCGCTGGGTGGCAATCCTGCGGTCCATGGACTCCTCTGATTTTGCCCGCCCACTGCGGCATCCCGAGAGTGGTGTGATGGACTTGAACCGTATGCTGGGCTTGTATGCATGGCACTCAGACCATCACACTGCCCACGTCACCAGGTTGCGCGACCGCATGGGATGGTAGTAGTACTGCGCGAACTCGAAACGTCGCGCAGAGGCGGACTCGCCAATTACCCGGCTTGCCCCATAAAACTGCGTACTCATCACATGCGAAATCGGCCACTTCGACGCGATTCGTGATGAGCGTCACCCTCCAAGTTTCAACTGCGGAAATCTTGTTGTAAGCCGCACTCAACGCGCGTAATTCCGCAACGCAACCTTTAGCAAGTAGCTTTCGTCTAAATGAATGGTCAGGGCGGGCCGCAACTCTACGCCGGTGACCCATCTTAGAAGGAGTTCCCCAATGAAGCGATTTGTCGTACGTGCAGGTTTGTTGGTACTGGCACTAATGATCTCGGTGAGTGCATTTGCCAGGCCGAAATCAGAAACGATCACGCTGTCGCAAGACGCAACCCTTAGCGGAACCAAGCTGCCGGCCGGAGACTATACCGTAAAGTACGACGTGAACGGTTCCACCGCGCAGGTGAAGTTCCTCAAAGGCAGCAAGGAAGTTGCCTCCGCCAACGGCCAGGTGAAGACCCTGTCCAAGAAGCCCAATTCCACGCAGGTGGTGTTTGACTCCGATGGCAACGCTCGCAACATCAGCGAAATTGATTTTGGTGGGAAAGACACCGGGATCAGCTTTAACCCGTCCGACATGGCGACAGGGAAGTAGAACCGTGGCGTAAACGGGCTACATGGCGGTGGAATAACCAAATCCTCGTGGGCCGATACCCACGAGGATTTTTACTGTTACGGAAGCCATGCCGCGCGGTTAAAACTGCGCCTCAGCAAAACACTTCATCTTACGCGCTTGCCGCCATCCGCGCCGGCTCTTCCTGGAAACGTACCGACACCAGCTTCGAAACTCCCGGCTCCTGCATGGTGACGCCGTACATCACCGGCGCAATGCCCATGGTCTTCTTGCTGTGGGTGATGATGATGAACTGTGTCTGGCCGCTCATCTCGCGCACCAGCTCGGTGAACCGCCCAATGTTCGCCTCGTCGAGCGGAGCATCCACCTCATCCAGTATGCAGAACGGGCTTGGCTGATACTGGAAGATTCCCACCAGTAAGGCCAGCGCAGTCAGCGCCTTCTCGCCGCCGGAGAGCAGCAGCACATTCTGCAGCCTCTTCCCCGGAGGCGACGCCACCACATCGATGCCGCTCTCGATGGAGTTCTCCAGGTCGGTGAGCCGCATGAACGCCTGCCCGCCACCGAACAGCTTGCTGAACGTGCGTGAGAAGTTCTCGTTGATGCGGTTGAACGCCTCCTCGAACTTCTGCCGCGAGATGGTGTCGATCTCCTTGATCGTGTTCTGCGTGTTCTCGATCGACTGCAGCAAATCTTGCCGCTGGGTTTCGAGGAACTCGTGCCGCTGCGCCGTCTCCTGGTACTCCTCGAGCGCCATCATGTTCACCGGACCCATGTTCTCCAGGCGCGTGCGCATGTCCTTATAGAGTGTCTCTTCGTTGACGAGGTCGTCGCCCGCCAGGCGCGCCAGCGATTCGTCAGCCAACAATTCTTCACGCGGCTGGCTCAACTCTTGAATGCAAGTTTCCGCCATGTGTTGCGCGTCCGAATGCAAACGCGCCTGCTCCGCCGCCAACTCACCCTTTCGGTCTCGTGCGGCATCCAGTTCCAGGCGCGCCGTCTTCAGCGCTTCCTCCAACTCGCCCAGCCGGACCCGAACTGTTTGCAACTCCTCCTGCAGCTCGCGATCCCGAAGCTGTGCAGCCTCGCGCTCCGCCGTCCATTGGATCTGCTGTTCAGCCAGCCGTGAGTTCTCAGCTTCACGCTGGAGTTTCTCAGCCGCCGCCGAGTCAATCTGCGCCTTCAACTTGTCGAGTCGGGCCGACACCTCGTCCACCATCGCGGCCAGGCGCTCCACCGTAGCCGCCGATCCGCGACGGCGTTCCTCCAGCGTGGCCAATCGCGCCCGCGAATCGCTGGCAAGCTGCGCCGCCTCATCGCGCCGCTGACGCAGTTCGTCGAGGCTGCTCTGTGCGGCGTGCATCTCGGCTTCCAGTGTCGCCTTCCGTTCGTTATGCGCAACCAGTTCCGTGCGGGACGATGTGAGAGATACTTCGCACTCGCCGCACTCCGCCGCCAGGCGTTGCATTTCGCGCGTGTAGATCGACAGCCGCTCGCGCACCCGTACCATCTCGCTATCTAGCTGTTGCAGCGTGTGGCCCGACGTCATCGCCTGGCGCTCGGCTTCGCGCTTGTCTTCCTCCAGGCGCTGCAGCAATCCGGTGAGTTCGCCGATGTCGCGCGTCAGTGCCGAGACCCGGGTCTGCTCGGCGGCCATGGTTTGCTCGACGTCAGCCGCCTGCCGCAGCACTTCGCGCAGCTCGCGCTTCATCGCCAGCGGACCTTCACTGCGTTGCTTTCCGCCGGTGACGGTGACGTTATGGAAGCACTCTCCCGACTGCGACAGGAAGAACGCATCGGGATTCTGCAACGCGAGCTCCCGGCCCACATCCGGGTCGGGAACAATGTAGCCGTTACCCAGCTTGGGCAGAATTACTTCCAGCGATTTGCCGAACCCATCCAGCACGCGGATGCAGTGCTTGAGCGGCACAACCGTGTCCCGCTGCGCACCGTGATACGTGCCTTCTTCGCCTAGGAACGAAAACTTTGCCTGCGAATCTTCCGGATGCACCAGGAATGTTGCCCGCCCATCGACATCAGTGCGCAGCAACCGCAGTCCTTCGTCCGCTGCGTCCCATGACTTCACCACGACGAAGTTCAACTCGTCACGCAAGAAGTCATCCACCACATGCTCGTAGCGGTCTTCCACTTCCAGAAAATCAGCCAGCACTCCGACCGGAGCCATCCCGCCAGTCATTGCGCCCGACTTGAACAGCCGACGCACCGACTCGGTGGAATATCCATGCTCGGTTATCACCGCTTCGAGTGAGCCTTTCTTGCCGATCAGGCCGGCGTATTCCGCGCGCAAGGAATCGAGATGCTGCTTGCCACTGCTTTCAGCGGAACGCTTCTGCTCAAGGTTTTGGCGCGACTCGTCGATCTGCGCCGTCAGCGCCGCAACGGTTTGCGAAGCTGTCTCGAACTCAAGACCGAGCTGCCCGCGCTGTCCGCCAAAGTTTTCGAGCTGCTGATTGGCGTTGGCGGTCTCTTCCTCCAAACGTCCCGCCTCACGGTCGAGAGCAGCAACGCGCTCCTCCGACTGCGTCATGCGATTGCGCACCGACGACGCTGCCGATACCGCCTCCAGAATCGCGGCCCGCCGCAACTCCTGCTGCCGCTCGACTTCCATCAAGGTCGATGCCGCAAGGGAAGCTTCCTGCTGTCGCTGCGCTAACTCGTCCTGCGCCAGCGCCACGTCGGCATTGGCCGACTCCAGGATTCCGCGATTGACTTCCAACTCCTGCTGCAAGCGAGCAAGCTGTTCCTGCGTGCTGCCCATTCGGCCTGCGCGCCCGCGGACCGCGCGTCCAATTCAGCGCACCGCTCTTCATTAGTGCGGCGTCGCGCGGTTGCACGTTCAATCTCCATCACGATCGCGTTCAATTTCTCGCGATTCTCGTTCCCCTGGCGTTCGATGGCATAGCCGCGCTGCGTCCGCTCACCGTGTTCGGTGTCCATCGCCTGCACCGCTTCGCCCCGTACGCGCATATCTTCGCCAATCGCAGCGAGTTCGGCTTCCAACGTCGCGATCTCACTATCGATTTGCGAGAACTTGCTGGCCAGCACTACGCGCAGCTTCGCCCGCATCTCGTCGCGCAGCTTCGCATAACGCTCAGCCTTGCTGGCCTGCCGCTTCAGCGAATTCATCTGCCGCGTCACTTCGTCGAAAATGTCGTTGATGCGCGACAGGTTCAGCTTCGCATCTTCCAGCCGCGCTTCCGCCAGCCGCTTGCGCGTCTTGAACTTCGTGATGCCGGCCGCCTCTTCGATAATGGCGCGACGGTCGGTCGGCTTGCTGCTGAGAATCTGTCCAATGCGCCCTTGCTCGATGATCGCGTAAGACTCCGGGCCCAACCCCGTGCCCATAAAGATGTCTTGAATGTCGCGCAACCGGCAGAGCTTTCCGTTCAGCAGATACTCGCTTTCGCCCGAACGGAACAGGCGACGCGTGACCGCGATCTCTCCCGCCTTGAACGTGCGGACAAACTTGCGCCGCCGAATCTTCAGAACGACGTGTGCACCTGCGGCAGCTTCCACTGTCGCGCTTTCTGCTTTAGGAGCGACAGTCGCATCCTGCGCGGCGCCGTCTTCTTCGTCGCCCTGTCCCGGGCGAACTTCCCCGGTATACCGTTCGGCGTCCTCGGCTTTGGCCGCGCGAATCGCCGACTCGTCCCAGTCTTCCTCAGGAAGGTTGTCCTGAATGTCGATCTCAGGCTCGCCCACTTCGCCGTACACTCCGGGATCTACCAGCGTCAGCGTCACTTCCGCCATGCCTGTCGGCTTGCGGTCGCGCGTTCCGGCGAAGATCACGTCCTGCATATTGACGCCGCGCAGTGAGCGCGCCGACTGCTCTCCCAGCACCCAGGAGATGGCGTCCGAGATGTTCGACTTGCCGCAGCCGTTCGGGCCCACAATCGCAGCAATGCCGTCACCCTGAAATTTCAACTCCGTCCGGTCACAGAACGACTTGAATCCCAGAATTTGCAGCTTCTTTAGTTTGAGCAACTTGTACTCCTTCTTGCGCGCAACGCTTCAACTCGCCCAGCGTCCCACTTGAGCCGATTCCGTCCGTCTTTTAGACGCTCCGCCCAGCCGGAGCGGTGTTAGATCAAACCCGCAATTCGGGGCTTTGTGGCCGGCCCCCATCACGGCACCTGAGCAACTTTACTTTTGAAAGCCCCAGGGGTCAAGTTAGAAAGCCCAATATTTTGGGTCTAATCTGTGCAAACCACACTATATTGCACATGGATTGCAGCAATTGACCAAAATTCCGTGGTGAGGAAAGACTGCGAGGAAGGGAGAACCTAAGAGCAAGGTCAGTTTAGGCACCCCGGAAGCCCGTTTCAAGGGCAAAACCCGGGGGGGTGCCGGACTGGTTATCTGGCCAGATCGCTGCCAATCCATCGGGGAACGGCCCGGACGAGTGCGGCATTGGCAAGAATGGAAATCAGCGACGCCGCCAGCATCGAGTAGTAAAACCGGTCATAGAGCAGCCCATTAGCGTGGGCGACCTGCACCAGGATGAACGAGAACTCGCCAATCTGGGTGAGCCCCGTGCCAACGAGCACCGCAGTCTTCCAGGGGTATCGAAACAGCTTGACGATACTTGTCCATATGAACAGCTTGCCCACCAGCACCAACAGAAGAATGGCAATCAGGATCTGCGGATACGCGAGCACGGCGCGAGGATTGATCAGGATTCCAATGGTAACGAAGAACAGCGCGACGAACGCGTCCCGCAAAGGGAGCAGTTGGTCGAGAGCGCGGTGCGCATAGTCGGAAGCGCTGACCATCAACCCGGCAGCAAACGCGCCGAGGGCCAGCGACAGCCCGACCGCTTCCGTGAGCGCTGCCGTCCCCAGGCAAACCGCGAGTAATACCAAAAGGAATAGTTCATTATTTTTAGCGCGCGCCACCTGCTTCAGAACCCGCGGCACCAGATAAGCCGCGAGCAGGCCGATAGGAGCTAGTATCAACGCTGCTTTGCCGAGTGCTTTGCCCACGCCCAGCAGATGATGCGGGTTAAGGCTTACCAACACCGGCATCAGAACCGTGAGGACAACAACCGCGAGATCTTCCACCAGCGTGATACCGATCATCACCTTGCCATGAGGAGACTGCAGCTCGTTGCGATCGATCAGCAGGCGCGAAAGCACCATGGTACTTGCCACCGAAACGATCAGCCCGACCACGAGCCCCGGCATGGCTCCCCAACCCAGCAGCCATCCCACGAGCGCGCCCAACAGCCCCGATAGCACGATCCCCAGCGGAGCTCCGGCGAGCGCGACCCATTTCACCTCAAGCAATTCTTTGAGCGAGAACTCCAGCCCGATCGAAAACATCAGGAAGACCACGCCCACCTCAGCAATGACCTGGAACGTGTGCGGGTCATGAACCTGTGGACCCGGCGTGAACGGACTGATTGCGATCCCCGCCAGCACATACCCCAGGATGAGCGGCTGTCGAAGTCTCCACGCCAACGCGCCACCGAGAATGGCTGCAATGAAGACGTACGAGAGTTCCTTGAAGATTTCAGAATGAGGCGGCATGAGCAGAGGTTTCCGACAGGGTACTACACCTTGGCGGGAGCCGTTATTGGCTCAGCCTCATAGCGCCGGGTCCAGCGCGCACGCCGTCCCGTTATCGCGCATGCGCAGCATGAACTTGGTCTGCTTAGGATTCACGCTGAACGTCCCTGAGCAGCTCGCCTTCGTCTGCGGATTTGCAATCTCGATTTGATGTTCACCTTCAGGCACCTGGAATTGAAACGGCGTGCTACCGCTGGAGTCAAAGCGGATCTGGGCGGAAGGGTGGTCATCGATGGAAACATCCACGGGTCCGGTCTGGTCCGTGAGTCTCGGGTTTCGCACCAGAGTCACCGTCAACGCGCTCCCGGGTTTTGGCCCACGGGTGAAGTAGAATGCCGCAGCCGCCGCCACAATCACGAGGGCGGCGATTCCTATCACCAGCACTTTTTTCAACTTGTTCAAATCGTTTGAGCGAAATGCGCTTGAGAATTCAACCAATGCGGGTGCGTGCGCAGGAGTTGCTGGCTCGCCGATCTTCGGGCGAATCGCAGCCACCAGTTTTTGCACGTTCGCGTCCCAATCCAGATGGTTGAGGCTCAGAGCATTGCGGTACGCCAGGTCTTTTAGTTCATCGGGGAGCTGATCGGCGGTCGGCATAGACGCCCCGCGAATCAGCACCGGAATGACCGGCAGGGTGGCGCTCTTCTTCAGCGCGGTAGCGATTTCCTGCCGGACTGTGTCTTCAGGATTGTCGAGACGCCGCTTCCCCGAAGGATCGTTAGGCGCCGTGATGTTGAGCCACACGGGGCCGATTATCGCGAGGAAGACGCCGCAATTCGAAAGGGAACTATCAACGGCGCGGCGAAAATCGGAACCGAGCGCGATCGCTTCCACATCCATGAACACCCGGTCCTTGCCAAACTGCGGAAGCAGGCTCTCGTAAAGCGCCCGGGCTGAGTCTTCAGAATCTTCTCTCCGATAGCTGATGAAAATTGCAGACAACATTTGGCCTCCCGTAGTAGATCAGTCCAGTCTGGCTCAAACAGCCGAACGTATAACTGAATTCGACGTGGTCAATCGAGCGGATCCCTCACCCAACCCGCTCGGCGACATAATTCATATCAATGTTATGGATGTGATTTCGGTCGATGACCTTGAACTTTGACGCCCATACCACTCCATTGTCATACCGAAGTATCAGGCGGAAGACTTGAGTCGACAGGCTCTCGAACTCCCACGTGCCCGACGTCTGAACCCTCTGACCCTGGCCACCGGAGACGTCGATCTCCACTCCTTCGAACCTCCCGTTGCTGAAGTAATCCATCACGTTGTCTCCGCTCAACGGACCAATGATCTGATCGACTCGCCACCGGCCAAGAAAGTAATCGCTCGAGGTTGTTAGGGCTGCGTCCTGATGGTTGACGACGGTCTCTTCGGAACTGGTCTTAGTTTCCGGACCGCCGACCCGCGGAGTTATCGCATCCACCAGCTTCTTCACGTTGGCCTCCCAATCGAGGTGGATGAGGGCCAGGCCATTGCGAAACGCGAGGTCCTTCAAATCGTCGGGGAGTTGATCGGCGCTTGGCATGATCGCGCCACCGATGAGGACGGGGATGACCGGCAGGCTGCCACCCTTCTTCAGCGCCGTAGCGATTTCCTGCCGCACCGTGTCGCTGGGATTGTCGAGGCGCCGCTTGCCCGACGGATCGTTGGGTGCCGTGATGTTGAGCCACTTGGGACCAATCATGGCGAGGAAGACGCCGCACGTCGAAAGGGAACTCTCAACCGCCTGGCGAAAGTCGAAGCCTAGGGCGATATCTTCCACGTCGATGAAGACGCGCTCCTTACCAAACAGGGGCACCAGGCTCTCATAGAGGGCCCGCGCTGAATCTTCGGAATCCTCTCGCCGATAGCTGATAAAAATCGCGGACAAAGTTTTGCCTCCGGCAGCCGACCAGTCTAAACCAGCAAGACAGCCGAACGTACAACGAGCCTCGCCAACGGGTCAAGCCAAGGCCTCTGCGGGTAGTGGTTCAGTTTAAGTTACGCGGTCTTGTGGGTCTTTGACAGATTGGACGTGCGTGCCTCAGCCATTGCTCTTGCATAGCAAGGGCTGTGGACCACCGAGCCACGGTCGTCGGTGCAAGCCTTGGCAACGTCCACTGGCTTGTGGCAGAAGTGACAAATTAGCGCATGACCAATCACGGAAGTGCCTCAAAACTGTCAAGGGGGTGTCGGTCGAGGGATATATATCAATGATTGCAAACTGCTGTCAAAGGGGATTCCTTCGCTAGAACCGATAGACGTACGAGGTAGCCACCTGGAAGTTGCCCTGAGTGACGATGTACTGGGACGAGCGTAGATCGTTAATAGGGGACATGTTGGGGTCGGGATGATTGGTGAGGTAGCGCACCAGGGTGGTGCCAACGTCAAAGCGCATGGTGGAGTTGCGAGCGGGGTAGAGTTCGACGATTCCGCCGAAGTCGGTCGCGAAGCGGGTGAGGCTGGTGGGAGTCAGGTCGCCTCCGCCGGGCACGGCGCTCTCGTAATAAATGAAGCCCGGGCGGATCTTGCCGAACAATCCCCAGTGTTGCCACCGCCCGCCCATCTTGACGCCGAACAAGCCTTCCATCATCGGCTTGGCGCCTTGCTGTCCAGGGATGAAGTTGACGGTGCTGTCGAAACCGAAGCCGCGCGTCAGGTTGTAGTCAAAGTTGAAGCCAAGTCCGGACAAGTTTTTGCGGCACGCCAGTTCCGTGCATGTATTGCTCAGCACTGGCAGGCTGATGTTGCTGTACTGTGTGCCGATCTCCCAGTGTTCCAGCGCCGGACGTTGGAGATCACCGGCCGTCTTCGGGAAATGGGATTGGCGGCTCACCATGAAGTTGGTTTCCGGCGCCGGGAGGTCCCAGGGAAACTTGCCGGCGAAGACGGCGGCGAAATCGCGGCTGGGCTCGAGGCAGGAGCGCAAGACGCGTCCGCCTAAGATGCGGTGATTACGGGCAACGGGGGTTACGACGAATCTGTCGAGGGTATCTTCGGCCATGACCCATGCGGCACCGATCAGAGGAGTCGCAACCCAGTCCGTAAGACCAGTGTTATTAGTCGGCGGCTTGGGATATTTAGGATTATTCAGGCAAGAGAGAGCGGTGCCGCAACTGGGTACGTACTCCCAACCTCCGGCGTTACCGAAGGAGGTTTCGCTGAACGGCCCCACCTTCCACTCCACTTGCCAGAGCGCTGACCAGATCGTGCTAAGTCCCAGCGGCACCCAGTAGTTGCGGTTCTTGCTGATCTGAACGAAACTGCGCGGGTCATTTTGCAGGTAGATTCGGCTGGTGACGGCCCCCTGTAGAGGATGGCCAACGTAGTTGACAATGAAGTCGTCCCCGTCACCCCAGCGATGTAGGTTGTAACCTCCATACGAGACGAACCAATCGTGGAAAAACGGCTTGTGAGCAAGCTGATACCGGAGTGAAGGATCAAAAGCGGCCCGCCAGACATGGTCGAACATGGTGAACCCAAACGACTGCCAGAACGCAGCTTTCAGGTCGAACTTTCCCGACGGACGAACAGTCTGGCTCGTTAGCTCCGATGTACTGGGCAGTGCATTCGTCCGGCTCGACGATTCGCTCGACTTGTCACTCGGAAGGGGGGCGTCGGGAAGAGCTGCCGAAGAAGCCACAGCAGAGCTCGGCTCAGAAGCCGGCTCGTCGATCTGAACATTAGTGTCGGCTTCCGCCGGATTTTGGGTAGGGGACTGCGCCCGCATCGCCGGAGAAGAACAGAACATCAGGACAACAAAACAGCACAGAATCCGTGAAAGGGGGGCACGGAATCCGTGTCTCTCGGACAAACAAGACACGACAAGCTCCCACTGCAAAAGTCTCCACAACCAGATAGTGCTTTTTGATGCTTATAAAAAATAGTAGCCGAAACGCGGGAGGGCGTCTAGCAAAACCCTCCCGTCGTCGCGAATAAGGAACCCGTTTGGTAAGAACTACTTACCATCTCCCTCTGGGTGCCCCAAGGTTCGCGCCGCGCTTTTCGGCGCTAACCTGGGAGCTACCAACTGGCTACTGGCTACTGCTTCCCGTCGCCCAGAATCTGGAAGAAGCGGATGATCGACTCAATCCCGCGATAGAAATTCGGGATGTGGAATTTCTCGTTCGGGGCATGCAGATTGTCGTCCGGCAAGCCCATTCCCATCATGATGCTCGGAATCTTCAGGTCCTTTTCGAACTGCGTGACGATCGGAATCGACCCGCCCGACCGGATGTACACCGTGTCCTTCCCGAATACTTCGTGCATCGCGGCCACTGAGGCAGCCGCGTAAGGGTTGTCCGTGCTGACCACGCACGCCGGCCCCTTGCTATGCACCTTGATGTTGGTCGAGATGCCCTTCGGGGTGATCTTCTTCACGTAGTCCGTGTACTTCTTCAAAATGTCGTCGGCATCCTGATTGGGCACCAGGCGCATCGACACTTTCGCCGAGCCCTTCGCCGGAATCACCGTCTTCGCTCCTGGCGCAACGAATCCTCCCACGATGCCGTGCACTTCCAGCGTAGGACGCGCCCACGTGCGATACAGCACCGAGTATCCCTTCTCGCCTGTGAGCACATCGGATCCAACTTCAGCCTTGCGATAATCCTCTTCGTTGAAGGGAAGGCTCGCCCACGCCTTTAGTTCGGCATCGGTCGGCGCTTTGACGTCATCGTAGAAACCGGGGATCAGCACCTTGCCCTCAGCATCCTTAAGCTTGCTGAGGATTTCGACTAGCCCGAAGATCGCATTTGGCGCAGCTCCGCCGTAAACACCGGAATGCAGATCGACCATCGCTCCGCGCGCTTCGATTTCCGTGTAGAGCAGACCGCGAAGTCCTACACATAACGTCGGAATGTCAGGTGCGAACAGTTCGGTGTCGGTTACTAGCGCGAAGTCGGCCTTCAGCTTCTGGGCCTTGGCGTTCGCCTTGACGAACGCTTCGATACTCTCGCCGCCAACTTCTTCTTCGCCTTCGATCAGCACCCGAACGTTGATGGGCAGCTTGCCGCCGCCGGCCTTGAACAGCGATTCGAAGGCCTTGAGCTGCATCCAGAGCTGGCCTTTGTCGTCCACCGCGCCACGAGCATAGACGTTGTTATTCCGCTCGGTGGGCTCGAACGGAGGAGTAAGCCACTCGTCCAAAGGCTCGGCAGGCTGAACGTCGTAATGCGCATAACACAGCGCCGTGGGCTTCCCGGCAGCATGCAGCCAGTCGGCATACACCAGTGGGTGTCCCTGCGTAGGAATGATTTCTACGTGCTCAAAGCCAATACTCTTAAGATTTTTAGCGACCACGTCGGCCGCCTTCAGGACGTCAGGCTTATGTTCTTCGGTCGTGCTGACACTGGGAATGCGGAGCAGGTCTTTCAGCTCCTCAAGAAAGCGCTTTTGATTTTCGCGTGCGTAAGAAACGGCTGCAGATGACATGGGAAAACTCCTTGATAGTAAGAGCAAGTGCGCTGTGGCAAACCAACAAGTATATCGCACCAAGGAGTTGTGCCCGAGAGCCTGCCCTGAGCTCCTCGAAGGGTTCGCGCCCTTCGTCGGCGCCAACCCTGGAACGTCTTCACTCCCTTCCGACCTGGTTCTTTTCCAGCCACTAGCCACTATCCACCAACCACTGCTTTTCCAAATTGACTGATCCCAACAAGCGCCCTATGATCAAGCATCCGTTCCGCACCACTTTGGCCATGATCGACACGACGATCTCGCATTACCGCATAATCGAAAAACTCGGTGGTGGTGGGATGGGCGTCGTCTACAAGGCCGAAGACACCCGCCTCAAGCGTTTTGTCGCCCTCAAGTTCCTGCCCGCTGAAGTCGGCCAGAACCCCGAGGCCCTCGCCCGTTTCCAGCGCGAGGCGCAGGCAGCGTCCGCCCTGAATCATCCCAACATCTGCATCATCTACGACATCGGCGAGCAGGACGGCCAGGCCTTCATCGCCATGGAATATCTCGACGGCCTCACCCTGAAGCACCGCATGGGCGGCCGGCCGCTCGACGTCGAACTCCTTCTGACCCTGGGCATCGAAATCGCCGACGCGCTCGACGCCGCCCACTCTAAGCGCATCATTCATCGCGACATCAAGCCCGCAAATATCTTCGTCACCAAGCGCGGCCAGGCCAAGCTCCTCGACTTCGGACTCGCAAAGGTCATCGCGGCCTACGGCGAAAACACCGCCACCAACGCCACGCCGCATATGACCAGCCCCGGCTCGACCGTCGGAACCGTGGCGTACATGTCTCCCGAGCAGGTGCGCGCCGATGAGTTGGACGCCCGCACCGACCTGTTCTCCTTCGGTGTCGTCTTGTACGAGATGGCCACCGGAGTCGTCGCCTTCCAGGGCAGCAGCAGCGGAGTAGTCTTCGAGTCCATTCTGAATCGCACACCTCCGCCCGTCTCGCAGGTGAATCCCTCAATCCCCGTCAAGCTCGAGGAACTCATCAGCAAGTCCCTGGAGAAAGACCGCGACATGCGTTACCAGACGGCCGCCGAGTTGCGCGGCGATCTGAAACGCATTAAGCGCGACCTCGACAGTTCCCGCGTCCGCGCCTCCAGTGCGGCGAGTGCTGCGGTCAGCTCGTCGACCCTTCAGAAAGCAACGACGCCGACCGGCGAAACGCCGAGGGGCAAGTCCAACCTCTTGAAACTCGCCGCCGTGGCGCTGGTGGCCTTGCTGGTCGGACTCGCGGCCGGAATGCTGCTACTGGGCAAGCCAGAAACGGCGGCGCTTCCCACGTACCATCCGCTGACCTTCCGCCGCGGCATGGTCCGCTCCGCCCGCTTTGCTCCTGACGGCAAGATGATCGTTTACAGCGCTGCCTGGGAAGGCAAGCCGCTGCAACTGTTCACCACCCGTCCCGAGAGCCCCGACTCGCACGAGCTTGAGCCCGAAGGCGCTGACGTGCTCGCCGTTTCCTCGGCGGGCGAAATGGCGCTGGCTCTCAACAGCCATCCCATCGCGTCGTTCCTCTATTCCGGCACGCTGGCGCGCGTCTCTCTGGTCGGCGGCGCTCCCCGTGAAGTCATGGAGAACGTCGAGTGGGCCGACTGGTCGCCCGACGGATCGTCCCTCGCAATCGTGCGCTACGAGCAGGGACGCCATCGCCTCGAGTATCCCGCAGGGAAGTTGCTCTACACACCGGATGGATGGATCGGCCACATTCGCGTCTCGCCCAAGGGAAACTCCATTGCGCTGATCGATCACCCGACCCTTGGCGACGACGGAGGCTCGGTCGCCATCGTCGATCTGGCCGGAAAGAAAACCGTGCTCTCCACCGGATGGGACAGCATCCAGGGACTGGCCTGGGCGCCCGGCGGCGCGGAAGTGTGGTTCACTGCCACCCGCACGGGCGGCGACCGCTCGCTGTACGCGGTCGACCTGTCGGGCAAACTTAGGTTGCTGGCTCGCGTCCCCGGCGAACTGACCATACTCGATGTAGGCCACGACGGGAACGTCCTCCTGACGCGTGGCAACGACCGCGCTGGAATGATCGGACTCGCTCCCGGCGCCGCGAAAGAACGCGATCTGTCGTGGCTCGACTGGTCCACACCGGGTGACCTGTCCGCCGACGGGAGCACGATGCTGTTCACCGAAAGCGGCGAGGGCGGCGGCCCCAAGTATGCCGTGTTCCTCCGCAAGACCGACGGCTCGCCCGCCATCCGCCTGAGCGAAGGTACGGGAGTTGCGCTGTCCCCGGACGGCAAGTGGGCA
>Ga0070766_10000595_pt1 | contig 16230 bp, 10 predicted proteins | sample HubBroMetageWFT6_FD_69782 | JGI IMG/M metagenome (GOLD analysis project Ga0070766, IMG submission 69782) | Warmed and freeze-thawed soil microbial communities from the Hubbard Brook experimental Forest, New Hampshire - Hubbard Brook CCASE Soil... | ecosystem: Environmental > Terrestrial > Soil...
CACGGTTTCATTCACAGCCAGCGCCACGGTATCGAAGTCTTTCGCCAGATTCCGCCGGAGGCTCCCCTGGTGGTTGTCGAAGCCGTGTGGCAGTACAGCCACCATGTTCTTCCCGGTCTTATGACGCATCGCGGACCGATCTTGACGGTAGCGAATTGGTCTGGCCAATGGCCAGGGTTGGTTGGCATGCTCAATTTGAACGCATCGTTGGCCAAGGCAGGCGTCAAATACAGCACACTGTGGAGCGCAGATTTTACTGACGACTACTTTCTCGATGGACTTCGTCGCTGGCTGAATAATGAACCGGTGGTCCACGATGCGACCCACGTCCACCCACTCGTGGAGGGCCACCTGCTTCCCGAAGCGGAAAACATCGGCCGCGAACTCGGCCGCGAGCTTCTGCGCAACAAGGCCATCCTGGGGGTTTTCGACGAGGGGTGCATGGGCATGTACAACGCCATCATTCCCGACGAGCTGTTGCACGCCGTTGGAGTATTCAAGGAGCGGCTCAGCCAGTCTGCTCTTTATGCGGAGATGCGGTGCGCGTCGACGAATGAAGCGCAAGCGATTCGCACCTGGCTCGACGACAAAGGCATGAAGTTCAATACCGGATCAGATCCTGCTCGCGATCTCACGAACAAGCAGATTCTCGAGCAATGCAGGATGTACATCGCCGCGCTTCGCATAGCGGACGAATTTGGCTGCGATGCGATTGGCATTCAGTATCAGCAAGGTTTAAAGGATATCTGCCCGGCCTCTGATCTCGCAGAAGGCCTTCTCAACAATGTTGATCGTCCTCCAGTAAAAGATGCTGGCGGAACGCGAATTCTGTTCGAAGATCTGGCCCTCCCCCACTTCAACGAAGCCGATGAATGCGCGGGCCTCGATGCCTTGGTGACAAATCGTGTCTGGCGCCGCTTCGGATTTGCTCCTGAAACAACTCTTCACGATGTCCGGTACGGTGAGCCCTTCGCGATCAACGGCAACGAGGAATTTGTTTGGGTGTTCGAAATTTCAGGTTCTGTTCCTCCCCATCATTTCGCCAAGGGATACAACGAAGCGGTCAGCGAGCGCCAGCCGCCGATGTATTTTCCTCTGGGCGGCGGTACCATCAAAGGCGTCAGCAAGCCGGGCGAGATTGTGTGGAGCAGGATTTTCGTCGAAAATGGAAAATTGAACGCCGACATCGGCCGCGCCCGGGCGGTTGCCCTACCCGATTCCGAAACTCAGCGTCGATGGTCGATCACCACGCCGCAGTGGCCGATCATGCACGCCGTTCTGAGCGGCATCAACCAGAACCAGTTTATGGCGCGGCACAAATCGAACCATATCCAGGTTGCCTACGCGCCCGATGCCAAAGGCGCACACTTAGCACTCTCGGCCAAAGCCGCTATGATGGCTGAACTCGGGATCGCGGTGAATCTGTGCGGCGATTATGAGTCGTGATCGCTGCCTATGCCTCAGAGCCGCTCTCAGAGCGAAGGATCGAGTCTTTGAATAATGAGGACGCAACAACGGCCATGTCCAGACATCCCTACGAAGTGGGGGGCACAGAAAGCATTCTGACTCCCGCGCTCCTCATTTACAGGGACTTTGTGCTGTCCAATATCGACACGACCATTCGCCTGCTGAATGGTAATCCTGACCGGTGGCGTCCCCATGTGAAGACTGCGAAACTCGGTTATGTCATGGAGATGCTGACCGCCCGCGGCGTGACTGCGTTCAAGTGTGCGACCAGTCTCGAGCTCTTGACGGCGATTCGCGCAGGGGCCAAAGACATGTTGGTGGCTTATCCGGTGATGGGGGCGAACGCATTACGGATTCGAGAAATTGCCGCTGAGAACCCCCAGGTTGCGATTTCGGTGCTGGTGGAGAGCGCGCGCCAGCTCGAGAACTGGGTTGGCACTACCATCGGGATCTTCATCGACATAAACCCCGGAATGGATCGCACCGGAATCGAGCAAGGTCGGGCCGCCGACATAGTGGGACTGGCAAAACTTATATCCAAGTCTGGATTGGAGTTTCGAGGTCTGCACTACTACGACGGCCAGCTCGGAGCCGTCCCGCTGCCTCAGCGTGAACGGCAGGCGCATGCGGGATACGATCGATTGATGCAAGTCATAGCAACACTCCAGGCGGAAAACATTCCGGTGAAGGAAGTCATCACCGCAGGCACGCCAGCCTTTCCTTTCACGCTCTCCTATCCTGAATTTCGGAAGCCCGCATTTATTCATCGTGCTTCGCCCGGCACCGTGGTCTATTGCGATGCTACCGCGGCGGAACAGTTGCCCGAAGAATTTGGGTACATACCCGCCGCTCTGGTTTTGAGCCGTGTAGTCAGCCGGCCTGCAAGCGGAGTAATCACCTCCGACGCCGGACACAAGACGCTTTCCGTGGACTGTGGAGTTCCGAATTGCCTCGTGGCCGGCATGAGTTACCTGGAACCTCTGCGTCCTTCCGAGGAACACCTGCCGTTTCGTGTGGCGCAAAAGGAGCGGAGTCCAGACCTGGGTGACCTTCTCTACCTGATCCCACGGCACGTCTGTCCAACGGTAAACAACTTTGACTGGGCGCTGATCGTTTCACAAGGAAACATCGTGGCGGTTGAACAGGTAAGCGCGCGGGGGCGCGAGAAACCGTTGTTGCAACATTAGCCGCTGAACCGCAACGATCGAACCGCACGAGATCGGCCATGATTCCAAGCTTCACGAAAGTACAGGTTCGCTGATGCTCATGCTAATGATCGCGAAACACCGGCTACCTTCCCTTTTCATCGCATTTGTCGCATTGCTGTGCGCCACGTGGAAGAGTTCAACCAAAAGCGTTTGCGCCGCTCCGAACTCTGTTCGTCCTGCCTTGCTCTCAACGTGAATCGGATATCGATCAAACGAAAAAGCCGCCCGGCAACAGGGCGGCCTTTCCTTTTCAAGGGAGAATAGTTCCAACGGAGGCAATAGATTCCGTCAAAACCTTCTGGACGAAATCTTATGAGCCGAAAAAGGAGGGTGTCAAGCAATTTTTGGGAAATAAATGTCTTTAGTTTCAATAGTTTACATAATCAATCAACAAACGCACCTAACTGTTTCAATTTGAGACAAAGATCCGAAGAAGACCCAAAGGAGGGGCCCTAAATCGATGTTCCTCATGCACTTAAGAAGGTTTGGAGGTCTCAGTCGTAGCCGAAGGTCGAGCCGGAGACACTTGCCCTGCCTCTCCCAGCCGATCTCCCAATTGAAGAGAAATGAACTCGGTTTGGTCGGCATGACCGAAAACCGCACCGGGGAAATACCGCCGCAAGAGCACGCGAGCGCCGCCGAAGGCGACTCCCGCAGTCAGCGATATTGCACCCACGATGATGCACAGAAGAATAATGTTCACCAGCAGGTTGGCAATGTTGTCTTTCTTGTCGAAATACGTGTTCTCGTTCCAGGTGACGCTGACATCCCAGTTCACCGCACCCAAAAGCGTCTGGGCGTCGCCCTGCGAAAGCGGGCCAGCGGCGATCGCGATAATCGGCCCAGTCCGTTTATCGAAAAACGGGCCCACGTTTTCGACATTCGTAACCCCGGCCTGGGGTTGAGCGGCATGATGAGCGGCATCGATGCGCCGCAGATGTTCTATGGCCAATGCTGGCGTCGGATACTCGATCAGCATCAGCGTGGCTCCGCCGCCGGGAGTAGAGTATTGCCCCAGCACTACCTCAGGACTGGCGCTGAAATCGATCAGATCCGCAGGAAGCGGAGCCCCAATCGCTTCCAGAGCCAGCGGTCCCTCGGCGTATTTCTCGGTATTCGCCGCATACCCATGATGCGGCATGAAAGCCAGAATCGGAGGCAGGTTGCCGGCATTTCCGCCGGGGTGCGGCAATCGCCCAGCCAGTTCACGCAGTCCCGCCGCCGACATCACCGACAATTGGCTGAACACCGCCTCGATCACGATGTGTCCGCGGTAAAACAGCACACGCTGATTCAGCGACGCGCCCTGATCGCCAATCTCCTCCCGCGCCATTTCCGGCTGCAGATAGAACGTGTATGCCCCGAAGGCACCGCTGGCGTCGGCGAAGCGCGCAGCGCGGATCTTCAACGTGCGCCCGTCGTCACTCTTGTAAATCGCAGACTCGAGGTCCGTGAAGCCGTATTCCTTGAGCAGAGCCGCGTTGGTGGGGTCCGCCGCAGCGGCGTCTTTGCTGGCCTGCGCCGAGCCTTGAATCTGCCAACCGGCAAATTGCTTTGGAAGGATAGGCGGGGTGGGCGAATCCGTACCAGCGGCGGCGCCGAAAGTCACGCCTGCGAGAGAACCAACGATAACCAGTATCAGAGCGAACCGTGGGAAACGCATGAATCCACCGCTGGGCAAAGAATCCCTTCTGTAATTAGACCACAGCGGATAGGAAAAAGTTTCCTGGATGACCTACTGGCCAGCGGCCTTATCCATCTTGCTCGCCACTTTGACGCCGCTCAGCCCGTTTACGTACTTGGCGATGCCGCGGTAGAGCGACTCAGCGATGCGCTGCCGGTATTCGCTGGTAGCCAGGCGGTGCTCGTCGGTAGGATTGCTGACAAACGAAATCTCGGCCAGAATCGAGGGCATGTTGGCGCCGATCAGCACAATAAACGGAGCCTTCTTCACGCCGCGGTCGCGAATGCCCGGGCTCTTGGCGGCCAGGCCGCTGTGCAGCGACTGCTCCACGTCCCCGGCAAATTCCCGCGACTCCTCGATCTTTTCTTTGAGCGCGATCTTCTTCACCAGGTCTTGCAGTTCATAGATGGACTTCTCTGAAACCGCATTCTCGCGCGCCGCTACTTCCAGCGCCTCCGGCGAAGAGGTGAAATTCAAATAGTAAGTCTCGACTCCTCGGGCGTCAGGATCATGACTCGAATTGGCGTGGATAGAAACGAACAGATCAGCTCGCGCCTGGTTCGCCACCGCAGTGCGAGTTTCCAGCGGGATGAACGTGTCATCCTTGCGCGTATAAACCACTTCCGCGCCCAGCCGCGTCTCCAGCAGCTTGCCCAAACGCCGCCCCACATCCAGCACCAGATCTTTTTCTTCCAGGCCGTTGGGACCGATGGTTCCTGTATCGTGACCGCCGTGCCCCGGATCGATCACGATTTTGCCGATTTTCAGCCCCAGGGCGCGAATCAGCGAACGGTCGCCGCCCGCGGTCGGCCGCGCTTCCCGAATGCTCAGGCCGGAATCGCTCCCCGATTTGCCCGAAACCAGCCCACCCGCGCCAGAGCCTCCGGAGTCGTCTCGCAATGCCAGGGCACTAGAATCTGACGTATCGGTATCGCTATCGAGATCGCCCGCCGCAGCTTTTTTCGCCGTGACAATATTCCGGGCGCGCAGAGTTCCGCTCTTCACGCCTGCACCTGGAGCGCCAGGCTTCACAACTTCGGCGGAGGGAGTGGTGGCTTCTTCATCGTCATCGCCCGCTTCCACGATTCTCTTCACCACGGCGGTCGGTGACTTCTTACCAGCAGCGGCAATCCCTGATGAAGCCGAGGCATCGTCGCTGACGTCTGTGCTAATTGCTTTCGGCAACGCCGCGCTATCCAGCGGCACCGCGGCACTCTCACCCGCGTCTTTGTCCTTGTCTTTGTCCTTGACCTGCTTCGCCCGCCCATTCCTGCCATGGATGTCAATGATCAGGCGATAGGGATTCGGCAGCAGGAAGGCCTCGTAATCGGAAAGATTGTCGACCTCAAGCACCACCCGCGTGCGTCCCGGCACAAACTGGGCTACGCGAACCTTCTTCAGAAAGCCGTCATCCACATCGAAGCTCTTGCCCACGAGCGTGGAAGCCAGTTTGGTATCGCGCAGGTCGAAGAAGATACGCGCCGGACTATCGATGCGCTGCGACGAAAACTTCACGTCGCTTTCCACGTCGATAGCGACCCGCGTGTAGTCGGGAGTGGACCAGTGCCGTATGCCCGTCACTCGCGGCAGGCGCCCGGAGCGCGATTGCGAGGATTCGTCTTTTGCCGATGCCTCTCTTGCCGATGCGTCTTTTCCCGGTGCGTCTTTTCCGGATGCCCCATGAGAAAGAGAAACGGAACTTTCCCCGGCGTCTTTCGCATCTTTGTTGTTACCGTTCTTCTCTGGCTGCTTCTTCTCGGCAACCTTCTGCGCGGCTGCTGCCTTCTCGGCCTGTGCCTGTTGATTGAGCTCGGTTATAGCCTGCCGGGCATCATCAGCCAGCCGGTTTTGCGGATAGCGGTGCAGAAACTCCTGGAAGGCGGATCGCGCCGCTTCCGGATCGTTGAGATCGTCCTTGTAAATTTCGCCGATCGTGAACAGTCCGTCGAAACGGTATTTGCTGCCCGGATATTCGCGGCGCAGGAACCTGTATTGCTCGATGGCCTCGTTCAGGATTTTGTCGTCGTCGAAACGCCGCCCCATTTCCACCAGCGTCTCGGCCACTGCAACCACGCTTGGATCAGCTTTGCTGGATGTGGGCGCGCCCAGATAGATGGAGCGGTAGGCATTCAACACGTGCTGATAATCGTGGCGGGTTCGGTCGGCAGGAGGCCGCCCGTTCAGCGCCTCGCGCATCCGCTCGGCGGCAGCAAAATGTTCCCGCGCCCACGCGTCGGAGTGGTGTGAGCGGGCGTACGCCGCCGGCGCCGTGGCCGTTGCGAACATGGCCAGCGCGAGCAACGCTCCCCGCACACTACGCTGGCGCAATGAGCTCTTCACTAGTACCAGCCTGTGCCTTCGTAACTAGTTAGTTGTAACAATGCCCTGGGTGCCAGATGAAACAATAGCTAGATCGAACCTGTAGCGAGAGATAAAGCAAAACAGATGTCGCAAACCTAGTCTGTATTGCTGATGTAGAGCACGCCGCGCGCATCCCGTTGAACTACAACCGGATCGTGCGAAGCGTGCGAGTCAAAACCGGACACACCGTAGTACAAGTTGGTGATGCGCCGGACGTAGTTTTGAGTTTCCGCGTAGTGCGGCACGCCGGAACTGCGCGCTACCGCTCCCGCCCCTGCGTTATAGGCGGCTAGGGTCAACTTAATATCGCCGTCATAACTTTCCAGAAGTTGTTTCAACTGGCGCACGCCGGCGTCCACATTCTGCTCCGGATCAAACGGATCCTTCACCTTCAACTGGCGCGCGGTCGAGGGCATCAATTGCATCAGCCCCATCGCACCCTTCCGCGAAACCGCGTTGGGATTGAAGTTGGATTCCACTTTCACCACTGCTCGCACCAGATTCGGGTCTACGTTATGCCGCGCAGCAGCCTGCTCGATGGCGCTGTCAATGTCTCCCGGTGACGCTGTCGGGCCACGGAAGTTGGCGCTCACAATCTTGGCGGTTGCCGATTGAGTGGAGTCATGCCCCAGATATTGATCCACCTCGGCCGCCGCCGAACGCGCGGCTCGCATAGACGCTGCATTATTCGGAGGCACCGGTTTCCACCGATTCTCCTTCGAACTCCAGTACATCAGTGTGCGCCGGGGCGTCTCCGCCTCTTGCGTGTGGCGGGCCGCACTCGCCGGGGCAGACTCATTCACGTAAACCTTGTGCCCGTGTTCGTCGGTCGCGGTAATTTTTCCGGACGCTCCTTCGCCACCTTCAGCGGCGCGGAGCGGGAGCGTGAGAGAAAGAGAGGTCGCGGCTACGGTGCTGGCCATCAGGGCGATTTGCAGGCGCTTTCGCATAACCGGGTTCCTATTCACCTTGGCACGAGGGAAGACAGACTTCACCCTCCCTTGCTGCTACCCGGAACCTGACGGAGAATACTTCAACCAGAGTGAGTCAATTATAGGCGCGCGGCAAGGGCAGGGGCAACCTATCTGAAGGGCGTAGAACCACCAGAGTAATCTCGGGAACATAATGAAAACAATGGAATTAGAATGGCCAAGGAGTTACCTGGCAGGCCAAAACCTGGAACCCGCCACCCCGACCGTGGGTGGCTACGGGGCAAAAGTCACTTGCCGGTAGGCTTCGCCTTTATGGTGACGGCTGACCTCGATCGTCACTTTCCGGTCGAGCCGCCTTAGAAAATCGAGGAGCTTGTCGGTCGTGAACCGGCTGAAATGTCCATTCATCAGGTGCGACACGTCGGGCTGCGCAATCCCCAAAACCCCGGCCATCTCACGCTGTTTCAGCTTTCCGTCCTTCAGAATCTTGAAGACGTGGTACCCGATCTGGGCGCGCGCCAGAAGTTGGTCGGCATCCCCGAGGCCCAGGTCCGCGAAGACGTTGCCCGAGCCCTCTTCGAACTCAATTGGTTTTCGTCTTTTCGTGCTCATATGCCAACTCCCGTGCTTCGGCGTATCTCTTCTCACCTTGAAAGGTTTGGCGTCCCTCGGCATGCCACCAAATTGGATAAGCTGAAGCTCATCCCCCAGCAGCTTTTGTGCGCCCCCTGGAAAGTCTCGGAGATTCCTCTTCGAGTCTCCCATCCAGAATAACGGGCCGCGCCACTGAAGGATTGGGCCGATCCAAAGCAGACCTCAGCAGGATATAGCAAATTTACTATATTATAAAGATCGAGCGCTCCCGCTCCTCAGGCCTTCTCCAGTGCCAGGCTCAGGCTGTCGAGCGATAGCGATCTAAGCAGGTTGCGGCGCATGCCACGCTCCACCTCAGCTAACCGGTCAGAAGCCGCGGCGATCCAGTCGAAATCGGCGGACTCAGCCAGCTTCACAAGCTGGCTTTGAATATCGGTGTTTCGAACCAGTTCCGGCGACCCCGATCCCAGAAACATCAGGTCCCGCAGCAGTGAGTACATAGTGCGGAGAAGTTGTTCCGTCTTCTCGCGACCCTCAGCGCCGGCGCGATAAGACTCAGTGATCTTGAAGAGCTGCGTGTGTTCGCCGCCCACCAGGGCCGAGTCGAGGATGGCGAGCGCGTCTCCGCGGGCAGCCACATAGGCATCCACATCGAAGCTACGAGCCCGTCCCAGAGCGCCTTCGGAAAGCCGGGCAACCAGAGCACGCTGCGGCGGCTTCCATTCCGGACGCTGCTCCGCCAGATAGCGCTCCACTTCCTCCACCGGCAAAGCACTGAGGGAAAACACCATCGACCGCGACCGGATCGTCGGAAGCAGCTCTCCAGGATTCTCCGAGAGCAGAAAAATTGTAGCGAACTCCGGAGGCTCCTCCAGAACCTTCAGCAGCGAATTCGCCGCCTCTTTCATGAAGGCCGAGTCGGTAAAGATATAAACCCGCTCCCGAGCTTCCGACGGACGGTAGTAAATGGTCTCGATGACCCTCCGGACCTGATCCACCTTGATCATCATCTGCGGAGGATCAGGAGGAATGATCAGCACATCCGGATGAGTCTGCACGAAGAGCCGGGTATCCTTCTTGTCGGCTTCGCGCAGGCCTTCGCGCGTCTCCACCGCTTCGGCAAAGCGGGCATCGAGATCGGCAGCCTGCGCAATGCGCCGGCAGTTCGCACACTGCCCGCAGAAGTCAGGCAGCCCATCGGTCTCAGTAGGGGCCAGGCAATTGAGCGCCTGCGCCAGCATCAGCGCCAGCGTGTATTTGCCCGATCCCCGCGCCCCCGAAAGAATCACCGCATGCGGAAAGCGTTTCCGCGCCAGCATATCGCGCAGGCGATGAACAGTTTCGGCGTTTCCGTGAAAATCAGAGAAGCTCATGAGCGTGTATGTGATTCCCGGCTCGACTCTTCGCGGCGCTCGGCGATAAGCTCGTCAACCAAAGAAACAGTCGGAGGAATCCGCCTCCGCACCAATTGCTGAGCCTTCGCTAGCTGCTCACGCAGCGTAACCCCTCTCTGTCTGCGGTCTTGTTTGATGGCGCTGCGTTCTTTCATATCAAAACATCGGCCAATGGCGGGCACTTTCGTTAGCACCACCAAGATTGAGGGTGCCCCATCCTTGCGTTCTTTGCAAGGGTGGGAATGGATGGAGCTTGCACGAAAGGCGCTCCCAGACAGGAGACTCAGTTTATGGGAGCCACCGCCTACAGACCTAGCTCGGATAAGGTCGGGCTGTAGAGTATTGTTCCGTCGTCGGGGTCTGGGAATCGTCGGACGTATTGTTCTGCTTCGGTGATGCTCCGTTCCAGATATGCCGTGAGGTCTTCTTCAGCTTCTCTGTTCACGTACCAGCTATCGGAGGTGTATCGGGGCTTCCCGCTAACCACTTCCAACACGTCGCCACCCAGAACGGCGACCTGGCTCCCCTTCAGGCAGTCCAGTGCCTCAAGAATACCCTCGCGCGTGAAAGCTACCCCAGCAGTACCAATCTCTGTCAGCGCGCGCCCTTTTTTTTTTCGACTCGGCGGTATTGCTCTGGAATAAGCGTCAAGAGACCTCCGAACGGCCCCATTAGGTTCTCGCCAACTTCAGCTTCCTATGCACAACGTCCATAATCCTCCCATGCGTCTGCGCCGGCGTGCCGCTAGCATCCAACGCCACAACCCGCCCCGGCTCCCTTGCCGCAATCGCCCGATACCCCTCATGCACACGAGCGAAGAAAGCCCGGTTCTGCTGCTCGAAGCGGTTTTCGTCGGAATGGTGTTTGCCCGCATTCTTACCGTGCGAAGCCCGCTGGTTCCGCCGCCGCGCGCGCCCCACACTCATCGCCGGGTCAGAATCAAGCAGGATCGTCAAGTCGGGCTGCAAATCTCCACAGAGTACCCGGTGTAACTTCAGCACAGCCTCGCTGCCCAGCTTGCGCCCACCGCCCTGGTAAGCCTCGGTCGAATCCGTGAAGCGATCGCATAGCACGATCAGCCCGTGATCGAGCGCCGGCTGGATCACTTCCGCAATGTGCTGTGCTCGCGAAGCAAACATCAAAGCCATTTCCGCCATCGGTGAGAGACTCTCGGTCGCAGAGTCGAGCAACACGCGGCGAATCTTCTCCCCAGTCGCGGTTCCTCCCGGCTCGCGAGTTTCCACCACCTTATGTCCGGCCGCGCGCAGAGCCGCCGCCAGCTTGCGCATTTGCGTGCTCTTGCCGGTTCCGTCCAGCCCTTCAAAAGTGATGAATTTCCCGCGCCTCGACATCGTGGAGATGATAGCAGCGCTGGTGCACTCGTGTACGACCCTCCCTGTACCGCCCCTCGCGCCGCCTGCTAGAATCTAAAATTCTGCTCGCGCGGTGCGATTCGCTTCATCGTGTAAACGGGGGCCCTGAAAAATGAAACTCTCAAGCATCGTGGGAGTAGCCTGTGTTCTGTTCCTCTCGCTTTGCAGCTGGTCAGCCACCCCGCCAACCGTCACCCTCTTCGTGGACGCCTCGTCCACTCCCCGCAAAATCTTCCACGCTAAACTGAAGATCCCCGCCAGCCCAGGAGACCTGACACTCTATTACCCCAAGTGGATCCCCGGCGAGCATGCTCCCGACGGCCCCGTGATCGACCTCGCCGGCCTCAAATTTACCGCCAGTGGCAAGACGCTGAAGTGGCGCCGCGATCTGCTCGACGGCTTCACCATTCACGTCCAGGTTCCGGCCGGCGAGAGTGAAGTAAACGCCGAACTCGATTTCCTTTCTCCCGCCACCTTCGAAGGCGGCTTCTCCGCAGGTTCCTCCGCCACTGACAAAATGGCGGTCATCAGCTGGAACCAGGTGCTGCTCTATCCCAAGGGCTGGAAGTCAGACGACATCCTCTACGTAGCCACCTTGAAACTCCCCGCCGGTTGGAAATACGGCACGCCTTTGCCGATCGCATCCACGTCGCTCACCGGCCAGAACGGCGACACGCAAATCATATTTCAACCAGTTTCCCTCACCACCCTGGTCGATTCTCCAGTAATCACCGGAGAGTTCCTCAAAGTCGTGAAGCTGGCCGACGACCCCCTGGTCGAAATGGACATCGCCGCCGACAGCGCCGCTGCGCTCGCCCCTCCGCCGGAGGTCTGGGACCACTACAAGAATCTCGTTGAACAGGCCAACAAGCTTTTCGGCGCGCATCACTATCGCGATTACCATTTCCTTTACAGCCTGAGCGACCACGTAGCTCACTTCGGACTCGAGCACCACGAATCCGACGACAGCCGGGTCGACGAGCGCGGTCTGGTAGACGACGGCCTCCGCAAGAGTGAAGCCAGCCTGCTCCCCCACGAGTACGTGCATTCGTGGAACGGAAAATACCGGCGTCCCGCGGATCTCGCCACGCCCGACTATCAGCAGCCCATGCAAGACGATCTCTTGTGGGTCTACGAAGGCCTGACGAATTATCTGGGCACCGTCCTGACCGCTCGCAGCGGATTGCTCACTCCCGAGGAAGCGCGGGACGATCTTGGCGTAACCGCCGCCGCTCTCGACCACACTCCGGGCCGCGAATGGCGCAACCTGCAGGACACCGCCGATGCCGCCCCGGACCTTTATTTCTCTCCCCATGCCTGGGAATCCTGGCGTCGCTCAACTGATTTCTATGATGAAGGCACTCTGACCTGGCTGTGGGCCGACGTCATCATCCGCCAGCAGAGCAAAGGCAAGAAAACATTGGACGATTTCTGCCAGCTCTTCCACGGCGCTCCGAGCACTGGGCCAATGGTGAAGACCTACACCTTTGATGATGTCGTCAATGCGCTGAATCAGATCGTGCCCTACGACTGGCGCGCCTTCTGGACCGAGCGCCTGACCAATCATGGCCCCGGCGCGCCGCTCGGCGGCGTCGAAGGCAGCGGATGGAAACTCGCATACGACGAATCTCCCTCCGGAATGACGTGCGGCGGCGGGTGCAGCTCGCATTTTGTTGACGTGAAGTATTCGGTTGGGATCGACCTGCGCGAAGACGGCACGATCATTGACACCATCGAGGGCATGCCCGCCGCCTTGGCTGGAATCGGCCCCGGCATGATGTTGGTCGCAGTGAACGGCCACAAATACTCCCCCGAAGTCCTGCGGGACGCCCTCAAAGCCGGCAAGACCGGCACCGCTCCCCTCGAACTTCTGATCGAGAACACGGATTACTACAAGACCTACCAGCTCGATTACCACGGTGGCGAACGCTATCCTCACCTGGTACGGGACGAATCGAAGCCGGACTTGCTGTCTGAGATCTACAAACCGAAGTAGTCGAATGTATTTGTCATCCTGAGCAAGCGCTTTTTGCGCAGCGAAGGACCCGGGCGAGCCGCGCGCCTCCACGGAGCCTGCCCTGACAGAGCGACAGCGACCGAAGGGCGCGTTTGGCTCGCTTCCTTATACGCATTTTGCCAGGAGATGCCGATCATGAGCTTGCGCCGGCCCATGCAGCTTTCCACCAGCGCCCTCTGTTATCTGGCGCTAGCACTTCACTCACCGCTGTCATCCCAAGCCCAAACCTCTATCCTGGGCTTCACTCCCCCAACCGCCGCCCACGAGGCGGAGATCGAAAACAAGTTCAAAGCCATTCCCTCCCCCGACGAAGAGCGCCGCCAGCACAAAATTTTCACCGCCGAGCCCCACGTCGCCGGCTCCGCACGCAACAATGAACTGGCCCGCTACATCGCCGACGAGTGGCGAAACGAAGGCCTCGAAGACGTCATCATCCGCCGCTACGACGTCTACGGCAGCAATCCCAAGTCCACCCTGCTGGAAATGACCGGGCCTGTACATTACCGCGCGGGCCTGCGCGAACTGCCCATCCCCGGCGATCCTGACATGAAGAACAAGAGCATAAGTTCAGCCTGGAGCGGCATGTCCGCCTCCGGCGAGGTCACGGCCCCGCTCGTCTACGCCCACAGTGGCAATCCCGAAGACTACGACTATCTCCGCAAGCAAGGCATCGACGTCAAAGGCAAAGTCGTGCTGGTACGTTATTCAAACCCCTACAGCTATCGCGGATTTAAAGCGCTCACCGCCCAGCGCGAAGGCGCGGCCGCGCTTCTTATCTACAGCGATCCCGCCGAAGACGGATTCAAGAAAGGCAAAGTCGACCCGAACGGCCCGTGGGGCCCGGAATATCACATCCAGCGCGGAGCCATCACTTACGATTTCATGGTCCCGGGAGATCCGCTCACTCCAGGATGGGCCTCGGTTCCCGGCGCCAAACGTATCCCGGTCGAGGAAGCAGTTTCGATCCCGAAGATCATGGCCCTTCCGCTTTCCTGGCACGACGCCAAGCCGCTGCTCGCCCAGATGGATGGCCCCATTGCCCCTGACGACTGGCAAGGTGGATTGCCCCTCAAATATCACCTCGGCGGCAATCGCGTGCGCGTCCACGTCAAGATTGAAATGGACAATTCCACGCAGCCTTACTATGTGGTCGAAGGCCGCATTCGCGGCGCCGACTTGCCCGACGAATGGATCGTGCTCGGCAATCACCGCGATGCCTGGGTCTTCGGCGGCGTCGACCCCAGCAGCGGCACTGCCTCGATGATGGAACTGACCCGCGCCCTGGGAAAGATGGCAAAGCAAGGCATCCGTCCCCGGCGCACGCTGGTAGTCTGCAGTTGGGACGGAGAAGAAGTCGGCCTCACCGGTTCCACCGAGTGGGGCGAGCAGTTCGTCGACGAACTGCGCCAAAAAGCGGTAGCCTACATCAACGTCGATGAGGCCACCTCAGGCCCAAATTTCCACGGCCAGGCCGTCGCATCGCTCGCCCCCATGCTGGTCGAAACCGCTCACACTGTGAAGGATCCTTCAGGCAAGACGCTGTATGAAGCGTGGAAGGAATCATCCACCCGTGAACGCCGCGAGGCTAAACTAACGCAAGAAGTCACCGATTCAAATCTGGCCGACACCCGCATCGGCAGCGGCTCCGACCACACCGTCTTCCTCAACTTCGTAGGCATGCCCGTCCTCGGCCTGCAGTTCGACGGGCCCTACGGCGTCTATCACTCCGCCTACGACGACTTTTTCTGGATGAACCACTTCGGCGATCCCGGCTACCGCTATCACACGCTGATGTCACAGTTGTGGGGAGTGCTCGCCCTCCGCCTCGCCAACGCCGACCTGCTCCCCTTCGACTTCGCCAGCTACGCCACCAACATCCGCCAGTTCGTAAACGAACTAGAAAAAGGAAAGCAAATGTCGGGACAAGATAAAGCCATGTGGGGACAGCCGCCCTCGGCTGTCCAGCCGGGCGAAGCCCGGCTGTCGCCACCACTGGACCTGAAGCCAATCCTGGATGCCATCGACGACTTCGAAGCCGCGGGCCAGCGCCTCGACGAATCCGCAAGCCGAGCCCTGGCCGCCGGCGCAATCGATCCCAAACTAGCCGCAATCATCAATCACGGCGCCATGCAGGTGGAACGCAACTGGCTCAACCCCGACGGAATCCCCGGCAGGCCCTGGTTCAAACACATTCTCTACGGCGCTCGCTTCACCTATGCCCACCTGGAGCTGCCCGGCCTAACCGAAGCAGTCGAAAAACAGGATTGGACAACAGCCCAACAGCAAGCAGAAATTCTGCGCCAGGCCCTGGCCAACAACACAAAACTAGTAAATCAACTCAACTCCACTCTGAACGGCGAAATCAGCGAAAAGGGAAAGTAGCCCGTCCCAACTAGTCCGAGCCCGTCGTAGAGACGTTGCTTGCAACGTCTCTGCGTCCGCCGAAATGTCGGCCGGTAATGCACGCCGGTGCAGAAGCCGCACTTCGGCATTCCAATGAAGCACCCCCGTGCCCTTGTCATTCCGAGCCACTCGCAGCCGGTGAAGCCGGCGAGAGTGAGCAAGGAATCCGCTTCATCCAGCGCCACGACTGCCGCCTCGGCCATCTACCCCAGCGCCGCCTTGTCGTGTGACATCCAACCTTGTCATCCACAGCCCCGTCAGTCGATCATCAAGACGGAGGATGCATCCCCATGTGATGCCAGTGATGCATGACAGCGCAGCTGATATGACCCAGCACAAACCAGAACGCAGCGGTAAGCACCGCTTTAAGAGTTGGATTCATGGGAAAAGATTAATCGAGAGGAAGCAGGTGTCAAGGCGAAATCACCCCAGCAGTGTCCTGATTTCGATTTTGCCCTTCTTCGCGACCTTCGCGAATCCTTTGCGCACTTCGCGGTTAAAGGTTCTAGCTCGGCGAAATTAGGACACCAAGTCACCTTTAAGTCCTTAAAAAGCAATATTTTGCCCGCAATCGCCTGATTGCAATAGATTTTTTCATATTTTCCCGCTACCGCGATGATTCCAATAGGTCAGGGGGAGGGGGGGTATACCCAATGAACAGCAGACTCGAGAGAACTTCAGTCGAATTCAAAGACCACTTGCTCCACCGGACTACCCCACACCGGAGCGAACGACTGCCGATGCTGCGGCGTCGGTCCGTACTGTTGCAATGCTGCCAGATGCTGCGGCGTACTGTA